>Ga0224501_10002259_pt1 | contig 15086 bp, 14 predicted proteins | sample SF_Oct11_sed_USG_4_FD_169105 | JGI IMG/M metagenome (GOLD analysis project Ga0224501, IMG submission 169105) | Sediment microbial communities from San Francisco Bay, California, United States - SF_Oct11_sed_USGS_8_1 | ecosystem: Environmental > Aquatic > Marine > Sediment | place: USA...
TCCCTAGCCCCCCCCCCCCCGAAAAAAACCGGGTTATGGTGTAGATATGTCCTCGCCACTGAAGTAAGTAGTCATATTGCAATGTACTTCTCTGTGATAGTTATCTTCCCCTGTCTTACCTTCCCTTTTATATTTGAAACAGCGAATTGGTTAAGAAAATAAATTTTATTGTCAGCGATCACTATCTATCACTGGCACCGCTCAGTGATGTCGTCTTCAGCAGCAACATCACTGTTGCTGTCTTGATGTTAGGGGTGACTTCGTGACTGCCGCCCTCATTTAAACTCGCTATCAACCTGAAATGTGGTGCAATTGTACTATTTTTCACTTGAGGAAAGTTTTAATGATCCTTCTTCATCACCAACTGTACAAAAAATATGTTAATCTGATTAGTGATGCAGCTTGCTTCCACTCCACTCTTCCATTTTCAGCAGTAACTGCCAGCAGCTGCCCTTCATGTCAAAGTGTTGTATTGTTGTAGAGTTGACTATAGGAAGTTGGATGGTATCATCTGTGATCACAGAAATTACATATAAAAATGTTTACTGCGCCATATGTAATGGAGAAATGCAGAGAAGGAACATTACAGAGGGAGTGGAACCTCTATCCTTCTGGAAGGTTAATGTTAGATGTCACAATGAGACTGCAATGGAATCTATAAAACACTTCTCATTAGATGTACTGCGGCACCAAATAAAAGAACGGTAAACAATATGGGATCAGAAGAGATTGGAGTGGGATCAGGAATAATATGTTCAACTCCCAATTTTTATACAGTAGTGATCTGTCACTTGTCCTAGCTAGTTTCTACCACTTGACATGCGAGCCAGTGCCAGGCCCAGGCCAGCAGAACTCAGTGTCGCTGCCATTAGGTGTAACATGTGTGTCCATGATATTGATGATGGCTGTGACATTACAATACAATTCATACAATCCACATAGTTTGCCTGGTATCTGCAAATCACATGATCAACAATCAACAAAGGAGCGTTGAGTGTTCATCTCTGTCTATATTACCTAATCCCGGTCACCTAATATTGACCGGTGGTATGGGCAGACATTTTACCAACCTCTGTGTCCATGTTATAGAAATTGCTGGCTGGACTATGTACCTGATGAATCTATTGAGCCTCACCAATGCAGGAAGGCGGTTTCTCACTGCCCGCCGGAGACTACTAACACAGAGATGTTAGAGTTATGTGAACAGGGCCCAGCAATGTTTACTGATCCATCTGAGACCAACGGTCATGTGTTCAGGAATAGCTTCTGCGCTGCCTGCTGGAGACTCAGATTAAATGAACTCTCCACATATGGTGATGAATTTAATGAAACTCTTGGCAATCAGACGCTGGTAACTTTACAACCTATCATTCAGGATGGAATGAAGGACCAGTTTGGATACTTCTTGTATTCTTCCATCGAGCGATCATCATACAAGACTCTATATGCCCACCTGAATGATGATACGTGGTACACATACAATGCAACCCTTTGGTTAGCGGGACAAAATGACCCTTCTTGGGACTTTGGAAGTATAAGATGCAATAGTGAGTTTCCCGAAGTGTGCGCTCACTTCATTAAGTTTCCAGAGGATGAGAATGTATGCTCAGGTCCTGGATGCGGGGCTGATAAAACTCAGGACGCTTTTGGCACATGTCTGGATCCGTCAGAATATCAATACAGTGATGATTGGAGGAAGGATAAGGATTTTATCTGGCCTAAATGGCTTCTGATGAGATATAGCAGTCTCTGTACTGGAGAACATTATACTAAAGGCTGTCAGTACGTATAATTGGCACTGCCCAAGTGTTAGTTTGATATGGCTCTGATCTCAGACCAACCCCATAGTCACTTAGACAATAAAATACCTATTTCCCCTTTCTCAGAAAAGTCGATGGTGCTGACAGGAAAGGCATCTAACCTTGATTCGCTCATGAGCTCCGACAAATCCACACAAAACTTCTGTGTTCCTGGAGTGTCTAAACAGAAGTCCTGGCTGCCTTACAGTGCATTAAACATAGAACATTGTTACATTCCCTGATCACCGATGTAACGGAAATGATATGCTGTCACGTTATGTGACATGGCATGACGTGCCGCTGCCTGCCAAACCAGATGTCACATAACATCACTTGAGGCTCTGTGATGTAATGTATGGTTATGTAATGTGATAATTGAATGACACGAGCAGGCTTTTTCCAGATGTGATGTTCGATGTCATATTTTCGGAGATTGCTGTATGGATGCTCCACCCCCTCTTCTACCTTTACTCTCATCTGTTTGGTCACAGCGTCAGCTTTCACCAGAAGAGTTTGCCTGCGTTAAACTCGAAGGAATATGGTGGGGAATGGGATATGCTGTCATTGATAGCTGCCCTCCGGATGCTGACTCTGAGCTGATCAGATTATGTCATCAAGGAGAGATCGGGGAATGGAGTCCGTATGGATGGATGACAGTATCACCTATTTATCGCCTCTAGTAGGTATAGTGTGGAGTTTAGAGTGGTGTAGGAGTTAGCAAACCAATTGAGAAGTCAAGTGAAATGGCAGTAAATTTAAAGTTTCAATTCGTTTTCGATGAGCAATAACCGGCCCTTTACAGGCTAAAATGGTTATGCTTGAGCGATAACAGCTAGAGATGTTGTGAGGTATTTCTTTCTATATTCTGGTAGCCCAGCATAACCAGGGAATTTAACTCATGATCTAGCGATGTCTATCCAAGCCTTTGCTGCTTACTACTACACACCATAGATGACGAATTACTATTATCATTGTCACCGTTCTCGGCCGCGTGGAGTCTACTGCAACACAGAAGCCTCCTTCTGCTTTATTCGCATGTCCCTGTCTTCCATTTTTAGCAGTCAGTGGTCTCCAGTACATAATGTTTTTAGTCTCCCTCTCGTTTCTATAATTTGGGTGCCATGCCGTTAAGTATTTTGCCAAACTATCATTTTGCGCTGGTTTCGAGGCCTGTCCATTTTTAGTGATGAAATATCTGGTTATTGTATCATTGGCCTGAATGTATGACATAGAGTAACAATGCGTATGAAGGTTCACCTCTGTTTCAGTTATAAGAATATCTTCTGTGCAGCATGTAATGGAGTAACTGACCCAGAGTTTACACAAGCAAGGTTCTCTTGTGAATCAAGGTATGACAATTTGTACATACCGACGACTAGTAATTGACTGTGTCTACTGAGGAATCGCTTTAAGCTGCAACCCCCATAAACTCTCGAGTTCAATGTATATGGATGCACCCGTGTCCTTTTCTTGCCTGTCACCGTTGACAGACAGGCCCTTTCTAACCATGTAAAATAATGAAAAGCGTATTTCTCTGCATGAGCACCATCGGCTGGCCATCAGAGTGATTTGTTTTGGACAGTAAGCATTCCCCACTTAAAAATGCATCAGGCCGCAATTCATGGCGCAACAATTACAGGCATAATTATATTTGGAAATGGTTGTTTGACAGTTTGAATTTTGGTCAACATAATTTGCCAGCATAACTGCGCATGCAACATTAGATGTATTCTGAAACAGGGTTTCAGATGCATGCTCAGTTCCACTACTCGAGAGTGCATCTGAAAAGTGCGTTTTTACAAACCATGTACCTCGGGTGCATCTGAAAGTGAATTCGATCACGCAGACAGAATTCCGTGCCTGAAAGTGTTAGTTTATGAAGTGTCGAAATTACCAAAATGTCAAGATTATCTATTGGTGGTTTACTTACTCCGTGGTCATTTGCGCTCGCTTGCTGTTATGGGGAACAAAACGCACAATTTCCTGTCTTTAGATGCGCAAGATGTTGAGAGAGACAGACTTTGATGTGCCTGAAACTGCTCCCACAATTCCTTTGCGTCTTTTAACCTATCTGTTCGTGTGATTGCGTCTGAAATTTTTGCATATGACACAAAAACCATAGCTTTTCAACTAGGATGTAACTACAAATCGATGGAGTCTCTCAGACCCCGTTTGCTTAAGAAACCCAAAAATACCAAAGATTAGAGTTCTCACAGTCGCCACCACATTCAGAAAATGATTCGGATGTCATAGATAGAGGGTTTTTGATGTTATATAAAGTTGGGATCACTAAAAGACCTACACAGAATCAATCAATCCACGGGTAATGGTCAAAGATCAAACCTTTGTATCCTATGTGAGTCTCAAAACAGTCTCAGTCTGACTATCAGCGTGACTAACTAGAATTTGCGCATCTATGCAGCACAATAGTGGAATAGAGAACTGGGATTCCCTAATGTTGTGTCTTTCATTGCAGTGGAAAGTGTTCATTGGATGGGTTTTCACTGGATTCACCAAACCTGCATCTTTGTCCAGTAGAGGTAATCTCTAGCTGTCCAGATTATTTCTCGGATTGGAAAATAAACAATCAATGCTTGACTGACCCAACTACATATTTGCGAGACTTTGTTAGTGGCCGCATCTTTCGTAACGCTGCCTGTGCAGTTTGCCATGGGGCAGTGCATGCTGAGCTAAATTCGATAAGCTCCCCTGGGGATATCCCTGATGTCAATCTTAACTCTAAGGAGGATCATTTTAATCTTCACCTGCTAAATGACTCCGCAGTTTGTTGCCGCACCTGCTCAAACTCACAAAGTGAATGCGTAGAAGTTAACACAACTAACTGGGGATCATTCATGCACCCAAAGACTCAGCAGTGTCGTGTAGTGCCATTTAGAGGCGATTGTGATCAGGTACCCGGATTCAATATTGGACAAGGCTTCAGTTTGGAGGATCTATGTCCAGACTTTGATATCATCTGCCCAGCTACCAGTCTGGCTACCCGAGCACCAGAGGTAGCATTCAACTATGTAGGAGTGATTGAACCCATTGAACCAGTTGGAATAAGAACATCTATTCTAAAGGAGCTTTTTGATCCCAACTCCAAGACTGGTGTTTCACGAGAAACAGTTGTGAAGACTGAATGGGTAGAAGATAACTCCACTTATCTTTTGTGTGGTAATGAGAGCATACGGAATCCGCTGACTGGAAGTAACTATAAGACACTCCAACTACACCAAGGAATGGTCAAGGTGAGATACAACATGGAACTGAAAAATGAGGTCCTTGCTCAAAATTATAGTTTGGAAAAGAGTGTCATAACAACGGCCAGAAAATTCTGAAGTTCCCGGGTAGTTCAGTGGTTAATGCATAGGAAAGTGGGCAAGCTCGGTGACTAGATTACTATGGGATAGCAGGATGGTTCTGTGGCTAGAACAGGAGAATGGCTTGAGATCATTAGATTCTTAATTCAATCCTGGGTCATACCAAAACCAAAGTGTGAGAGCAGGCTTCCCATCTATCTCCTGCTCATTGGAAGTACTCATCAGGCCAGTCATTCAACCGCATGGGGCTATGGGTGCCTGCCTCTTGCAATGAAGAATGAATCTCACTCACGTCAAAAAAATAGTGTTCCCTCTCTTTCCCAATGCTCCTGTCTCAAAACCAGGAAAAGCCAGACAAAAATTGTTAAAGCGCATGACCTATAGAAATAATTGTATAACTTTCGAGTGACAAGAAGATTGCCTGAGCTTCTTCGTTGTCCTTGGAGATGAAGAAAAGGGCGAAGGCAGATGTCTATCTGTACGCACCTTCTAATATCTTTCTGTACGCACCTTCTAATATCTTTCTGTACGCACCTTCTAATATCTTTCTGTACACACCTTCTAATATCTATCTGTACGCACCTTCTAATATCTTTCTGTACGCACCTTCTAATATCTTTCTGTACGCACCTTCTAATATCTTTCTGTACGCACCTTCTAATATCTTTCTGAACGCACCTTCTAATATCTTTCTGTACACACCTTCTAATATCTATCTGTACGCACCTTCTAACATATTTTTCTTTTTATAGGTGAAGGATCTCATCAAGCCGATTCCTGGCCCATCGTTTGAAATCCATGACTACATTCTAAGCGCAGCTTCACTACTAGCCATAACCGCTTACGTCATTTACCTACTGGTAAAGAAGAAGACGCTCAACCTACCAGAGATAATGATGATCTGTCTGCTACTCTCCCTCTTCATGGCTATTCTATGCTTTATACTCATCACAGTGCCAGCTGGCAGGGATAGAATCGGATGTCAAGCCCTCGCAGCCCTTGTGCAATATTTCTTCCTTGCCAGCTCCATGTGGAGTAATGCTATGGCCTTCAACATCACAAAAACTCTATACGCTATGTCACTCAGTGCATCAAGGCGATCAAAGCTGAAGTTTTATGTTCCATATGCCATGGGATGCCCACTGGCATGTGTACTAGTAGCAGTAACTTTATCTCGTTATGAGATAAAGGCTTTTAATCATCCAGTCTACAGAGAAGTATTATTCTGCTTCCTCCATGAGAAGATAACTCTATATGCGACATTTCTCATTCCGATCTACGCAGCAATAGCGGTAAACGTCATTCTGGGGGTGATTGCCATAGCCAGAGTTGCTCAAAGCGGAGGCTCAACAACATTCGACAAACATCGTCGTCGAAAAAACCTCATCACTGGCATAAAACTTTCTCTGTGTTTAGGACTGGGTTGGGTTTTTCTTTTCATAGCCACAGCTACTGGAAAGGATGGCTGGTATCTCTATATGCAGATCTTCGTGGAGCTGCAGGGTGTGCTAGTAGTCCTAGCTAACCTACTAAGCTGGAACTGCATAATTTCAGCTAAGACTTGGACGGAGAGTCGCTTGACTAGTTCGATGACTAACTCCACAGAAGCCACTGATAACAGACCATCTGTCTCATTACAGAGCACAACACTAACCAACACCAGGGCAATTCCTTCGCTGTCTACCACAGCCAGTAAAACTGACACTGGGAATGTTTATGCAGGGTAACTTTTCTATCTATACCTATCTAGCAGTTTTGTATGATAAAATAAAAGAATGCTCTTCATTATTTGAAACGAGACCACAAACTCAAATGAAGTCATCATTGAAATATAGCTCCCAGCTTCAGTACCAACAGCTGCATGCACATGTTCTGAGTCTCGCCCCTATTGTGAAGAAGCCAAAGGCTGCGAACATCTGTTTGTGGATAAAATGATCGATCAGAAAGCATTCTTGTGTGCATACCTATGTAGGTCTGTCAGATTCTGTTATTCTAGCAAATCATTTCTACAGCCTGGGGATAGGATAGAAGTGAATATCCTATGTAAATGCTATATGTGTGATAGCATTCGAAGAGTCACCTGATGGGTGACGCGATGACTTGATACACTGAGTTTAGGAACAGGTGTTCCGAGCTCGACACCCAGTGCAGGTTCAATTCTTTCACCAGATTTGTGTCACGGCCTGTTCGATCAATTAGTCTCGATTGTAAAAAATATTGTTTGCTAAATAGTCTATATAAATGTTTACATCACTAACGCAGTCGCTCAGTCGCCCGGTCGCTCGGTTGCTCAATCCCTCAGTCGCTCAGTCCCTCAGTCCCTCACGCAGTCGCTCAGTCCCTCACTCAGTCGCTCAGTCCCTCACTCAGTCGCTCAGTCGCTCAGTCCCTCACTCAGTCGCTCAGTCCCTCACTCAGTCACTCACTCACTCACTTGCTCACTCACTTGCTCACTCATTCGCTCACTCATTCACTCACTCACTCACTCACTCACTCACTCACTCGCTCACTCATTCGCTCACTCATTCACTCACCGGTCGATAAGTCAATAAAACAATCACCGGTTGATAAAGCAATCAATCACCCTGGAGAGAGGTTTTTTAAACAAAGCTAGTAGTGGAACAGTTCTGTGTTGTGGTCTGACAGTGTAAATATCATTTTGGACACCTCGATAGAATGCCAGATCAAACAAAAAAACATATTTTAGTTATTGCTAATATCTATAATAGGAATGGGCTAAAGAGAGCTTGGAATAAATCATGAATCTGGATGAAAGGTGGATTAGAGCTGTGTATCATGCATGTCCTAGCAAACTGACTTTGTTTTAACCAGGTTTGTTACATATCAAGCTTAGATGCTGACATGTGGATTGTCACACAGTGGATCAATACAGGGAATTCGGATAGTCCTCCCTCCTTATCATACATGGCGAAATAGACAGACTTTTTCAACTGCATGGACAGCTGGCACCAGTAACACATTACTGGTTTACTGGCTTACTGGTCAGATAACGAATATTTGTTTTGGCGGGCACCTTGGGTCAGCATTCATATTAGACTTCGGCAGCAGGACACGACGTTACTTTCTCATCGGAAATGAACCGAGAGAATTAGTATAAAAAGGCAGCGGTGTAATATAGTCACCTAACAATCATCATCAGTTACAGGCAGCATGCTGCTACTGGATCTTTTAGGTGATGTTAGGACCTATGGCTTCATGTAGACACAAGTGGTGACTATAATAATGGCTGTACTGGTAAAAACTACTTTTTCAAACGGTTGTTCACAGAGGATAATAAGCGCCCTAACATCTGCTACTCCTGTGCGAGTATATCTTCTTCATTAAGATGTATAACCAATTACAGTTTGAATTTTGTTACTTTTAAACATGGCATGTATTGCATATTCTCCATGTTTATTGTGACGAGTTGGTGGTTAGCTTTCGCTTGTGGAGGGGTGAACCATTGATTATTTTGTTGATAAAGTTATGATTTTATTTGTCTACAGATTTGCTCATAGCCATCCGCCATTGATCGCAACTTGGTTCCAGCTACCCCTAGCAGCAAGAAGGCCCCTTCTCCTTACTAAAGCCAATTTCATGAATTGTTAATCGCATTGCTGTGGCCGACGTATATTAAAAAACTATAAGGGAGGATAACCCCAATTACATTCTCCAGTGGGACTAGCTAGGTTACCTGCCCGCCCGCAGAGCCAGGTAACCTGGCTAAGTGGGACCGTATAATCGCTCATATAAAATGTTGGGTAACATCATTGCCTGCATGCATTCCATATGATACTTCTCATCATGCTTTCAAAGTGTAACGGACAATCTTAATACATCGCTACTTTATATAACAGATAAACATGTACTGGCTATTAACCTATTAACTTACTCATGTAGAGGGGCCTCTGTTATTGCGTGGGAACAGATTCAAGTTTGGGTTAATTAAGTATATCCAATGATTTGTTACCGAGACAGTGCATTTACTCTATATAAAGATGTAAGCTAGATCACTCTCAAGGTTGATTAAGGGTTTATTTGAAATATTTAGGGGTCCTAGCGCTTAGAGCCTTCTGTTTTCTGGTCAACCAGATCATTTTCACATGTCAGAATTTCCCTCCATGCAAGCAGAATCATGCAGAGTTGAGAGCATTTCATGACTTGGCTGTAGTTTTATCCTTTTGGGGAAACCCCCTTAGTGCATACACACTTCATGACATAGCATCGTTTTTGTTGTTATTCTTGCTGAGATATTGTTTCTTTTGTGATTGACGAACATCTTTTAGGAAATCAGCAGCTGTAGCGGGACAAACTGTCAGCTTTACAATGCTCTTTCATGGATTGCGAGGTATGCAACATTTAAGTAATGAACAGCCTGCAGGTACCAAGGCACTCATATTCAAAGCTATATAACGACGGCATTTATTGTTTACTGTCCGACTAAATACAATGATACAAATGCTAATTTTCAACAAGATAAATTGAGAGAATCTTCCTGCTAGACTAGTTCCAGACATAGCCTTGTACAGCACAGACACGGAGCCGGAAATCCTGGAAAGTCTTGTATTGGTACAGCACAGCCAGAAAAGGAGCTTTCTTCAGACTGACAGCATTTCTCATCACCCAGGCAGTCTCCATCATATTGACAACTCGCAGTATCCGTAATAACATCAACCTCGCTGGGGGGAGGACAGGACCCTGTAACAGTGAGTACCATGATGAACAGCGTGTAACTATAACAGTCAGTTATAACTTTGTTCGACACAAAGACATTAGAGAGAATGCCATTACAGCCGCAAAAATAATGGGGCTATAGACCATATTCATTAAATTGACAGAATCCATATACATTCAGATGCCGTATCAATTTATTTGTTAATCTGATTTCCATTATCTCACCATGCAATTCGTGATCACCTGATGAGAGGATAACGGTGGCCATAGAAATGTGGAAATTGGCCAGCGACATTCATTCTATATCTCTTCAGGTTTTCAGAGAATAGCTTATAAAACCTCAGTTGTAGAACACTGAGCTTGCAACCATAAAAGCATGAGTTTCAACCCCAGTCATGGCCTCCTATTGTGAGTGTGAGCTGAAAATAGAAATAAGGATCACTACGAGGTGGAGCATTGTTACTGATCCGGTCGTGGTGCCCCATGCTAAGCTCTAACTGATGAAATGGCATGTGTTTAACCCAGCAGCTTCGCCACAGCCGTGAAAACGCTACACAGGAGAAAGGTTTTTATAGCAGAAATTAAACAGTCTATCTATTAATAGTTACCTGCTTTAGTTTCTTGTATTGGTGCAGCACAGCCAGGAAGGGAGCTCTCGTCGGACTGACAGCATTTCTCATCACCCGGGCAGCCTCCATCATATTGACAACTCGCAGTATCCGTAATAACATCAACCTCGCTGGAGCGAGGACAGGACCCTGTAACAGGTAATACCATGATAAACAGTGTGCAACTATTATAATGGTTACCAAGACATTGGAGAGAAAGCCATTACAGCCGCAATAACAATGAAGCTATAGAGTTTAGACCATATTTATTAAATTGGCAGAATCTATATACATTCTGATACCTTATCATTTTGGTTGCTTATCTGTTTTCAATTATTTCACCAATTTTTATCGGCTAGCTAATGAGAGGATAGCACCAGTTATAAAAACATGGAAATCAGCTGGCGAATTCGTTTTGTTTTTCCACGGGATAGCGTGATAGCTCAGTTAAAGCACGGGGCCTGAAACCATAAAAGCCTGGGCTCGAACCCGGGTCACAGCCTCCAGCCGTTAGTGTTAGCTCCTGACATTAAATCTAGCCCAAAACTGAAATGAGCATCACTATGAGGTGGAACGTTGATGCTGACCTGGTTGTGGTGCTCCGTGCTAACCTGTAGCTGGAAAAATAATAAGTATTTAACAGATTCACTTCAGTGATGAGGGTGCTACAGGAGAAAAAGAAGTTCTAGTGACTGAAATTGAACAGTCGATCTATAGTAACCTGGTTTAGGCACAGTGGAGACAGATTGGACGCATTTGTTACGTCCGCATTCATCAGGACATGCAGCAGATGTAATCCTTCCCGTATTTACGACAAGGGTTGTCAAGGCCACATTCTGATTGAGTGCATGGAACAGTGGTTCCACAGGCTTCGAAGAAGGAACTGAAATTCAGTTGAGGACAAGCTTTGTTCTACAAATAACAGCAACATTGGCATTCTACATGAGTTCTGATTGAGGCCCTGTAGCAATTTCAGAGTTTTTCTCCCATTTACCCATCCGAGCAGAGATTTGCTAATGCTCATTTTAAGCAAGAAGACATTCTCAGATTAATACATGTTGCATGCACCGAGAATGCATTACAGTTCTGTGCAAAGGTATGCATCACATATCTGAATCATTGACAAGAAAGCAGTCGCAAAATTTTAGAATTTGCGAATGTAAGGAATGAACCAGAACCAAAGTAGTTGGCATGGTATTGAAAATTCCTTTGACGTGTCATTTACAGACACATTGTACCGTGTTCTGTCGAGGTGATTCACCACCGGTAACACATCAAATAACAGACAACTTACAAATCGTTTTCTGAGCTTCAAATTCTGTGGATGGGTATCGGGTGAAGGTTGATCTGGAGGGCAGTCGATACTGCAGAGACCCACACCTACACAGCTGAAAAATACCTGAAAAAATAACGGCGCTAAATAGCATGAACAGAACACAGAACTATCTACAAAAAAGAACTTGGTAAAAAATGTGAAAAGCAGGACAAGAGAAGGATGTTTATTTATATTGCATTTTACTCACCAAAGTAAAGGCTTTCACGTCTTGTACTAAAATTTTACGTTATTTTGAAAACAGTTTCTCCCTAAACCAGTGGCTACTTGACGCTTCTGGAGGTACTACCGCTTATATACTCCAGATTGTAAGACGGAGGATGCTAGTTTATCATCATTTATCTCACAAAATACAGCGCAGTTCCTTGACCCTCATCAGTTCTTGTTACGCTATGCACGGTGCAATTCATCAGATGCACATTAAATTGATTTATATTGTACTAAATTACTTCTTATCCTGTTTTATCTGCAGTAAACTGTGCCCTTCTAAATACGCCGCAGTTCACTGAGCCTTGCCAGATTTGACACGCTATGGTCCACTTCATAAAATACATATTCAAGTGGTTCAGTTATTGAGATTTTGACAACAAGCCTATGTACATGAGTCCACTTCATCTTTAGATCGCAGGTTCGAGCTGCACTGCCAGCAGGATGTCTTTAGCAAGCCCCTCACTCCAAAAATTGCTATAGCGTGAGTTCGGATCATCAAGGTAGAAAAATGGGGGGTAGCAACGAGTGGATAACTAGCGTCAAGACCCCTCCATGGTTATTAAAGCTCCATGCACCTCTCCCTTCTCGAAAAAAGTAGCCGAGCTTTGGCGGGTGATGTGACAATTAGGTTCACTGACTCCCAATTTGGAGCGTTGATACTGACCCACACAAGCCGTAGCTGGTGATAAACAAGTACCTCCTAACCTGGCAGAAAATGGAACTCCAGTGATGATTAAATGAGGACAGCTTGGTGCTAACTTCTCCGCTACATCAAGCTGAACCAACATTTTATAGTGTACCTAATGGCACAGACTGAATGTAAGTTCACACATGTCTGTCAAAAATTGTGTCATGTTTTCCCAAGTTTGGGTACCTGTTGACACAGATATGTCTTTTGATTCCATGTAAGATTACACGCGTGTAGGATTATCACGTTTTCCCATGCAGGTTTGGGTGCCTAATGATGCAGAACAAGTGTTTTGATCCTGCAAGATTACACATGTGTGCGCAAGAATGTGTCCCATTTCCCTAGTTTGAAATAAGCAGAGTTAATTGAAGTCGTGTGTTCCAAGAAGCATATAAAAGGGGCCCTCTGTTTTCACAGTTGTAGGTCTCAGATCAGCATACATTTATATTCATCTGTCACTCTTAAGGAAACCAGTTGTTAATTGTGAGCAAATGCCTTAATTTTAGATCAACGTAAAATAAATCACTTGATTAAGGTATTATAAACTATTAAGCCAAATGGTACCTGAATACTAGAACAGTGTTAGTGGTAAAATGAGCGCATACGAAGGGGAATACAATTTGCATTGATAACAACAGAAATATACCATATCAAAATCAAACAAGCTACCTTGACTTCGTCTGGTACCCAAGAATTCTGTAAAAATACGTCAGTGTGGAGTCAGAAAAACAAATATAAAATATAAGACTAGTGCCGGGTTAATGTCATAGACAGCAGAGATAGATAGTAATAATCTATTTCCACATCACAGACATCTTGGACGTTTTCACAAGAGAAAATTCCTTCCTATGTCAAGAAGGTTCCTAATTAGGAGTGCCTTTTGGAGTCTCGTTTGCATCGATACCATTGGCTGGTAGCTGATTGATGCCATTACGAGTAGACTTTGACTTCATGGTGGTGCTGTAGAGAGCATCTATATATTCCATGACAAGCTCCTTAACCAAGCTGCGATCAGGGATAGTCTGTGACATGCCATAGATAGCAGCCTGAAACATATACAGAGTTTTAGAGGTACTAGTGATGGATAGTGCAGCGGGCTTAAAATCGGAGGTCTCCGGTTCAGTTCTTGGTTTGGGTATTACATTATCTTCAAATTCGGATCGCAATGTTAATAAAGGACAGCCATCCACCCAGTTACCTAGAGCAAATCATGGATAATCCCTAAAAAAGCCGTCGCTTTCGCTTGCTATTCATGTAAAAGAAAGACTCTCATGCTATCCCTCTTGCAATAAATTCCCAATCGCAATAACATGTGGGCGCGAATGAGAAACTAAGTTTGAGAATTTAAGCATTTGTTTTTATCGGGCATGTTGGGATCTACCAGCAATTGATTTAGCTTGTGTCATTGCTAGCTATATGTACTCACCATTCCCGTTGCTTTGGCTCTAGGCTCGGCCATGATTTTAGCAGTGCATTCCCTGACATCAGCTAAGAATTCATCAGCTACACCTGGTTTGGTGTGCAACAGGGTGCAGCACAAGTGAAAGCTACAATAGAACATCATTAGAACTAAATGACTTGTGCGGGTTTATTAGTTAGTCAATCTAGATTACAATGTAATGGGTAAGAATATATTTTATGCAATTTAAATAATAGCGGTAAAAGGTAGATTGTAGCCTGTTAGCAAAATACCTGGATGGAAATTGGAGTGCATTCAGACTCCAACCCATTTCAGACAGTGCAGCAGACAGCCTGTATATGTCAAAGTCCAGACTTCCAATGGTGATAACGGAAACAAGAGGGTCACCGTAAACGAAAATCCCTTCGATCTCATTCAACCTGAGTGAAGGAATAATCACTCTGTCATTGCAGAACGTGGACAGTGGTGAAACAAATGGGAAATGACAAATGTGAGTATTACCTGCAATTGCATTACTTACTTCTGCTTGATGTATCTAGCCACATCGATAATCTCTTTAGTAGTTTGAATGTAGCCACTTTCACCATGGTACACCATTGTGGCCCAGCATGCTGCTATGATAGCTCCTGGTCTGCTTCCTACCACAAACATACACCGAAAGTAGGTTAGGGCATTGTCAACATTATACCCACATAAGCATATCTCATTAGTTCTATTGGAAGATGCCACGCCACCCATCACACACATAAAGGACGTCTACGTTCTATCCTCACTACATTATTCTCAGCAAAGCCTAGTTCAGCTTATTGACCAAAACGAACCCACCATAATCATTTTAAAGAGTTCTCAGAGAATTCAGGTCAGGGGGGAGATGGAGCCATTTTCCGCCACGCTGACTCAGGATGAGTTGACAGAGTGTGATCAGCCAGGGCAAAATTCCTTGAACTACTCCGCTACAGCCGAGAATCGAACACGGGCCACGGAGAAGACAGAGAGTGAGATACGTTCATTCTCCACACTGAGCTAACATG
>Ga0224501_10002260_pt1 | contig 15081 bp, 8 predicted proteins | sample SF_Oct11_sed_USG_4_FD_169105 | JGI IMG/M metagenome (GOLD analysis project Ga0224501, IMG submission 169105) | Sediment microbial communities from San Francisco Bay, California, United States - SF_Oct11_sed_USGS_8_1 | ecosystem: Environmental > Aquatic > Marine > Sediment | place: USA...
CCGAGGGTGCGGGGGGGGGGGGGCAACCGTTGTGAGTATGAGCTCCTCACATACATCCTAGCTCCTACCGCTCCAACAAGCCTCCGGCTCAGGAAGTATGATGGCAAACTGCCGAGAAGAAATTCATGAAAAGAAGAGAGGGACTTCGTCGGGGGTTGGAACCTGTGTATTTATGTGAGCTGGAAAACATCAACTCACAATTGAAATGAGTTAAGATAGGATAAGATCATCTTGGATGACATCACTAAACCAATGGCACGGTTCAGAATGGTCCATGCATGATTTACCCAATGAGTGGTATTCTATAGGCGGATCTCCTTGGCGAACCAAATCTGAAGAGGGAGCAACCACAAAATGGCTCACAAACTTGAGATTGAACTTGGGTCGTTTGGCACAAAACCATATTCGCTATCCACCAACCCGCTGAATTTCTCCTTATCATTCTCTATACGTTGCTCATAGGAACGTGAACATTGGGTTACACAGAATAAATGAGCTAATTCAGGTTTTTATTAGTTAAAAATTGACTCCAATATATCAGCAGACTAGCGAATAAAGGCATTAGCCCTTTGCACTTTAAGCCCTGTAAATTGATCAATGTGTCCGCGGTTGTAATCATTTCATATTTGCACTACATTCGCAAGAACACGAATCGAATACTTCGCCATTCTCACATTTACGTTGCGTCTGTTAGGGACAGTTAGTTTCCATAGCACATCTTTTCTTTCTTTTGCTTCCCTCCTGTTTGTCACAGACTGCACATCCGGGGCAGCCGGGTTGTATTTCCACAATGTGTGACTCGATGCAGTCTTCCGGCAGTGGAATGCACAGTGGCAGAGGGCATGGCTTGTCAAACTTAACACATTCTCTGCAGTTAGGGCAGCCACGGCGCTGTAATGTTGGCAGTGACTTGATGCAGCCAAAAGGTAGATCTGGGCATTTATCGCACACCGGTTTCCCTCCTTGGACAGTCTGCAAAAAATATTTTTTATATTACAATAGCGGATATTTTGTAATGCAATGCTTGATCAAACAGGATTTTATAAGAAGTTAAATTGTCCACTCTCTGTTCAATCGCCTAAATTTCGGGATATAGTTGTTGTTCTTGAGGAGGGAGCGTGAATAACTTTAATCAGCAGGAGCAAGGACTATAAGTGAACCACAGCTAACTAGTAGGCTCATCCCTAGCTTTCTGCCGCGTTGGGGATATATAAGGTAAGAATGGTTCCTCTTTTCCCCTATCCTTATTAATGCAAGGATCATTAGGGCTACAGGAACTGTTAATTATTTCAAACCGTAACAAATTAATTACCCAGAAAACTAATGTAAGATTGACTGTCGAGGCATAGTATCATCCAGAGGCATAGTGTTACCCGGCATGCTATAGGCTATTCGACTAAAAATCCAAAGGTATATTCAGACAGCCTCAGGAAAATATTAGTTAGTACTTCGAGTGACACTGCTTAAAAAGTCAAACTTGCATAAATATTCTGTCCTTGCATTGGTACTTTCAAAAGCAGACTAGTTGACCAAATCAATACTCATCCTTATCAGAAATGATCTGACAAAAAACTTACAGTCAGAGTAATGAAAAGTAAAGTGAGCAGTATTGCCCCTTTTACAAGCGAAGATCCCATAGTGCAGCTATGAGGACTTCAACCAAACAGCACCGTGGGAGATGAATGCATTGCGTTTTAATACCCGAATGGTTGTCATGGAAACAAATATAATAATAATAAATGTTTCCCAAGAAAAAGAGGTTTCTGACGGTGAAACATCAAATATCCAAACCAATTCAAAGAAGAGGACAGGATCTGAGGGCAGACAAAATTCACAGAAATCTGGTTCTGGAAGCTTATGAAGCAGATGCCCGCAATCGGGTCAATTGGATCTGGGGCTAATCCCAGTGGTATACTCCAAGCTTCTGGGTGGTCAAAGCACCCAGCTTTGATATACTGACCCACTAATGGCACTTCGCACTAAGCCATAACTTAAGTTAAAACTCAGGTTTTTAATCCAGCAGTCTCACTATAACCACATGAGAAAAAATGGTTTATTATGGTGGACAGTTCCTGACTGGTTAATTTTAAAACTTAAACAGAAAGGGTTGCCTTATCTGTTTGAGATGCGTATTTTTCTGTCAAGTCTCCGGGTCCTTTTTCACTATATATTTATGTCTTTCTATAACCTTGTTAAGAAACACATGTGCCTCGGACTGCTCGTGTGACTGGTATACGCTACATACAAGGAGTTTGGATTTTCCTGTATTTTTCTGATGTATAATGCGATGTTTTGTGCGTGTTTATCCGGGTGACTCCATTTTATATTGACGAAACAATACACAAGAATCTGGCAACCAATGTTTTCAATTTTATCTGGACAGTGCAATTCCGTTAGGCCTCATAACCAGAAGTTTGCCGATCTAGATGCTGCCTTATGCTCAGTGTTAAGCTGCTTTAGCAACATATCATACCAACTTATATCCCACAGGTCCAGGATATAGATCGGAATAAGAAAGCATAGAATTACAATACAAGGGTCGTGAGTTTGCTTCCCCGGGCAGCAGGGAATTCTCCTTGGTAAGGGTCTCTAGCAAGCACCTCAATTTGCTAACGTGACTTCGGATCACCAGAGTATAATTAATGGAGGTCCCAACCAGTAGATTAGGGTCAAGGGCACCCCACTTCTCCCTTTGAATGAAGACTAAACATGTTTTGGTAACTGTGGTGTAAATGAGTGACTTATGTCGACTCACTGAGCCCAACCAGAAACCTGAGAAAGACAGTGGGAAACCACTTCAGAATCATCTCATGACACCATGACAATGACAAGCCTGAGAAACCCATCATTGGCCGAATATCACATCATCAATAAAAATATCATATACTTACAGACCGACGAGACCGGGCAATTCTGATGGACCATGTAAGGCTCAGCAAGCTGAGGAGTATTACTCCTTTCAGTAACACGGATGTAGTTCTCATGATGTTCAAATGTTCTAATCCGGTGAGACATGGATTGCGTTTAGTCTTATAGTTACAGGGCCGTAGTTTAAGGGGTGGCAGAGGTGGCTTAGTGATCAAAAAGTCATCCTGTGGTTAGTTGTTTAACTGACTATCATGGTGTCATTCACTGATAAACAATTGCTGGGTTTCTTTCTCAGACATAATTACTTTCACTGGTCAGTGCCAAGCGGTCCTTTAGGTCACTGCGCAGGCCTGTGTTCCCATTTGTTATACCTCGTTAGTGAGTATAAAGGTAGATAAAATGGCACTAAATTACAGATGGGAGACAAGTTAGACAAGATAGAAGGATAGTGGACATCGTGCAAGTGTGCATTGTATGGCGGAGATGGTTGGAGATTATGTTTTGCTATTACTCAATCCTGTTTATAGGCATCCAGTGCCTTGATTAAGCTCAACCAGAGATTAGACATATATAGGGTATTTGGATACCTAACGGCTAGCATAACAAAATGTTCAAGTCTATAGTCCTTGGCTTAGCCATTGGATAATAAAAAATGATCGTCTGAGAATTATTCTGAGTATCTTTGTTATTCAACGCCTAAGCCTATGACTAAGCTTAAATATTTCATTATCCTAGATGCTAGGACTGAAGGCGTAATGTATCCTAATCTATTCTTCTCCGTGGTACAAAAATACACTTTTGATGGGTAAGAAATTAACAATGTCAGTATAATTTTTGGAACATGTGAGACCCAGAGCATCCAGTGACAGAGTTATCCTCGCCTCTCTAAGATAACTCAGTGTACCCAACATTGTCTAGCTCGTTTGTCCACAGAGGCCCCTAAAGCCCTGCGATAAAACCCCGAAATTAGTGTGTATAACAAAAAGTTTTAAAGTTTGATTTACTTTTTTGTGCCAGACACCAGGCCGACTGGTTGATTCGACTTCAGTATACTTCGATCAGTGACATGTCACTGCTTCGATAGACATAAGCATACTGATTTCTGTTACAGAGTGACTTGCTTATATTGCCACACAATACAATACCGACAAACCCAATTATAACCATTTGGATTCTAGATCACTATAAACACCAAGACCAAGGCAATTAGCCATCATTTATAATTTTTGGAGATAATGTCAATGAAGTAATCAATTATAAAATCAATCACCCAAAACATTTTTATATGTTGGCATGCCTGCGAGATAAGACGAGATGCTGGCAGGTGCTTCACGGCATGGTATGATAACTCCACAGCAGGATGCTGCCAGGCGCATGCGTGACCAGACTTTTTGGTATGTCGCACCACCCAACACACTGAAAGAACCTTAGACCACCACTAAAACCTGGTATTACTAGCAGAAAATATTAATACTGGTATGTGTCAGTGGTTAGTAACTCAGGATTGATACAGTGGAAGTCGTCAACCAGACCCTTGGGAGGGATGCAACATGGCTTTACAAATGTCATATCATATAAAAGCAAAAGCCTTAGATCAACAGGGCAGTGCTGTACACAAGCAATCTGATCATAGCAAATTTTGCAGCCGAACCGTCTCATACTCACAAAAACACCGAGTACAGTTAGCAGTATCGCTATTCTTATGAGCGAGGGAGTTCTTATGGCACAGCAGCAATGGGTTGAACTTGAATTGCATACGCGTGACGGAGAACGGCATCAGGTTTCACAGTGCTGGTTGCCATGGAGATGGATACGCAATATTGAGGCTGAAATTGACGACTCTTCGAACACGTATTTCTTTTTCCAAGAAAAAATAGGTATTATCAGAGTTGGAAGACGTGATGTGATTTTTGAGGGCAGCCAAAATTTTCAGAATACCGGAGTATAAAATGGATATATGCAGTTGTGCAATCATAAAAAGGCCCGTTTCTGTCATTCCCATCAAAGTCCACAGCTATCACTGTGAGGCCACCCCCCCCAGCCATCTTTGAACTCTAGCCAGCCAATAAACTGTAGATTCATTTACATCATAATTTTCATTCTTCGATATACATTTTTAACTATTTTGCAATAATTATTACTTAAATTTCGATCGAACTTCAAGTCACATTTCCGCAATTACCAATAAGCCTCAAATTGCGTCCGAACATCACCTATCCAACTGGCTGGTCTGCGACTACCAATAGACCTCAAGTTTGCTACTTTCAATTTTGTTATATATTTTCATATTAAAACATATTTGTTATTTCTTCAGTTGAAACAGTTATTGATATGGCATTGAAAAGAACTTTGTGAAAATATAGCCCACCACCAAAAAGTCTAACATGAAGAATAATAAGCTTGTGTCCATGTGTAGAAAACTTTGATCTGTCAGCTTGTCGGTGTAAGATTACAGTGAGCGTCCCAGTACTAGGGCAAGTAGCGCCATTCTCACATAGATACCATATTCAGCTTGCCTGAAGTATGCTGCGCGTGGGTCCAAGTCAAAGGAAGCACTGTAATGATAGGAAAACAAATGATTCCAGGGGAACAGACCAAGGTAATCTGTTCCAATCTTTTATTTTCTACTCAGGCAGCTGGCTGTCTTAAAGGTGTTATGACATGGGCAAAAGGGACTTCACTTGTTTGTAGATTCTGAAGCCTACCATGAACAAATGGGCCCAAAACCCAGTTCAAATGGAAGCTTAGATATAGCCCTATCCAATGCGCATACTTAGAGCCCGCAACGACGCACTTTTCAGACCGTCGACGCACTAAAATTAGCCTCGAAATAGGAAATTAACACAGAGCTGCTGGTGTTTGCGTTGATTTCTCGGCTTACACGCCGATGTTTAGACAATCCTTTTGCAGGTGAACACTAGACTTGTAGTTAGAGAAGTCTATATAGAGAAAATGTTCAACAAAAATATATAAATAGGGTTTCAGAGTGCAAGTTTTCACCTCTGTCAGCGAGCGTTAGCGCCATTATTGCGAAATGATAGAGGCCCGAATGCAACGGCCTCTATTTAGGGCTAGGGAAAACCGGCAAAGCACTTCTTATAACTTAAGCTTTCTCCAATCTTATGTTCAATTTTAAGTTCTACTCGATGTTATAAAGGGGGTGAAGATCACTAGGTAACTAAGTTTTAGTAATTAGATCCCATTTTCTTTCTATTTGGACCATTTGGGCCGTAGTTATTCGAGTAACCGATATTCCGTTTGTGGAGAAAGACCAATCGCTATCGTTGCAATGAATGCCGAGTTGTCTCCCTTTGAGAATAGGGACCACATCTCTGAAAATGCATCTACCATTGACGGTGTCATAACCCATTTAAGCCCTAGGCATGTTGGAACAGTAGGATCTTGGAATTATGCGAGGAGCTTATTATCACAGTGGATGCTCAGCATGATTAGAACTTGAACCCAGGATCTTTCAAACTCCAGCTAAGCACTCTACCCATTGATCTATTCTGCCATCTATGCATTAGCGAGACTACCGAGTATGGCCAGATGCCTGGTCATCTATTTACCTGATCTCAAACACACGTGGAAGTGGGTGCATGACCACCATTCGTCGTTTAGCTTTAGTCATCAGTTTGGGAGTAACTACAAACTGGCCACAGACACTCTTATATTCCTCGTCACTACTGAAACGCTCTCTTTGTATACGAGTCATATACAGCACATCCGTGTCTGGCAAGGCCTTCTCCAAACAAGAATATTTCGTCTACAAGAGGAAAGAAGTGGGAGCGATCCGCTTTTTCGCATCACCTTTACGATTAAAAAGCAATAGGCTAACAACCATTCATTCCTAGACTACCTCCTTACTAGCGCCGACTGACCAATCAGAAAAACAAAACAGCTCTACCAAATTTGGTTTAAGAGTATATACATATAAAGGTAACCTGCTCAAAGGCAGGTCTCTGATAACCTGCCATTGTCATGGTGGCGTGGGACGGCGCTAAGGCGATTTTCCAGTGACTCCCTCAAGTTGAACAGTTGACAACTCCAAATTTATTCACACAAAGCTTTCTGAGCATCTTATTACTATTAAAGGGGTTATGTCATGGCCAAAGGTATCTTCACTTGTTTTCAGATTTTGAAGCCTACCATGAACAAATGGGCCCAATATCCAGTTCAAATGGAAGCTTAGATATAGCCCTATCCAACACGCGTACTTAGAGCCCTCAGCGACGCACTTTTGAGACCGTCGACAGAATTGGCCTCGAGACAAAAAATTAACACAGAGCTGTTGGTGTTTGCATTGATTCCTCGGCTTATGCGCTGATGTTTGGAAAACTCTCTTGCAGGCAGGGACCATGAAACTTGGTTTGAGTTAGGCAAGTTTTCGAGTTGTCCGCGGTTCATTGTATAGAAATAGGGTTTTAGAGTGCAGTTTTTCACCTCTGTAAGCGAGCATTTGTGCAATTATTGTGCAATGACAGAGGCCCGAACGCAACGGCCTCTATTTAGGGCTAGGGGAAACCCGGCAAAGTACTTCTTATAACTTTAGTTTTCTCCAGTAATACGTTCAATTTTGAGTTCTACTCGATGTTGTAAAGGAATAAAAGATCATTAGGTTACTAAGTTTTAGTAAGTAGGTTCCATTTTCTTTCTATTTGGGCCATTCGGGCTGTATTAGAGTGACCGATATTCACTTTTTGGCAAAAGACCACTCGCTATTGCTGCAATGAATGCGGAGCGAACACCCTTCAAGAATGGGGAATACAATTCCCAAAATGCGTCTACCCTCGACAGTGACATAACCCCTTTAAGGAAATAAAGTGGTAATGAGGGTAGGAATTCTGATAAAGTTTTGAACAGCTAATCTTACATTCTGACTGATAGTTGTCGATGAGTACATCTGGATGATGGTCAAGGACATAAGCCTACCTGAGGGATTCCCTTTGCGGCGACATACTCGCAGACATCCTCCGGCATCGCTAGTGATTCTGTGGCAACGTAGCGGAACTCGCGGACTTTATACAATGTGAGCAGACGTGCCAGGGAGTGCACTGTTCTACCATGTCTCAGGTCACCAACCATGGTAATCTGTTGAATACAATACAAAACTCAGTATATACCTCATCTTGACCAAATTTAAGGGTAGTGCATGGTGACAAACAAGAGCTGTATTACAGACGTGTCCCCCAATCTTAGGTGGCGCTCTACTGCTATACAACGCACACGCACGCACACGCACACACCACCCATCCTAGAACATGGGTGACACATAATGGCTATACAACTCCCTCATCTTGGGAGGTGAGGGGTTGGAGTTACAAAGGAAGGTCTTACATCAGACATGCACTGTAAACCTGGAGTCGGAAGCACTTTTAAGCATTCCAGAAGCGGTAGAACCTACCACTAGTCCATTGACTGTACCAATTTCCTCTCTGATAGTAAACACATCGAGAAGAGCCTGGGTAGGGTGCTCTCCCGCACCATCTCCACCACTGATAACAGGTTTCCTACACGAGCCAATCGCCCCCTACAAAACATTTGCCGGACACTGTGTACAATGCTGGAGGCTGCAGCAGTAGCACAGCATATTTACAATTGATTTCGAACCAGCAGTTTTATCAACCAACACCAAGCTCTCAACACCTTAATTCTATTTGCATGATCTTTATTTTCTTAATTTTTGGACCGGTGTTCGCGCGATCACTTTACTAGTATATTTGACGATTTCAACTAGGGTCCACATTCTAATTTTGTGGTTGTGCATGCTATTTTCTCAGTTGGACAAACCTGGATAGCGCCCTTCTGTGGATGTCTGATCACTAAAACATCACTGTAGCCAGCCATAACATTTACAGTATCTACAACACAGCAATCCGCTTATTAAGAGACTTCAAGTGTATCAGAGGTCGCGTCGGAGTCATTAAAGACAGTCATTAAAAACATAGTGGGCACGAGTCAAATTCTTTGTGGTCTCAGACGGGCCCGCCCCGAAAATTTGTTGACTTGGTAAACTGGCCATGTCTTTTCTACGACTTGCAGGCAGGCATTCATGATGCCTGATGGCTAGGGTGACAAGATTCCTGTGGTTACTTGTTAGTTAGTTTATTGGTAATACCTACCAATGACAGCTTGTACGCAATAGCCCTTACTAACGGCGAACAATCGTTATACCCAGTGCCTTGCGAAATCAATCTGCGACCATGCTGACTCCAATTACTTTTTTATATTTTGTATTCTCATCGAAAATTCACAAAAGATAGCTTATATTATACATACATTGCACATCGAGTGAATCTTCGAACAAACTGCTAAAACAGCAAAAACTTAATTTTCTGTTTAGGTCACATAAGTCTTTTATAGTGAGTCAGCAACTTGACTACTGGGTCCATGCTTGGATAGGGACAAGGCCGAGAGAAATCGCTAAGCTCCGCCCACCATTGTGTTGCGTCATACCTTATCAAGTCTTTTGGGACAGCAGGTTTTGAGCAGGATCTTCCAAGAAGTGAGATCAAGGGTACATTGTAAGACCATTTTTTTCAGTTCACTTACGCTTTGAGTACAGGAACAACCGTGAGGGATCTCCGAGTATAAAAGTTAGTAAACTGTCAGCATCAGCACAGAAATTATCACTGATCAGGCGATCAGGCGATCATCAGCATGACCAGGACTTGATTTCAGGATATTTGGACCTTGAGTCAAACACTCTAGCCATTGAGTTAACCTGCTATCCTTTTGGCCGAATGATTTTCGCTCTTCACTGGCCAACATGAAGACAGGATTTCTCAAGTACGCTTTATAAAGTAAAGCTTTTAAACCAGATCCAACAAGGTGAGACTATAAGAAGAGTTGAGTTTTCTCACCAGAAAGAGTCTCGCCTTTGGTGAGAGAAGAGCTAATAGAGTCAGAGTAGATAACTCCGCCACCTAGTCTCTGCATGGCAGCTGAGAACGAACAGCTGGTACGTGTGCTAGCTTCGTAAAACAGTGACGCCATCACCTAGCAAGAAACAGCACAGTATGATGATAAAGAGGTACTTGTATACATCCTATCATTGTAATGGTGGCATGGGATGATGCTGAGATGGTTTCCCATCCTCTTCCTCAGGTTCCTGGTTGAAGGTCAGTCAACCGAGCTATATGTTTTAACACCACTATCAAATCACAAAACTACGATGGCGTTGGTAAAAATAAAACGCAAATCTGTTAAAACTGAATTGTTTTCGCTAATACTGCCTCCACATCTGATTATTGGACTGCTAGGATAAAAAAGCGGACCATTTTAGTTTGCTATTTTATCTTCTAAATTTTGATGCCAAACTCGAACAGGTTTCTGGCTATACCATTCTGATCTGCCAACGATATTTTGTTTGACTAATGTATATCCATATAACACTTTGATATGACATTCTGGTAGAAGTTCCTACGGAATGAAAATGAGGAGCGCCGGAAAGGTTTTTGTAGTTCATTGACTGCAATATGGAAAGAAATCTGGCCGCTTAACATAAAACAATCCTGATACACAAACTGAACTATTTGCTCTATGAATCCTGATACACAAACTGAACTACTTGCTCTATGAATCCTGATACACAAACTGAACTGCTTGCTCTATGAATCCTGATACACAAACTGAACTACTTGCTCTATGAATCCTGATACACAAACTGAACTGCTTGCTCTATGTTGCGTATTCAATAAAGATAGACGCGGCAGATAATTTACCTTTCCTTTGAGCACGTGATCTAGAGATCTCTCTCGGCTGACGCAGATTCGGTAGTGATGGGCGAGATTAAACAGCTGGTGAAGCTGCTCCTTGGTGATGGATGATACTGACAGCACATGGCTGGAGAATAGGGAACCGCTGTCTATAGGGTGAGGACGATCGGGTAGGCGATCAATCGGAGTCACTTTCAGGCTATCACCAGCCCCCATCACCAGCTCACTCAGTGGCTTCGTGGGACTGAGTTGAGTTAGATCGCCTACAGGTAATGTGAAGTGAGATTAAAGAGTGAAGCATTTTGTGATTCTCTGGTGTTTCCCTGTTAGATGAAGCTGCCGGGTTAGATACTAGTTTTTTAACAGTAACGGCATAGCATGGAGCACCACGAGCTGGTTAATATAATAGTTCTACCTCACGGAGGCTTGTTTTCTTGAGTTATGACTGATGTGAAGAGCTCACAAGCCCAATGGAGCCCCAGTGCTCTACCACTGAGCTATCCCTTTATCCCGTTATTCCAGGTAGCATGCTAGCTCAGTGGGAGAATTAATGAATCTCACTGTCCTCTCCATAGCCCGGGTTCAATTCCCGGTAGTGGCGGAGTATTCAAGGGATTCCTTGCTGATCACACACGGGTGCAAGAAGAAAGGCTTCCAATGATGCAACCTGGAAAACTCTGAGTCAAAGACTCAGTAGGTCAATTTCAAAGTAGTATTGAAAGTTGCTCCGTCACGAAGACCAGGAAAAGAGAATTCCTTGTAGAGCCGTGAACTGAGATATTGAATGATGTCTTAGGTAGAATGCATTTAATACCTTCAAGAGCAGGTAGAGTGTGTGGTGTTCTCTGAGAGAAGAACTGTTCAGTGGAGAGAGTCCTCTTGAGAGGACTGCTCGGCGAGGTGGCACTGGTCTGGGAGCTTGGAATCGTCAGGTGGATGGGACTGGAAGAGGGCGCGGCACGAACATCGTACCCAGTTCCTGGTCTGGCCAGAATCTAAAGCAGCATGATAACTGTAGCACGTGTACAGGGTGGCAACCCAACAGATGAGATTGTGTAATACATTGGCAGGTTCTACCATCGATCAATGAGATCACACCCCGTGCCTGTTGCAGAAGAATGACGATGCACAACATAAACATGAAAAGTGGGAATTCTGTAATCACTGGGTTACCCCGTCACATTAGCTTTTATCAGAGAGGCTGCAGAGTTGTGTTTCCGCGCCCGATAGTTATTGTAGGTGGGTGCGAAACGAGTAGGCGAATCACCACTAATCCCGACCCAAAGCGAGCACTGTCTTAGTGAGTCAGTGACCAGCTCACTGAGCGAGTCACCATTATGCGTGGAACCCTAATAATTCCGGTTCAGTAGTGGGTACACAACTCCACAGCCTGTCTATTATGTCCAGCAAGACCTTTACCTGGCGATCTACATAGACGACCTGTCCTCTCATGACTACTCGTGTAACGGCTCCCTTCACCTTCATTCCAGCGAATGGAGTCCACTGAGCCTTACTGAACTTCATTTTCTGTGGTATGATCCATTCCTGGTCCATGTTCACTTCGATATAAGTATCTGGCTGCTCTGGCAGGTTAAAGATCTTTCTCGGGTTGTGATACAGTTTGTTGACAATATCCTGCAATCAAAAACAATCTACCTATGAAACAGGTTAGTTTTGCAAATTCAACTTTAGCACTTTAAATCCCATACTTCCGACAACCCTTTAGCCTCCGATTAGAATCATTGAATACTCGTGATCGTACTTTCGCTACACTAAGTTAAAAGTGATTGCCGGTGATTGTGTCACCAAAAAGGCTTTTCGTTTACTTGTTTCACAACAAGAATTTGTGATCGAAGGTTTCAAACTAATTTGGAAAAAACTCATTTAGAAAGATGATTGGTTTCTGTGTGATGATGTGTGATGATTGGTTTCTGTGTGGTTGGTGTGATTTGTTTTTCTTTTCTTTTGCTGTGCGTGTATTTTGCCTTGTAGCTGTGACCAATACCTCTATGGTGAGAAGACCATTGTTGACAGCGGTGAGTAAGAGAGGCAGCATGGTCTCCAGACCAGGGAAGCCAGGCGGTGGAGAAGCTGACGCTTTCTCCTCTTTGGTGTGTGGGGCTGCAAACATCACGAAGAAGAAATCAGGGTGAGGTATGTCAGTGTGGTTTAGGAACCGATACCTGGTTTAACTCTCAGTCGGGAGGTTCAATTGATGTTTTCACCCTCGACCGATTGGGATTGAGTTGTCCACAAAAACAGGACCCACCATACTTACCTTCCCCATGGACCATGCGAGTGCAAGCAAAATGAGCCAAATCCATCCACAGACTCTCTTTCGGTAAGGAATGATTGAGTGATCATGGAGATATATTTACCATGATCAGTAGCAAAACAGTCAATGATGTCAATGTTGTCCCATAAAGCCTGTCTGTCCTCCTCAGTGACCAGCATTGGTCTGACCTGGCCGCGCGCTTCACCGATTTTCTGCAGGTCAGCAGCAGTCAGTAGGAGGTGGTGAGGACAAACCTCGCAGGTCACCTACAAAAAGCATGGATGAGTCGAGTCATGAAACATTTGTTATAGTGTCAACACTGATCAGATCTGGTGATCGACTGTTTCGTAGTGGACACTGAAGAAAAGAGGTTGGGGCCTCGAGTGTCGGGAAGGGAGGGGGGATGACTGCTTCTTATTGACCGCAAGAAAATAGCGGCATACAAGTTGTCCGGGGGTGTCTACTTTGTTACAAAAAAACTGCTGCACGATGATGATATAAGTTAATATGACCTTCCGCGGGGTCAGTCCACTAACCCACGCGACTCCCAGTGCATATTCATATCAGTACAGTCAAACGACCCCTCTAAAGGCCGACCCCTTTATCACCTTAGCCCTTTATACAATACATTGCCTGTTTGGATCAAGAGATAGGTCACTGATAAATGGCAAGTTACCTTGATGTTACGCTCCTTGGCTGCCTTGATAACGAGAATCTCTTCTTTTCTGGCTACATGAGCAATATGAACAGATCGATCAGCGAGCTGGGCCAATAATATGGCTGCTGCACATGTCCTGCCCTCGGCATGGCACACAATCGGCTTGTGCTTCGGCCAATTTTCGAAATGCTACAAGGACAGTCATATGAACTTATTCTACTGTTATGAATAGTTTGTACAAGTTTCAAAAACTACCTATTCCACTGAAAACTAGCTATTCTACTGTTCCAGTAATAAGGAGAATGCGCATTCACACCTGCATCCACGTTGTCATGCTGTCCATTCTCAGAGTGGTGAATGTTTCATTCATGTACATCTTCAGGGCAACCGCTTCCTGGCTCAGCTTGTGTAACATGTTGTAGTTGTCATTGGAGGCTCCGAGATAGATGCCATAATCACAACGGGCACCAGACCTTGCCACCTACATGTACCATGTGTAGGGTTTAGCATGTAAGCAGGTAATTCATAAGCAACCTTAATTACTTTGTTTCAAGCTTGTGACTCTCCAGGTGGTTTAGCCATCGGCAGTCTCCTGTCAGGCAGATTGTTTTTGTGCTACTCAGGCTCTTGGTCCTCCTATCTAACAATGGGCAATAGACTAGGACTAGGACTTTAATGCAGGATCTTTTCATCTCAAGCGAATCGCTCTAGCCAGTGAGCATTCCCGCCATCCAATAGTAGGTGGACAGACTGCTTAGTCAACAAAAGACTGGAGCTATGGAGCCTCTAACGTTTTATGATATCAAACATTTTATGAGACCTATCGGCAAAGTCGATGCATATAAAACAATTACTAGGTGTTAGCGCGGTTAGTAAATGGATTCGCTGCTAGGCTTTACTGGTTTTAGACGCGAGATGCCGAGATCCACTGTCAAATCGGAGCTTCTCGATTGTAAACCAGTCATTTCAGTTTGTTCGATGACCATAACCAATGAGTACAGTGCAGGGGCCTACCTGCTGTGTGGCGGTGAGACCCTTTTGATCAGTAGTGGCAGGATCAGTGTTTGGCATGCACAGCACCGTGGTAATACCTCCTGCGAGTGCCGCAGCCGTACCACTAGCATAGTCCTCCTTGTGCACTCCACCGGGCTCTCTCATATGAACATGGACATCAATCAGTCCTAAAAATAATGAAGCCTACTACTTCTTGAACTATTGATATGAATACATGGATAAGCAATAGCCATTGATGGAATCAGGTATCTCTGGTTTAGAGGTGATGGTTTTTGGGCTTTGGCTATACATAACCCCTTCACCAGTTATGGCTAAGCAAGTAGCACGACAAGCGCCTCAGCATCAATGATCAACCTGACAGGGAGACTCTTGTTTTTGTGCTGGGATCGACGTGAGAATCTAGCACTCTCAGCAGAGGCCCGTCAGGAGCGTGATTTGAATACAGATTATTGCGATGTCGAACAAAGTATTCTAACCACTGAGCTATCCCACTGTGATGTCATGAACAAGTGTAACATAATGAGCAACAGGAGTCATCTTTTCCTTCT
>Ga0224501_10002261_pt1 | contig 15079 bp, 9 predicted proteins | sample SF_Oct11_sed_USG_4_FD_169105 | JGI IMG/M metagenome (GOLD analysis project Ga0224501, IMG submission 169105) | Sediment microbial communities from San Francisco Bay, California, United States - SF_Oct11_sed_USGS_8_1 | ecosystem: Environmental > Aquatic > Marine > Sediment | place: USA...
TACATGCGGTGGCGTACATGTATCCAGCATGTACTAATTAGAAGGAGAGATGGTTGGTTTATATTACATTGCAGAAAAACTGAGTGTACTGGCCTGAGTTCCTCCAGTATGAGCAGAGAAGGGGGGTTTGTGGGATATTGGGATAGTAGGCTAGCTCAGTGGCTAGAGCACTATGTGGAATAGTGGGATAGATCACTGGGTGGAACACTATGGGATAGCAGGATAGCTTAGTGGTAGACCGCTAGGCTCACCACCGTGATAACCTTGGTTTGAATCCAGTCACCGTGGTCTCCCTTTGTTACTACGAGCTCCTCACTTCAATCCTGCCCAAAAACAAGGCACACTCGGAGGCGCAGGTGAGACTGAACCCGTCCATGGTGCTACACATCAAACCCGTCCATGGTGCTACACATCAAACCCGTCCATGGTGCTACACATCAAACCCGTCCATGGTGCTCCACATCAAACCATAACCGGTGAACCAACAATCTAATCCAGAATTTTCACTGGTGTGAAAATGTTACGCTTTAAGTAGGTTGATTTATGATTGAAGCGGACTTCAATTTAATGTTTTTTTTCCACATTTTTTCACAATGTGCCTGTTTGGTAACTACGCTCACATACGGTAGTTGTTGGACTCGTAACGGATATTGAACAGTCTCCTTGAATTGTATTTGATATTGCTATTGCCATATGCGCCATTTTAGTTGATAAAGGGAATACCATCATTTTGTTGCCGGTGTGATTAATTAACTGACTCCCTGCCGTGTATGTATTGAGCAGCTGACCCATTTGTCTCCCAATCACTGCATTCATATAATATAACTATAGGCCTATATTACATAGATATATGTATGCTTGTGATAACGACATCCAATCTGTTCATATCAATACAAGTTGGCCAACATAGTATCAACAGTGTTATTTAAAAATAATTATATAACTTAGTAGTCGAATCCTGTGTGACTCGCATCATATTTTTTTGGTAAGAATATATTCTGTGAAAAAAATGTGTTCTGAAAATACTGGGTCATGCGATATGACCGCTTTTAACCATAGAGGTCTAGGTAGGTCATCTGGATTTGAACCTGCGCCCCACTGATGATTTCCACTGCCTGCGGATGTTTGCTTATTTTGCACTGGAAGTCTCCTCACCTAACTTGATCAGTGCAGTCATTACCCATTGGCTATTCATCATCCCAGCGTCTTCAGGATGTTTGTTACATTGAAAGGTGGCTAACTGTATGAATGGAAGATCGAGTGTCCTTTCTGAGTAGCTAATAAATCAATGAGTAAGTATCCTTAATTTCTTAGAACTAAAAATAACACACACATGCTGCCTCATCCGATTGCTGATCTAGGTCACAAGTCGTACGTGAGGTCACAAGTCATACGTGAGGTCACAAGTCATACGTGAGGTCACAAAGCACATAGGAAAATCGCAAAGGAAACTCTGTCATCCCACTTTCCTATAAGAAATAACCGATTTCGTAATTATCTGACCTTACGACCTCATGTATAGGCCAAAGACCAATGATGAAACAATGATTTCCTATTGAAAAAAGGGTTTAAATCTCAAACTAAAGTTATAGGGAGACAGTGGTCAGAAATAGCTTTTATTGTTCAGAACAACAAAAGCTATTTTTAACTACTGCCATGTTCTCAACAGATACATGGCCACCCTATTCTTGCGAACCTCCTAAACGTGAGTACAATTATGATGAAGGTTTTTCTAATGATTGAACTCCTCAGCAATGATCCAATAAAAAGAGTACACACCTAGAATCTAAATCATAGCTCAGTTTGCTGTGATTTGCACTATAGACTCGAGAGACTTACTGTATGGGGCCAAACAATGCTCAAAGATAGGACAACTCCCGATTGACTTTCTGTTTATATCAAGTGACCTGACTATTTTTCATGAGTCAGGGGTGGGTGTGGGTGAAGCATTAGAAGTTTATCCTCTACTCAACTCCCCACCCTCCACATGACAAAGAGCAGGGTCTCCTGGCTGTTTAATTTGTCCTACTTACACCAATAGAATCATAAGTCACAAGCACTTTACTTTCCTCTCCCCAAGCTCTGTGTAAATCGTCTCAGGGTCCTGTGGTCTGTTCCAACATCCACCCGTCCTTTCTGCTATCATACTCGAGCATACGGCTGTCCTATTTACAGAACTTCCTAAGCTCGAGGCTTGTTGGAGTAGTAGAGACTGAGAATGTAAATGAGTAGCTTATATTCAATGGGAGCCCATCCTAACCAGGATTTGAACACGGGTTCTCATGCTTGCAAGCTCAGCACTCTTTCACTGAGCTATTTCGCTATTTCTCAGCATTCCTACTGAATTGAGGAGTGAAAATATAGTGAAAACCAGCCATAAAACACCACCAAACAGGTCGTTTTATGCCCTTCATCGAGTGTGTAGGAGTATTGCCTCTCTTGAAATCCTAACCTACCGACACATTTTATGTCACTGCCTTACTTGATTTTACAGATGCCCATTATAAACTGATTTATGAGCATGAATTACTTACTGCCTACAAGTGATATCTATCATCCACTTATAGCAGGCTAGTAGTTAGTATAGGTCCGAGCTAAACTAGTGATTTTAGTCTGCTAACGAGCTACTGAGATGGCGAAATAACCCAGTGGGTTCGGAAGAGCGAGAACCTGAGCTTAAATCCCGGTCATGGTGGTTCCTTTCCGAGTAGGAGATCCTCAACACAAAACCAGGTGGAGTGTCGACACTGACCTGCACGTGGTGCTCTATACTGAGCCATAAGTGGTGCGAAGAAAGTATCTAATGCGACACTTCATCGCAACAGAAATATTTTGCAGTATTCCACTGTTTATTTCTCTACACGGACTCAGTGTTAGCCCCTGTCTGTCTGGAGAAACTATGAGGCAGTCTCTATAGTGACGACAGAGGAACCTGCTGGGCAGGACTGAGGTGTATCGGACTATACCCAAGGCCAACTCAATGCTAACAGAGTGCCCACTGATTCAGTGTGAAGCATTGAGCTGCAAGACTGAACGATTAGTTCTGGAAAGTTTTTTGAGTCACCCGTGTTTGCATATAATCAGCTTACCTATGGTTTCATATTGGTCTGCAAAGAGGTACCAAGAGTCAGTCAAAGAGTTTGCATCAGAAGACAGTAGAGGGTCTAATGGTTTCTCATGCAGTATTTAGATAGTACACCTCATGTACTATCGATGACTTCACTCAACTCAATCTTATCAAGGTGGAACCAATGGAAGGCTGTATACAAAATAAACCTCTGTATATGCACAAAATTAGAGAACGTTAACGCCTCACAGAGACGTAACACTACATGGGGGGAATTAGTTATATAAAAAAATCCACAAGAGCGTAATTATAATGAGGGATTCATTCTAAACTGTCAATCATATATCAGTTAGATCGAGGTTATCCCGATGACGATCATAGCTGTTCTTCCTGACCGCAGATGATCCACAAACATAACTAATGAGTTGGAGATAAATACTGCACAGGGCAGGGTATGGGCTATACTCCTGTCACCACACAAGCAGAGTTGAGAAAAGTGTGGCCAAGTACTAGTAGTCTATAGTTGGTAAGGTTTGAATTGATGGCATTTGGATAAGAGTCATACCGTTCTTTAGTAGTGATAAAACTAGTGTAAATTGAACAGGTATAGTTTGAGAGAGTATAAACGCAGTTGTTAGTATTTTGCTTTCAGCGCATAATGTTAACGAAAACTCTACTGTCACTTCCTGTCTTCCGCTTCTTCAAACGTCTGTAGAAGTTTCTTATATTTGTCCAGAATTTCTTCTCCTAATTGGTCTTTCTTAACGAATGACCCCCACGCTCCGATCTGATGTCCCAGATGGTCGATAATCACCTCATGGGATGCGGAAGGAAGTCGGTTCGTTGATCCGGCCCCTAATAACACTGTACGGCTCTCATTCTTCTTACCATGGCCGTTAACGATATCGCTGGTTACTACGGGTTTGCCTTTCTGTGTCAGGACGTTGAGGTGACTCTCGATTAGAGCTAGCTGCATGGAGAGAAACTCCAGTTCACGGAAAACTGATTTCATATCAAGCTCCTTAGCATCTGCAAAAGAATAGCATTTCAGATCATTAGAGAGTTTGCGGAGTTGCATACCCCGCTATGGGCCAGCGATTCTACCCACTAACGTATAATGATTCGCTCGCATTGCTCACTTTGAATCGGTATTGCTAGTGATTCAGTGCACAACATGGGTGCAAATATATGAATATGTCTGGTATATTAGTTCATAACATTAGTGATTGCCTACAAACTGTGACAGACTTTGTTGATAGAGCTAGCAAGAGGAATTCGTATTAGGTATCATCGTATGAAATATGGAAGAAATCTCAGACTAATGTACAGTAACTCGTCTACATTTATGTGCCAATGACGTCAGTTCGGAGCAGTATTCCATTTACGTTTAGGGAAACACAAGTCTGCAACTCTCTAATATCGTAGATAGTCGATAAACAGCCGCTGAAGTGTAAAATTTTTAGTTCAGATGACTGTTTTGGGTAGGTGGACCGTGCGGCCACTGACCATCGAGCCGGTTCCGCCAGCCAGCTGGGTGGGTCATCAGTTAAATATATTCATGTTGCTACAGATTGCTTGGCTACAGAATTGCAGTTATGTTTTGCCGGGGTTCCTCAGCCATTGTCTGCCCATGGCTGGACTTCAGCCTTCCACCCCAATGTCCACAGGCTATGTGGTGCCATTGAGGGGAGATTGAGCCATTTTCTGCCACTCTGGCTCAGGAAGGGTTGGCGGAGTGTGATCAGCCAGGGAAAAATCCCTTGAAATACTACGTCACGGCCGAATTACTAGTGAGAAAAAACTTAAAACTTAAAAAATTCCCTGAGGGGACGATGTAGTAGGGGATTAGCTAGCGCCCTCCGGCCCAAATTTATATTGCACCCTCCAGCCCAGGTTTTCGGAGCTGCCGGGACAGCTCCGTCAATAAAACCACGAAGCTAAAATGTAAGGGCTACGAGTTCGTTTCCCAAAACTGGAGTTTTTCCTTGGAAAGGGACTTTAACAAGCCTCTCACTCGAATTAATTTGGCTTGGTGTTACCACAGTACAACTAAATGGAGGTCTCAACCAGTGAATACGGGCCAAGTTTGTTCCAAGATTGTTAAAGATCCACTTCTCCCTGCCCGTGAAGAGAAATAGAGCTCTGCGGCTGACGGGTAAATATGGCTGAGGTTGATTGACTCCCAACCTCTAGAACATTGACCTCCAGCTGTCTTGCGGTTGATTCAAGGCCATGCCCATTGAATTCTTCCTCACTCTTAACCAATTCATGCATAACTCAAGGTTTCTTGCGAACTGCTTTGTCCTTCTCGAGCCCGAGAGATGAACAAGAATAAGCCGAGTTTGGCATTCCATTGATTCTGTCTCTGTAGGGCGGGGCTCTCAGCGTAACTAAATGACTCATAACATAGCATCATTTTTTTGGATTGCCCTTCGTTTAGGGCCGGGGGATTATGATATAAATAACTCCATGAGCCATGGAACTACGCATGCAGGAAACTAGTTATTATAAAACTATTGTTAGCTAAAACAGCTGGGGTAATGATACTAAGAATTTGAGGTTAACGCCCCTTGAGATGGACAGATCCATTGACAGACTGATATATGATGTGTGACAAATGGCATTTTTCTTAATCAAGAAATTGGATTATGTTCTTAAAATTCTTTAGTCTTGGAGTTGAACCGTGATTGGGCTGCATTACTCTGCTCAATCTGCTCTCAACGACAAGCTTGCCGGTAACAGAGTCATAGAATCTCAACAGGTTGAGAAATGCGCTTATGATTCTAAAATTGAAATTTGGGTGTGTCCAAGCTCAGAAAAGTCAATTTTCATGCTCATTGCAAGTATCGCCATTGGAAACGGGGAGGTGAAAGTCAAAGGTCTAAGATACAAAGGAAAGAAAACGAGTGGAGTGAATCGGCAAAACGATCAAGGAGTGGAGGGTTGGAAGAAAGGGTATCAAGAGGCCATCGACGTCTTAAAATTGGGGGGGGGGGGGCTCAGAGGGACTGAGCCCCAAAAGTACTTTTGGGCAAGAACAAGTCGGGCGACCAACATCCCCACAGCAGTGCCTCCCCAGTGAACTCTGAATGAGCAATCCCCCTCCTAGTAACTTTTCTCCTAGCTCAATCGCAAAAACAACTTTTAATACACCATCTAGCTGGAGAGTCTCACTGTCCCATACTGCTTGTGTAACGATATCTAACCTTAATTCTTTTCACTTTAAGAAAAGTGGAATGGCAACTTCAGGGAATGAAATAAGCATACCGGAGAGACCTAGTTTATGGTTTCTGGCAAAACTAACCTGAACTGAACTAGTTTGATCATCTACGTATGACAAATCCGCGTTTATAAACTCAGGCCATTACACGTAGTTATACAGCCAAAACACCTGTGAGATCTGGCTAGCGACCATCAGTGGATGAGCGTAAAATGGCTCTATAATGATTATCTAGTAATCCTCTTAATGAAAACCATCATTTATTCTTCTCAGAATGGTAGTTACTAAAAATCCAATGAGCTACAACCGCAATCACTTAATAATGACCCCTAGACTAGCCAGCAAGGTTCGTAAAAACTCCAGGCAAAATTGATGTGATCACTTGTATAAGGCAAGATAAGATCCTATTGGTTTACACGGATAGCATAGCCATGCTACTTGTTTTCAGGGTGGACAATGATTTGCCCCATAAAGTTGGTACTCCATGGGTGGGCCAACTACTCCAGGGGTGGTCCGATAATCCCATGGGGGGGTTGACGCATTCAAATCCGAAGAGGGAAAAAGGGTACGGGGTACATGGTTTGGAGCTTGGGGTACAGTGTACTTGGTTTCGAGAGTACGGGGTACATGGTTTGGAGCTTGGGGTACAGTGTGCTTGGTTTCGAGAGTACGGGGTACATAGTTTGGAGCTTGGGGTACAGTGTACTTGGTTTCGAGAAACTGGGGTACCTGGCTTCGAGAGTATGGGGTACCTGATTTCGAGAGTATGGGTATATGCTTTCGGAAGTAATGGCATACAGGGTATGGGGTACATAGTTTCTCACTACCCATAGAAGATTGATGACATTTACTATACTATTCAGATGTGTACTTATGGAGACGGAATGTACAACTGACAATATATTCAGGAGTCACGATTCTAGGAGTCAGTAGAGCCTGTCTAATTCTGGACTGCACACTCGTGTACAGGGATAGCAGGATAGCTCAGTGGTAAAGTGCTGGGCTCCCAAGCTTGAGATCCCAGTCCCTTTAGGTTGATTTTTGGGATAGCAGGATCGCTCAGTGACTAAAGCTACTATGGGATAGTGGGATAGCTCAGTGACTAGACCTACTATGGGATGGTGGGATAGCTCAGTGGGTAGAGCAGTATGGGATAGCAGGATCGCTCAGTGACTAGAGCTACTATGAAATGGTGGGATATCTCAGTGGGTCGAGCATTATGGGATAGTGGGATAGCTCAGTGGGTAGAACACTATGGGATAGTGGGATTGCTCAGTGACTAGAGCACTATGAAATGGTGGGATATCTCAGTGGGTCGAGCATTATGGGATAGTGGGATAGCTCAAGATGTAGAGCACTATGGGATAGTGGGATAGCTCTGTGGACGAGCACTATGGGATAGCAGGATCGCTCAGTGACGAGAGCAGTATGAAATGGTGGGATATCTCAGTGGGTCAAGCATTATGGGATAGTGGGATAGCTCAGTGAGTAGAGCACTATGGGATAATGGGAAAGCTCCGTGGAAGAGCACTATGGGATAGTGGGATAGCTTAGTGGGTAGACCACTATGGGATAGTGGGTAGCTCAGTAGGTAGAGCACTATGGGATAATGGGATAGCTCAGTGACTATAGCACTATGAAATGCATGGTAGGATAGCTCAGTGGGTAGAGCACTATGGGATGGTGGGATAGCTCAAAGACTAGAGCTACTATGGGATAGTGGGATAGCTGTACCAGTAAAGGTGTAGCTGAGGTGGGTTGTCACTCTTCTTCCTCACCGCCTTCACCTTCCCCAGCTCTGAAGAGAGCCAGATACCCATTTGCTGCTGGGTGAAAAGAGAGAGTTTTTGGGAAAAGCCAGTGCACCAACTGTCTCGAACGGGGACCTTTAGCCCTAGTGACGAGCGCTCTGATGGCATTGAGCCACAGCACCTCCCAGAGCCAGATAACTAGTACATGTACTAGTGCATATACAACCCGCATAGACAAACAGAATCGTAGAGTCACCGAGGTAATGGACCATCATGAATCAAGGAGATCATATCGGACAAACGTTAATCAGGTTCGTGGAAAGTTGTATGGAATGGCTGATTATGCATGACTGATGGTCACGCATATACATAGTCAAGTGGCCTTCAAATGCATAAATCACGGTGTCTATGTAAAACTCAACGCATTCATTAAGTTTGAGTAGTTTTGAAACGCAAATAATGAGCTAACTTCCTGTGTTGTTTAGGGATTTCATACGCCGTTGCTGCGGCCATTTTCCTATTCATGTTGACTTAGTGAAGTCGAAATAAAAGCTCCCCATGTGAGTGGAAACCATCAGAAACCAGAAATGAAAGTGGACTGATCTTGTGACTAGCATGCTGAGTGACATGCCGGTGTGCGACTTAACAACATGGAGGTCCACAGGGAACATACAGCGGAAAGCAGAAAGTGGGCCGTAGAGAAAAAAATGATGTCATGAACTCAAAATAGCCGGGTGGGAAAGCTCAGTGGTAGCTCGCTGGGCTGACAACCATGAAAACAAAGGGTATAATCCCACTCCTAGAAGGCTCTTGTTGTGAGTGTAAGCTCCTCTGTTTCTAGGAGCCACAATCTCTTAATTCAGGCAACGGTTTGGAAACCTTAGCGCTGCTGTCATATAGTTTCAAATGCACGATCTACACATACACTCACACTGAGTCCACAACACAATTGTTGGATGATTCTCCGCACAGTATGATCACCTGGACTAACTCACTTTTTGTTTTTGGCAAATTACTTTGATTTGTTAGTCTTTACAGTTGCTAGTCTCACTTGTAGAAAGAAAGTAGTTGGGGTAGTTGTACCGTATCTTGATTACTAGTCTAAATAAATGTTTGAATCAATCAGAACAGTGGCATAAAGGAAGTAACATTCCTAGAGGAATCCCAGGTGGCTGGCAATGGGAAGGAGTTTCACCTTTCTGTGGAACCTCTCAAAAGCTGTTCATACAAGGACGGCAGCTTTTCTAGCTTTTACAGTGAGGCCCATCATATGTAATGGCAGGAAATGATGGAGGCCTGTATCCAGCAGTGGAACCCATGATCATGATCGCATAGTTTTGATCAATTTTAGCAACCAATTGCTAAAATAGCTTGCCCTTCGTTTATCCATGTAAAAAATCATGCTGACCTTTTGAAGTCTAAAATGGGTTGGCGTTGTCATGCGAACACCTAGCTCACGACATGATTATGCAGAGGTTATTCAGCGTCTCATTTCTACACAGCCAATTTAAATGTTTACAAAGAGAACTTCAATGAGCTGTGATGCAAGTTACACCATGGGAATCCATACACTCTGTGATTCATCCATGGGTTTCCATAGAAAGCGTTGGTGGGAAATCGAAAGGAAAGCATTGGTGGGAAATCGAAAGTAAAGCATTGCGTATCCTATGAGAGTATATAATGCATGAAACACTGATAAAGTATATTTAGAAGTCTGTGATAGAGAGATTTTAGAACTAGCGTCTTGCTATCCTTTGAGTTATGTTCATGTTCTCTTCACTTTCCAGTATTTACCATACAGGATGTCAATTGTGACCACAACTCATTTCCAGCCATTATTATCATCATTTATCAGAAACCAGAAAGGCTTCCTAAAGAGCACGTCATTCATCGAAAGAATAAGCCGGTGACTGCTGAGCATGAAATGATCCTGGCATCGTATCTTACCCCCGCTAAGAATATAAGTAATTCTGCATCTCCATGACAGTGCAGCTGCTGGGAGTAGTACAAAAGTTGGTCTATTGAGTTTAATTTATCTCAGGGTTTGCAAGGATGAGTTATCGTTAGAGTTTTTGGTTACATCTGTGTGGCCCGTGATAAAGAAGGGAATCGGGACAGAGTATGAGTTTTTCACATAACTCCCTATATACTCTGATCCAGCGAAGGCCGCATGTTTTGAAGGTCTGCTAAATAGAACGGCCCAGAGCTCGGCTTGGAAAAAGATTGTTATATTGAATTTATCATCAAGGTCAAGTAGATTAGACGATAGTATGTGTGTACATCATCTATGTGGAATAATATTTTGCCAATTTTCATACCAGTGGTGCGTAAACTGGCCCAAATTAGTACAAGGCGTGGGTGATAATTCCGCGTAATTAGTCTCGAGGAGACTTTAAAGGGTAATTAGTTGTCGCTCGATATTGACATCAAACGTCATACTCATAGAAAAACATATGCATATCACAGACCGACTACCTACACTAGGGAAGAGCGCAGGGTATGCGAACATGTATCAAGTGACCCTGGTTTAGCTCCAAGTTTGCACGTAAATTTTTAATTTCTCCTTCGATGGACTCGGATCGGAAAAAACCACGGGCCATACTGAAAACAAGCTATTGGCTTAGTGATGCCACGCATGTAAAACAACATGATCTTATCTTAGAAAAGCGTGTTTGTCTGAGACTGATGAAGAGATAAAAGCACACGGGTCAACAGCATATATACATGTAATCTTCTGTACATAGTTTTGTGGCCGAGCCACACATGACGTGTATTTTTTACGAACCCATAAACCTAATTTAGCATTGAATTTACTTGAATGGCAGGACAGTTTCATCATAACAGAGGAAACGTCACATAAAAACACAGACACCACAGTACCCTCCCATATTAAAGAATTGTATTGCCATTCATAAAAAATATCCATTCTACTACTCTCGCACGGGTTAATTTGGGCTGACCGGATGATTAGTCCCAATAAGCCATGGATAATCCACACACACACGTGCAAATAACCAACCCTTGAATGGCCCTCCAATAATAAGGAGAATCGGAACTGGGGACCCATTCCGTATCCGCAATAAGGATTATCTCTTGGATAGCGTTCAGAAAAAACGTAATGCAAGATTCTAGGTGCGCAGAAGCTTATGCCTTTTGAAAATGAAATGAAATGCGATTATCAGGGCTCTGGAAAGGTAGAGCCCTGTATCGACTTTGTCCATAATGTTGAAAAGCTGAGTACCGGGTTGGCGATGCTTTTATGATTTGGTGACATGGAATATCATACAGTTGACAGGGGGTTCTTGCTTTCCACCTAACGAGGTTATTGACAATGTTTTATCCAGTATGCAGCAAGATTAAAAAATCTCGCTTCTTCATTCCATATTCCTCTCGCATCCAGCTGTGGCTTTGAATCTGTTTGTCGTTATAAGGTAATTTGCAGACATTTTTCTCTTAACTGACAGACCATTAGATACAGGATAGCGGCTCAGGGGGAGATCGCTAAAATCAGAAGCGCGAGAGCCTGGGTTTGAATCCCAGTCATGGCGGCTCCCAATGTGAGTTGTAAGCTCGCCTCATGTCAATCCAAGGGCAAAATAAAAACAAGCCTCACTATAAGGCAGAGCTTTGATACTGATCCATTTGTTGTGCTCCATGCTAAGCCGCAACTCGTGAAAAATAAGTGTCTAACCCGGAAGCTTCACTGTAACGGCAAAGACGCCTTCTTAGGGAAGCACTCACCGGATGGTATTTCTGCTGGTCTCTCCTCATTACGTTTTGGCATAGCTCCTTGTCCTTCATATCGATACCGACGTTTCTCTTCTGATAAAATCTCCTTCAGAGTGTTTCTCCTCTCACCAGACTCAGTCTCAGTCTCAGTCTCAATCTCAATCTCACTCACTTTGCTTTCCTCCTTCGCCTTTTCTTTATCGTCTCGTTCTTTTATAAGACGATCAAGCTCCTTCCGAACTGATGCAATCTGCGAGTTGATAGCTTTTTTTTGATCAATTGTTTCACTGACTTCTGCTGGCACTTCGCCTTCTGTCCGCTTTGGAAGCGCTCCGTGTGCCCTCCATCGCCCACGTTTCTCAAAGTCTGGATCGTCCCCATTAATTTTGACCTCACCGCGTTTGTTGTTCGAATCATCCGCAGGATCTTTGGCCTCACTGCGCTTGTCTTCCGCGTAGTCCCCGTCAATTTTGGCCTCACTTCGCTTCTCATTCAAATCGTCTTCGTTAATTGTGGCCTGGCTGCGTTTGAGATCCTCATACAGTTTGTCAACTGCGACTGGCTTCTCAGCGACTGCCGGTCGAAGTCGTCTTTTTGCCAAAATATCTTCCAATTCCATTTCATCTCGCATCATTCTCTCCATAAGCTCTGCCTCATGGTCATCCTGAATAGCTAAACCTACCAATATAAATTATATCTTTTAAAGTTCTGATCTAAATGGAGGAGTCCCCCATTTATATACATTACAAAGTTCTATTGTCACAGGAAAACTCAATTGCCACATTTTCTCATGCTCACCGCAATTGCACGTACAGTGGGAGCACAGAAATATTTGGAATCAGTGTCTTGGTCAGTGATGATGATTGTGATAACTAACCTAGAACTTAATGAATAATTGTAGAGAGGGAACCAAGTGGTTTTAGGATGCTGTAAAACAGCCCATCACTAGAGTGTTGACAGCATTAATTTGGTTAGACATATATAAAAGGTTACTGGTTAGTTGGTTGGTCAGATAGTTAGTTGTGGGATGGAATGGGTGTCGCACGAAGCCTCCAGACAGTTGTGAACACAGAACACAATTGTTGATATCAGAACAAGCCTCCATAAGCTTGACCCTCAGTTCTCAAGAATTCTGTGGCAAGTGGCAGTCATCTAATCAATACAACCGCTTTTCATTTACTTCGGATAATCTTCAATTCAGAGGATTTATTCTGTGATAATATTAAACCGAGACCAGCACAACTTGAAGCTTATATTTGTTGATATGGGTTGAATTTTAACTGGCTACCCAAAGTAGCAGCCTCTTTATAAAGAGTCGGCGGAGCACTGTAAATTCTGTGCCTATTGGAACCCCATTATATTGGGACATTGTCTGGGATTCTGGCAAAATGTTTCCTCTGTTATGCAATACAAATACTAGCAGTCATGTGTAATAAATTTCCTTTAAGTTGATACAGTAGCTCTCAAGCTACTATGGTATGACTTCTGTAGTATTGAGACGATAAATTAATATCGGAGTAGAGTAAAGGTGTGTCTACAGCATAAATTATTCCAACGCTGTACCACAAACCATCATGAGGAATGGGTTTTGAGCCGGTCAGACTTCTGGACTTTGTTCCTGACATCTGCTTCTGTCCGATCATGGACATAGATATAAGATAGACAATCTATGGTCAGGTTTAAGTTATATCCATGTGAAATAAAAAACTCAAATCAAACCAAAGGTGCTGGTGAGCTATTCATATTTATAGTCAATAAACCCAATCTCTCGTCCTTCAACAGTACATACATACCAGTAATGGAGGCAGAGAGTACGGCGACCAGGCTCAAGTATGCTATCCAATGCATGGCGACTGTTAGTGTAAGGTGCTCGCAGGTGCCCTTCCTCATATAAACTAATATGCCATGGTCAGTGAACCATACCAAATAGTTCTCGTTGCTGGTATCCCCGACAGTTCCACACGTAGCCATGGATGAGGCGCGCCTTGGCATTGCGACATCGTTTCCATGTCTACCATTGATATCTCTATGTGTATATCGACACCCACGCCATGTGATTCAAACTACAAAGCACACACAGAAATTGCATATTTCAGTATCGCAAACTGCTGGCAATCATACAGTGAGCCTACACTTTTTGGATCAGTGACTCCAGATTTGGACTTGGGGATTTTTATTTGAAGTAAATAAGATTGATGCTCTGATTGGTCACTGCGCTGCTTGAAAAAGTAGCGCACGCAGCGTCGGGTCACACCGGTACTGTGCCGCTGGATTGGCGGAAATTGATGTCCATTTGAGCGGCACAGACAGCGGTGCGTGTAAACACCACTGCAGCGCCACTCTCTGTGCTGCTTGCCGCTTATCGCTGCCGCACCGCTTTAGTGTAAATCCGCTACTAAACTAATTTCATTATTTTACACAAATGAGAATACACGTATTTGTTTACATTTTGATAGAGTTGTTCGCATCACACTATGAGCCAAAATCTGTGTATCACAGCTTTAAAATTCCTGAAACTTTTATATAAAAAACGAAATCGGTATTTGGTAGTGGATTTGTTGATAAAAAAATCTCTTGTAGCGTAAGACATATAGACCTATTTTCTTGCAGAGATTTTGACATATCTGTGATGGATTAAACGTTAATTGCATAATCCTTAATCCATGGTGACGAGCGGGGTGCCACCCATTGTGGGTCAGTTAATCTTAGAAAGCCAAGCACGCTGTTATAAACGCAAGACTGGCCATTCACGAGGTCATACGTTTGCACAATGCTGGGCCAAATTAACCGGAACGAGGATTTGATATAGAGAGATGGCTCAGGGGTTGTAATAGTGGGATAGCTCAGTGGCTAGACTCTATAGAGAACTATGGGACATAGGATAGCTTAGTGTCTAGAACGTTATGGGAGAGTGGCTATAGAACTAACTATGTACTGAATAGAGGGATAGCTCATTGGTAGAGCATTATATGGGATAGCTCAGTTGTGGAGCATTATATGGGATAGCTCAGTAGTGGAAGGCTGGCTCGTAACTACGGAAACCTGGCGATGCCCGTTGTGCGTCCCAACTCAAACCCTAGCCAAAAACAAAGACAAGTCTCTTTATAGACCATATGAGCAGCTATCTCATTGATGCTGACCCACTCCATTGTGGTGCTCCATGCTAAGCCATAACTGGTGGAACAGCAGGTATTCAACCTGGCAGTTTCATCATAGCAGTGAAGAAGCCGTGCAATTCTTAATAGGTAAAATTGGGAGATTATCTGTGGGTAGGAATATTATATATATATATATATATAATATTCCTACCCT
>Ga0224501_10002262_pt1 | contig 15079 bp, 8 predicted proteins | sample SF_Oct11_sed_USG_4_FD_169105 | JGI IMG/M metagenome (GOLD analysis project Ga0224501, IMG submission 169105) | Sediment microbial communities from San Francisco Bay, California, United States - SF_Oct11_sed_USGS_8_1 | ecosystem: Environmental > Aquatic > Marine > Sediment | place: USA...
CAACACCAGCAGCTTGTCCTGACAATAACAGTTTATACATTCATTACTATAACATTATATTATGAATTAATTCGGTAATACAGTAATACACGAGTGTGACAAATAACAAAATTATGATTATTATTACTAATGATTATTATTGAATTACAGATCTGCATGGTTATATGGGGAGAATTCTAATCAAAATTTGAACTGGGATTGGAACCTGGGCCATGAAAATATTGAATTAGTTTTTTCAACATAGAGTAACCTTATTTTTGGAGACATGCCCACGTCCCCATAGATAACATTGCGGTAGTCTTTTTCGAAGGGCTCTATCTTAGAATTTCATGGCCTCTAAGCTGTAGTAACAATAGAAACGGTGCGAAAACGAGACGGCGTTTTGGCATACCGTTCGCAGCTTAACGTCTTTATTATCAACTCACTGTGACATGGTATGTTCCAGGCTCAGCCATCCATGTGATAGTTCCTCGAGCTTTAGGTGGTAGCATAACATTATGGTTCAACATGGCGTTCTCATATACGACCCCAAAAATATCCCCTCCTGTGATATGGGATCCAACCTGTCAAACCAATCAACACTCCATATTGTTATTACAGTTCCTAATAGAATACAACAGCTAATTAATTATCGGTTGAAATGATGACAGACGATTTATTGAATGGTTTCAATGACAAACCGATCAATCCAAGCAAGACACACTGGATTCACCACTGGAACAATTAACCCTTCTTGCCACACCTCTGCACACTACATTTGCCGACATGTAGAATCATATGCTAGGTTCGACAATCAAATTGAGTGAGCTAGGAACTTACACGAAGATGTTGGGGCTCAAACTCCCAGTCTCGCTTTCTTTCTAGGGCAGGGGTGTTGACTCCTTTAGGAATGTAGATACTTTGAGTCAGCTCGTTGATATCTCTGAGAGGACGCTGAATTCCGTCAAAGATTCTGTCCATTATACCTGGTCCCAGTTCCACAGACAAAGGCTTTCCAGTTCGGATTATAGGATCACCAACAGTGACACCAGCTAGATGCTTATGTTAAGGAGTAATGAACTTATTCAAATGGCAAGAGGTAGATCAGAGGAAAATAAACATATCCAAATGGCGCAGGTTTCCTACTATGTCAGAACACCTCTCTATTAACAAACTACCATAACATCAAGAAGGATAGCAGTGTAGCTCAGTGGTAGGGCATTCACTCTTGCTGTGATTCTGGTGTATGAGCTTCTCATGTTAACTCTAGCTTCATTTCAAGGCGGAGCATTGATGCTGACCGGCTCGTGGTGTTCTATGCTAGGTTAACAGAAACAAGTAAAAACACATCTTACCTAGCAGTCTCATCATAATGATAAAGAAAACAAATAACGCGAGGCATTTTTAAAAGCGACAGGAGCTACGAACTTCATTTTCAAAACAGAATATCACCATCCTGGGCTGTGCCGGTAGATTTGATTAACACCTAAGGATACAGGTCTCTTCATAAACCTGAATGGTAGCCATGTCACCTTCAAGTCGGATGATCTCGCCGACCAGCTCTGAGTGACCGACGCGTACCAGCTCATACATAGCTGATCCCCCCATATTTTGCGCAGTCACAACTGTAAAACAACATGTGAGTTAGAAAATTTGTGAATTCATGACTCGCTACATACTACCACATATCCAGCATTGATACTGAACGGTCTGCAGGTGCTACATAGGTACTTAGCCATACATGATTATCTAACCTGGCATCACTATACGAGGTAAGAGGTCGTATGAAAAAAGCCACCTAATTAATTTAATGTTATTATGATAAACAATCTGAAAGGTGAACTGGGTTGACCGTTTGAAACAGATGCTGGTGAATCTGATAGCTTTATTTTTGCCATTACATACCAGGTCCGGACACAGCGAAAACATATCCATAAAGAACCTCAGATTCCGCATCCATCACTTTAGGCAGAGCCTTTGCACGATCCATTCCACCTGCCTGAAAACGGGCAAGCAAATTATAAAAATTGAAAAGCTAAACTAGGGTTAGAGTGAAGAGGAACTTAGCAGTGACTACAGCTAGGGACACAGTTGCACACTCCTAGTGTGCAATTGATGGGCATAAAATTAGAAACCAACTTTGAAATTCCAAATGTGTGTGAGAATGGGGATGACTTTAGTTTATACTAAAACAGTCTAGGGAATCGGTTTCTTTTGATGTGAAGCTTTTATTCTACATGTGTAACTCACTAACTGGTGTCTGCTGCTTTCTGATCAGTTACAGCAGTGAGCCATCGACAATGATTAGTGTAGACTGTAGACTAGAGTAGACCAGTGATATATGATATACATATGATATATGATATACCTATATATATACTGTCAGTATATATCATATATCACTGGTCATATATGACATGTCACTGAGTAGTCAGTAGAACTTAAGCGTTAGATTTAGAAATAGAAGCGCTGCGCTACTTTTAGAAGTACATGAAGGAGGACTGACGCACTAATAACGTTAATGATGGCCGAAACAGCAGCGAGCACTCTAGACGAAATGAAAGAACGAAATCACAATGCCCAAAACTAACTCCGCTCAAAGTTGAACCATAATATTTTACGGTTTCATTCATTTCCCACACACTCCCAGTCCCAGTCCGACTCCAAGTCCAAGGATGGTCCTGGGTTAACAGCTACTAGGATGTTATGCCTTAACCGACAACGCCTGTCCGAGGTTTCAAAATACACTGAGTGAATCAAGACTTACCATGTTTGATTTTGCAGGACTGTCTCAGCGAGGTGACCTATAGGAAAGAGAAGTTTTGCATACAACTTGGCAAACCGGCTATGCGAAACTTTCTTGTCAGCTGAGTATCGGTCATGTGACAAAACGGAAACCGGTAAATAACCATACTGACGGCGGGCAACGGTTTAATCACTTAGATTTAACAAGTAAAAGAATAGAACAGTAACAATTTTTTGTAATATAAAAGTTGATTTGGTTATTATTCTGAGAAAATACTAATAATACATTCTCGTAACTTTAGTTGTTTGAGGCTTTTTATATAGGTCATACGTGTGATCTACGTTTCGGGGCAGGATCAGAGACAGGTTGCCCTGCCTATACCACAGTACCCTTGTTCTACTTGATCGTTCCATGGTCTATACAGTCTACACGGGTTCGCACCGAAACACGGGAATCAGGCGTGGATGGTGTCCAGTTTCATTTTTTTATTAGCCCAAGAGATGACACCGTGGATATCAAACACTGACCCACAGTGCTCCCAAACCGGTTTTCTGTGCCAATGATCGAAGGGCTTTCAAAGCGAAATATGGGTTGGTTTGTCTCAGGTGCAGAGCTTGGCTACTCACAGACTCTGGTCTGGTGGTTCTAGCTGGATCATGCTGATGACCAGGGTTTCAGTGGAGACTGGAGGCTTGCAATCTATTAAATCTGTCTATTAAAGACACTTTGTAGGTATATAGGTGGTAGATGTATTGAGGTGCCAAAATGATTCAGATATCCTGCCAAACTATTAGAATGTGGATTGAATGATGACTCGCATATTATCTCATACAACTTGAATAAGACCCCCTGTGTGATGTTCTTTCAGTTGTTTTATTTGCATTGCATGTAATCTCACTGTGAAAAAGCAGTAGAGGGTAAGTGAGGTGACTCTGAATAACACAGGAATTCAAATCCACTGAGATAAAGAGTTCTGAACTAGTGTATACATCTCAATGGAAGCAATACGCAATCTGCTAGCATACGGTTCCACCTGGGTCCAGGTTGTCGATAGGTGGTTGTACATCTGGGTCCATATAGGGTGCATCAGCATCTACAATCAAGTAATCAAGTAACATGACAAGCTATGTGAATTTCGGGATAAATAACAACGTAAAAAAACCAGTATCAAAGAAACAATCAAAGTTTTTCCAACCACGCAAGAATGAAGAATTCTGAGTATTGTTCACTCCCAGATTTAGTTCTATTGGGAGGCCTGAAATCCGTTGGTATACCTGGTTGTATGAAATATTACAATTTGATGTGAGAAATTGAGCTGTAATTTTCAAGAAGGAGTTAGCTTGCACTGTCCAGGTAGCAGTTGAATTTTCTGGAGAGCTTCTCCACATAAGAGGAACCGTTGAGACAGTTTCTCACACTAAATAACATGGGCAAACTATTGCAATTTTTGGTGTTTTTTAGTTTCGTAACGGTGGCGGTCGTCGTCGGGGGGCTGAAGGCATCAGCTGCATTACTGCTTCATATCCCTCATGTCTTTTGCGTGAGTTGAATACAACTTTGCAAAAACATATACCTAAGATGGTGGCCCGGACCATTCGATAAGCATAAACATGAGCATACCCAGTCAATGAAGAGGGGAACATTGACATTAATCCATTCTCGGCATGGAGCCAGCACCAGATTAGCCGCATCCATTCCTCTGGCAATGGTATTCCAGCAGAATGCGGCTGCTGGGCCGGTATATAACACAACTCTATCTATCCATCCCGGGAAATTTCTGTGAGAATAAAAAATAGAATCAATCATTTCATGCACTGCAGTTATTGTAACCAGGTCCCTTTATGCCAAGAAAAATAAACCGTAGCTTGCAAAATAGAACGGCATCAATTTTCACATAACAACATGAATGCTGAAATGGTACTGCATCCCAGCAGGCCTGGTTCAAAGAACCGGTGACTTTCTTGTCTCCGATAAGTCATCTTCATCCAGGAGTTTGGCTCACCACAAACCAAGCTCATGCAATACCAGCAAGTGACTTGGTGTCAGTAATGGCCTACTTTATCCTGTTAGAACTCATAATCCCATACTGAAAGCTACCGCGCTTAATGATGAGGTATTCAAAGCAAGGAGAGCAAAAAATGTTAAAGCATAAAGAGCGCAATGTACATGCACAATGAAACTGAGGAGCGTCTCTCTTGACTGTAGCTAAGTCATACCAGTACATCGGAATCCATTAAGGAGACCACTACTCATTCTTTTCATAACAAGGTCATAGCTAAAGCTCGGCTAAAAATCAGTACATCATAACCAGACAATATTGCTAACCATGGCTTCTGTCTTTCTTGATAAAAACTGGATTAGAGGCATCGGCTAAACATTCAAGTTTTCATACCAATTTATGATTTCCTCAGGCCGGGTCAACTTAATCAAACACGCTTGTTATGGAAAATATGTCCGTAGCTTCGAGCCCCATCGAACACGTTTGAACCAACCCAGACAAGTTTTATACAGAACAACCAACTATGATGAAATACAGTGTCCCAATCGTTTCCAGTGTACTGAGATAATTCCTGATAATATTAGTGGCAAACGGGTTCAAGAGAAGACATACATGTGAATTCCACTTCTCTCAGAAGGTTGTAATACTTACTTTTCCACATAGCTAGCAAACATTTTGATGTAAGCTATAGTTTGATTGTAGTATGCTACTAAATAAACTTCAGCTCCTGTCTTTTTGAGAAGTTTTTCGATTTTACTTCCTGCGAAAAAAAGGTTGAATGACATCATCACCGTTAAACCAGTCTAAATGAGAGTCCATTCTTAGATTTTTTCAACTAAAAATGTGATTATGAAACTCTAAGCTGAACAGAAGGGCTTTTTTCAATTCAAAATGGCACCAGGAACAGATGGGTGATACTGAGTTGCACCTCCCCAATATAGTAATTTTATTAGCAGATTTTACTCTACCAGTAACGTCAAGCAGGGCCACTATCTATTACGTCTAGAGAAGGTAAATATATTGGTGAGCATAAAAGAGTGAGCTACGCAACACTGCTGAAATTCAGCCAAGAACCTTGCATCTAGAAGGTCAGCGTGCCATCCGCTAAGTTGTGCACCAAGCCCAGACAACCAACCGCCTATTTTGCCCATTTGAGTTGTTCGCATTCATATCAACAACACTGTTAGATCTTGCTTTCGTATCCTGACCAGTGTCAGCAGTATGCAGAAATTGGCGTACTGGGTCGATTCAGCGTTTCCCAGGGTACAACAATTGAGAGCTTAGCAAACAAGACGGGGTCGGAAGTGGTAAATCAAATCCCAGATTGGTAACTAATGACTGTTTGATATACCTGTATAGCCATTACTGAGGTATACATCTGCAGCTATGAGCGCAGCAGGCAGAAGCAGAAACAGAGTAACCACGCTCATCACCGTGCCCAGTGATCGGCGGGCTGCCGACTGCGTGATCAAAGCGTTGAGGGAATCGCATGCTTGTATACAAGCGATGACGGCGGGGTTCTTCGACTGAGTCTCATTAGAGAGTTGGAAGGCGGTGATGGTATCGCTCAACTCAGCCCTGTTTAATTCGCATGTTTTGCTGGACCACTTTTCCACCATATGGTTCAAGAGCAGACTGAAACGACAAAGACACAGCTGGCAAGATGCCTATTGTACATCATCTTAGATAAATAAGTGATGAGATTTATGTCAGAGCCAGTGAAATCCCTGATCAACTCGTAGCATTCTGTGTTCGAATGGCTCCTTTTGCTTAGAATTATTTTTGTACAAGGATAACCTTCTTAAGGCAGAATTTTGTTTTTTAGAATTGTCCACAAGAAAATTCATTTAGACAATACAGAATTGCAGCCCACAAATGTTGCCCAAACGTTCCGTTTCAGTACCAGAAAAAAGAAGCCAACTGACAAAAATTTTTCATATTTTAGCATAGCAGTGCATGGTTTTAGTTTTTTATTGGGGCATGTGGCAGGCTTTCACCCCTTTCCTAGAGAACTGTAACGAATGAGAAATCGCATACCTCGAGTGAGCGTGATATTTTGCATAGATCTGCCTCCAGACAGTAAAGCAGTTCGGATCCAGGCTGAGGCATATCACCAGATTATCCAATACTTCGCGTCGGAGATCCTCACGAGAGTTTGCATCTAACCGAGTTAAAAACGATGGGAAAAACCTCTGAGCTCCTTTGGCAGGATCTCGTCCGAATGCCAACTCCTGTAGTACAACAGTTAATATCCTGAGGCACACTACATTGGGGGCAAAGGCTTTGGGTCTCCTATAGTAGAGTCCTCACAGGGAAATGAGTTGACTACAAAGACATACAAATTAATGCATTATACATAGGTTTCTGATTCATTGTTCTATAAGGAAACACACTGGGGCCACACGATTGACTATGTTTGGAACTAAACCAATCATAAAATACCACACTTCAGGTTTGATGGAAGCAGTCGTATTACCTTGAGGACTGGGTAGTACTCCTTCAGTGTCTTCTGTAGATTACTCTGCAGGTTACCATTCACCATGAATACTCCATCCAGAATCAGAAAGTAGTGTCGCAGCTCCACCTGTCCATAGCCTTTCTCAATATTCTTCCCCGCCAGCCTGTAATGATTAGAAAAGTAAAAGTTGATGCACCAACTACAAATTTTTGTCATGTGGAAAAGCGAGTACAAGCACTAAGTTTCACCAACATAAATGAAGGGTGGAATTTGACTTACTGTAGAATGTTTCCAAGGTTTGCGATAGCATAAGGTGCTAGCGATTTGATACCTAGAACTTGCAGCATCACTGCCAGCCAAACTGTAAAAGGCAACAGCAAAATAAAGTAGTCAATCTATGCGATTAAGTCAATCAATATGATCAGCAATGATCGAGAGTTATTTCGCTTATCAAAGTAATCCATACTGTTCACTCAGTACACAGTAATTCTTGTCGTTCATTAACCGCTATTTGTTGCAGCTAGTACAGTTACATCGGAAAAGGTCAGTTGTCGGCCTCCACCCAAAAACCAGTCAGCGGTCAGGTTATATACCTCTCAGTCCAGACCGAAAATCATGAAGGCCGGCTTGACTGAATATCCACATTATCGCCAGACAACGACTCGGCTGGTTTTTATTGGCAATAATCAGTTCCAGCGCCTAAAAGAGGAGGCAAATCAAAAGCGTGACGATCGTTGATTTGGTACAACTTAGCCAAATAACAAGCATAAGGATTGTATTCAAGAATTTTATATTTGGTATAGGAAAATCAGTGAATGTTTTGTTACACAAACCTTTGCAGCATTGACGTTCAAAAGCTCCGGTCGATGCTTGGCCACCATCTGAGCAATCATTTGATAACCATAGATAGACATTCCTAAAAAGATCATGATAGGGCCTAATGCTCTCAGGCATAAATGCAGTGATTATGATAGGGCCTAATGCTCTCCGGCATAAATGCAGTGATTATGATAGGGCCTAATGCTCTCAGGCATAAATGCAGTGATCATGAATAAGACAAAAGACCATTGATTCAAAAGAAACAATTCAGGTTTTTCAACACATCGAAAATCACGCTTATGCAACTCTGCAGGATCTAGTGGAAGTCGAATGAGACTTGAACAACTTTTGAAATACGCATGCATGCACACAGTAAGACTGGTGAATGCGCATACCTTTGGACAGATCATTGAGAACACTTTGAATTAGCTGGATCACAAACACTTGCAGCAGCTCCGCAGAACAACCTTGGATAGATTTGCTGAACACAGCTTTCACGTCAGATGGAAGCAGACTCAATGGATAATCTAAAATAGACACACGTCTTCACACAAACAGAACCACATAAGATCTGAATGTACTCCACTAAAATCCTTGCCTTCTATGGATGATTTAAATAAACACAAAACTACGATTTGGATAGACATCGAGATGTGAGCGTGGTGAGTTACCAACCTTCCCCATGCCATTTCTTGACAAATACTGGTAGTATGCAATCAGTTTAAACTTTGGGGAGCACGGTGTGTGTTCAGACTTTGTAGTCCTGCGGAGGAATATTTTCCGGTGTTCAGTTGTTCAGACTAGATCTATCCAGCAATTTTTAATCCTGATGGCTGGTTTATTCGTCTTAGAGGTGAGGATAACTCCTTACCCACCTAATGGTTTGTTCGCATGTATTGGGTCTGGCATCAGCGACTCATCCAGCTTTGAATTTAGTTGACCTGTGAGCTCCTTAAGGCTCATCAGTGGATTTTCCTTGAAGAGTGACTCAGACCTTCGGTAAATCTCCTCAAACTGTTCACCTGTCAGCTGGTAAATCAAACGACTTATTACACTTACCAAGTAAAAAGAAACAAAAATGTAATTGAATGAATCTTATTTCAATGATTTGGGAGTTCTTTTCCTTAAATTCAATGTAAAAAGAAAAAAAGTGATATTTGCATCCAATTACGTTAATGTAGATGGACAAAGTTGATAGATTGTATTGTTTTCACACCACTCAACATCAAGGTCAAGGTGACCTAGTTGACTAAACTGGCCACAACTGGGGTGTGGATGAAAGTTCATAGCTACTAACTACTAGTACAATACTTACTAAGTTACTGGCTAGTACTAGTAGGTAGCTGTTTTAGTGGGGTACTAACAAACTTCATAACCATTGAATGCAGGTGAGCTGGTTACTGAGAGAATGAGAGTATCGAATTCATTTTGATTGTAACTGATAATGATTTTAATACTGAATCTATATGAGCAAATTGTTACCATGGAACAAGTAACAGTAATGGGTACTGAATTGTATTCAACATTTCCACCCCTTCTGATAACTACCTGGCTCACAGCAGCCTCAACCTTCTGTTTATTAACTAGTTTCTTTCCATCTTTCTTTGGTCGAGGCGCAGAGGATTTGTGACCGGGACCCGTGGGAGCAGCCTCAGCTGCGCTCTTAGGTTTTTTCTCTTTTGGTATGAGAAACTCATACAATGTTTTATCATTCTCTAATGGATCTGCAAAATGAGCATTGCATTGCCGCTTTTCAGCAGAATCACATAAGCAGTGTAAATAGTAAGTTTTATCATAATTGGCTCTTATGCCAAAACCACTTGGTCAGAGGCTCATTGCATTTGTCTTTGTTGTTTGAATGAAGAGATTTTTCCAGATCAGTTGATTGAGTCACTCTTTTCCACCACCTGACTTAAGTGAGTGCGTCAGTCACGGTCAGTCACTTGCCAGTAAATGAGTGTTGCTGATACAGTTGTGAGTGTAAGTGTAGTTGTTAGTCATAGGGAGAATGATTCCCAGTGTGACTGTAGTGTTTATTTTATAATATATGCTAACAGAGCAGTGCAGTAGCAGTGGCGTGGGTGCACTAACAGTGAGAGTTCGTGGGCATGGGCAACTCTCGCAGTCTCACTCAGTCTACTATTAGTACCGATACCAGTACCAGTCAGACTCACTCTCAGAGTCAGACAGAGTCTTTCAGTTTCATTTTCACTTTCAGTAAAGTAGTCAGACTGACTCACTCAGTCAGGTACTCAGTGAGAGTGACTGAGACTCAGTAGTCAGTGTCACTGTCAGTCTCAGTGTGACTGTCTCTCAGTTAGACTTAGACATGGATGATGGAGCTGCCGAGTGACAGATTGAGATAGTCAGATAGTCAGATACACTACTGACTACAGACTGCAGAGCTGAGAGTGGGAGAGCAGATACTGAACTGAGGTACGTGAGTAAGTCAGTAACTGTGAGTGTGAGACTCACTGACTGATTCACTGAAAGTGAGAGACGATACTCGAGACAGACGAGACGACCATAGATCATACTCATAGTCATAGATGATCATGATAGATGATATTGATTATTGATAGACTTCGAGTTCGAGTTCGATTCGACTCTCGAGGTCCGTCGATGACCAGTACAGTAGTATTCACACAGTAAACCACTGATTTATTAGCGAACAAAGATTATGCAGCACCTTTAGGGAAGAGATGAGACTGTGAGCATTGTGGTTTAGTTCCATTCTTCTTTGTGGGATGCTTCTTAGTCCCAGAATGTTTGCCAACGGTCTCCCATTTGTGATCAGCCATGACTTTCTTTTCGACGTTGCGTTACCCACGATCCATATCCGGTAGGGCTCTATTCGGGGCTCTCGCTATGATCCCATATGATCAGAGTACAAGGGTGGGAGTACAAACAAAACAGCGGACTAGAAGTAGAACTAGAAGTAGAAATAAAATAGTATAGAATAGATCCTTCAGTTTCAGTTGGCTGCTGTGCAGTCAGGGCTTTCTTGTCACTACTGAGTGGCTTGTCAATAGACGCATACACAGGTAGATAAATTTGAAACATTGATTATTTGCGAACTCACTACTAAGTAACCGTAGAGTAAGTGTAACAGCAACTGTAAGTGTAACTGTAACTGTAAGAGCAACACGAGTGACATTCACAACCACATTGGATTGAGTTGACATTGACTGAGTCAATGAGTGAGTTGACTACTTGAGATTGACTGACGTGACAATCACAATCATTGACTGACTTCGACCATTGACTGATTGAGTCGATTGACTGACATTCACATTAACAAGCATCACTGACTGGCTGAGTCATTGAGTGACACTCACTCAGTCACTGATAAACTCAGACTTACTGACTCAGTCCTTGACTCAGTGACGAAGTCACTCTCACTGGCTAGGGTAGGTACTACTACTAGTACTAGTATTACTAGTACTAACTTAGTTAGCTATGATATATCAGTATGCCTATTAGTAATAGGAATACTGATATATTATACTCATAGTCATAGTATTACGTTTATAAGTTTATTAGTAACTAACTGTTACTAAGTTACTAAGTAAGTAGCTCACCTACTGAGTTATTTACTTATCCAGTTCACTCACTGAGTAACTCATTCACCGACTGAATGAGGCTTGAGCCAGTGAGTGCCTGACTCAACTAGCTAATGACTCTGACTGGCTGACTCGATCTCCGAGTGAGTGAATGAGACTGAACATTGACATCGACTAAGAGTGAGACCCTAAATCTAATCCAGTCTGGGTAATTTAATTGTTTAATCGTATTCACTAAGGCACTGAGCGATTGTGAGTGGAGGGAGTAACTAGGGTGACTGTAAGATGTAAGTCTGAGCGACCAATTTAGTGAGTGAATGAAGCTTTTGATATATGACCCAAACGGCAATCCTGCTCCAAAATCTGCTCTAATAGTTCGTTATTGAAAGTGGTCGCTAATGACAATGGCGCCCGGTCTCATGAGACTCCACATGTTTGTTAAATGTAGTACCCAGTCAAGGATTGAGTGAAAGCATTGGCAGCCGTCATTTTATGATGACACATTGCATCATTGCATGTCAGCTAAAATATCATCACAAATGTGGTAGGATAAGTGGTACAGGTATTGAGATTGGATCAGAGTTGTGAGATGCGCCCATAGAGTTATATTGTAAGAGGAAATAGGGAGAGTGGGGATAATTCTATCGACTACTCACTACGCATTACCTACTATGGGTTAACCACGGATCCAACCAATTCACTAGATGCAAGGAGGCATTTTCACTGGAGGAAACCCGTGTACCAACCGTCATTGTAGAGTAACCTCAACCTTATGTAGTAAAACCATAAACCGTATACATCCTTCTAGATCATTCTTTCTCTTCATGCTCTTTGATGTGAAATTTCAGGTTGACTGCTGAAAGAGACCTGTATATCTACATTCAGCTCCATACCAAAAAGATATGTTCAAGAAATCATTTTTTGGTTCTTCCAAACCCAAGAGTGTTCACTCACTGGAGAACTTAAAGTAAGGGCATTATGTACTGGTCAGCAAGGTGACTACCACTTCTGGGTTTAGATAAAAAAAAAAGGATTAAAGTTTATGTGGAAACTGCTAGAACCGGTCTCGTCTGTGTGGGTATTTATGGGTTTGGAAGTTGTCCTACCATGATAATTACCAGATCAACGGTGACTTCGTAAACAGCCATTGAGAGATGCTTGTTGTGAACTAAATGTGGTTGCTGTCTCAATTTTTGACATGGTTTCTTGATATTTGATTAGGATTTGCACAATGACATCGATATGTTGATATGATATCAATTTTTATATAACATTAGATAACTAATAATTGATACAAATATCGTTATTACAACAAATCGGCAAAAACACCTAGTTATCACCCCATTTTTGCTCATCTTCATTTTGAAGATCGCAGTGTTTGAGTGGAACCCATTAGAAGTTACTTCTTTAGTTCAGTTGGTAAAATGAAGGCACAATCCGAGAATTGTGATGTTGATTTCCGCTGCTAGGAAGACTTTTCCTCATACTGCTCCGCATTCCTAACTGCCAATATGTCAAACCTGCTTTGACCAATATCACATAATGCCTCACCGTCTGGTGTATTGTGTTGCAGACACCTGTATAATGTGCTGGTTCGGCACCAAACAGTTACAGAATCCAATAGAGCTCTTCTGGTGGAGACTCTACGCTCCATCTCTGAGATCATGATATGGGGAGACCAGAATGACAGCTCTGTGTTCGAGTGAGTACTCCATAACTATGCATAGGCATGTGTCTACATCATTCCAAATACTTATGTACGCTTGTGGGATTTTGGGGAAAAGGACGATGCATATTTTTGTGTTGACCTCATCATAAGAGTAACTAAGGTCTCTGAACAGCCTGGGGCAGTATTTGACAAGTGTAACAATTTTTAGACTGTATTTATTACACTGATAGCACACTAAGCCAATGTAGTTTTTCCCTGATGGTCCGTTTCTCCGGGCTATAACCACATGTTGCTGATTCAGAGTTCTGGCTCATCATTCACAGTTTTAGTGGGGTTGTGACAGCTTGGCTTCTTCATCCACTCTTTGCATATTTTTAAGGGAGGATACGTGTGAGGAGCTCACATTCACAATGGTAGCCCGTCATAACCGGGGTTTAAAGTGTGAACCCAGACTCTCGCGATCGCAGGCCCAGCCCGCAACCATTGAATTATATCCCACTATCCTTGTATTGGGAAAGCCATAGTTAACTGGTAGCGTGTGCATTTTGACCGAACATCAGTCATTCATCCGCATTTTTATGATTCATCTGTATAGCCAGACAGCTGGTATGATACGTGCTGGACAATACGAGCTCACATTTCTGGTTAGCAGCAGGATGGAAATGCTAATTGTTTGGAAATCCATCAAACATTTTGTGGAGAATGGCCATCAATATGCGTGTAAATAACAAAATTCTTGTAACGCGCTCAACTATTATCATAAATCTTGTTGGATGGTTTATTTCACTGGCAGTAATGAGAATAATTATACATTCATGTAATTATCATTCAAACCATTCAATTCAAATGAAATTTGCACCAATTGCCACTGAATTTTCTTGAACAACGGTAAATTTAGAAAATTAGTTCTGGCTAATGGGGTTTATTTCAGAATTTAATTCTTGATATGCTTATATGGAATAAAGTGCCGCTATTAGTTAAAATGAAGCACAGAAGATACCCACAATACTTTACAAAATAACCCGAATATCTTTGTTCATTGAGTTGTCCACTCCTGTCTCATGGAGGGGTTGTCCATTAGAGGTCAAAGTTGGTAGACCTTTGATTCTAAGTAAGATGTCAATCGGTATGTGTACCAGTATAATATCAAGTATATAGACTTTGGCTTAAATGTTGGGGAAGCTTATAATCCCTCATCACCAAATATTAACACAGTGGGCATGCCATACGCTCTAAGACATGGCAGAATCAACCAGCACATATATATGTTGGAAACAAGGGTCGGGGGGGGGGGCTTGTCCCTTCTCCAGATGATCCTTCAGCCATACTCATTTCGCTTAACTGACTCTTAGAATTCAGGAAGTTCAGCGCGTCATTAATTATTCTATTTGTATCTACAATTTGGATTCTTTGAACCTAAACAGGTGGCACAGTTTCAAGGAATATACTCTCTTCGAATGTCCTTGAGATTTTGATAAGAAATGCATTTAAATTAGGTCTATGCTTATTAGGTTTTTAACAAGGAAAGACAACTTAAATTTCGGCTGAAATCCAATATTGCTTTCCAAGAATTCGCTGAAATGTTATTTTAATAGAATTCACAACAGATTGATGAGATATCCTTAGAGCTCTGAAACAAAGCTCGGCGCCAGCTGACTCCGGTGTCATAGAGATTTTGGATGGAAGTTTGCTTCACAAACATGTTGGTCTTACCGCCGATTTCTTTCACATTGCGCCTACTTGTGCACACAGGGTGTGCGAATGCCACATCATGACTCAAATTACCAACAAAGTTCCCACTTTGATTCAAAGTGGCAGATTGTTAATCCCCTATTTTTTCAGGGTG
>Ga0224501_10002263_pt1 | contig 15071 bp, 7 predicted proteins | sample SF_Oct11_sed_USG_4_FD_169105 | JGI IMG/M metagenome (GOLD analysis project Ga0224501, IMG submission 169105) | Sediment microbial communities from San Francisco Bay, California, United States - SF_Oct11_sed_USGS_8_1 | ecosystem: Environmental > Aquatic > Marine > Sediment | place: USA...
AACAAAAGCCGGTGCCAAAAACAGAGACAGTAGGCAGTCTAGGTCAAAATCCAGGCCAAAATCCAGGGTAACACAAAATGTCGCCCAACACAAGTGCGAAAGGCTATACATTGTAAAAAAATTTGTTGCAGCCACCGCTAGTTGGGGGCTGGAATGAGTGACTTGTATGTAACGAGTAGTGGGTTCAAATCACAGAAAAGTCAATGAAGCTGACCGGAAGGGCATCTGAGTATAATTCGTTTTTAAGGTCCAACAAAGTCTCCCTGTTACTCAGAAAACACACCCAGAGGAGCACAGGGTGGGATAATGGGGAGCATAAACATCAAGGAGAACTAGGAAAATTTTCAGGGAAAGCAACGAACAGGTTAGTTCCCACAGAGTCAATCAAGTGAAACTCTGGGATATCTTAATTTTATCCGATCGATTTTCCTGTTACCTAAAAGACAAAGGCTTGGTGTATTAAGGCACCGCTTTAGTTCTCAGCTGTAACAACCACGTCATTGGGGCTGCTATGGTGACAGGACCATTGGAAATAAACCTCTAAGAATACCTGTGGATTCTGGTTTAGTATATCCAATTCTTCCGACACACCATGTTTCCCCAGATGTGCCCTGTACAAAATAGTCACCAGCGTCGCATGGGCAAACTTCTCAATCTAAAAGGTTATAGTTGGGTTAATCGGGCGAGTACCTTGCATACGGCTGCCCAGTTTATATGTGGTTGTTAATTAAATATTCCCTCGTTCACGATCGCTGATTTCCTCTTGTCCACTAAGCAAGCGAGTATGAAGTATGCCAGATGACGATCAACCAGGCATTAAATATCCCAGGGAAACCTCCTGAATCTCCATTGTGCGCTGAGCAATAACTGGACATAAGCATTACCATGTTTTGGAGGTGCAACTCCTGTAGTTCTGAATAGAATCAATCACTCACTGCGGTCTCCCTACACACAGAAAGTGTTTCCGTGAGGTGCATGACTTTTTGCTGCAGATCATCCCTAGCACTCGCCAGCAGACAAGATGCAATCTGCAGAAATCCTAATAGACATCCTGAGTGCCTGTAATAAGCCAGTGCAAATTAGATGCAGCTTTTTAAAAAAAATGGTTCGTTCACCATTCGAAGTTATACTTGACGTAGCTTCAAAGCAGGCGAGGCAAGATGTGATGAAGACTAAAAGTCGTCAGATCGTGTTATTACAGTCAGTACAGTAATTAAAGGGGTTATGTCACGGTCGAATGTAGACGTACTTTTGGAGTTGTGTTCCCTATTCTTAAAGGGAGGCAACTTCGCATTAATTGCAGCAATAGCGAGTGGGTCTTTGTCCAAAAACGAATATCATTCACTCGAATAACTATGGCCCGAATGGCCCAAATAGAAAGAAAATGGGATCTAATTACTAAAACTTGGTAACCTTGGTGATCTTTACTCCCTCATAACATCGGGTAGAACTCAAAATTGAACGTTATATTGGAGAAAGTTGAAGTTATAAGAAGTGCTTTTCCCTAGCCCTAAATAGAGACAGTTGCGTTTGGGCCTCTGTCATTGCGCAATAATGGCACCAACGCTCGCTGACAGAGGTGACAAACTGCACTCTGAAACCCTATTTCTATATTTTTGTTTAACATTTTCCCTATTCAGACTTGTGTAACTACAGCTCTAGCATACACCTGTAAGAGGATTTTCCAAACATCAGCACGTAAGCCGAAAAACCAATGCAAACACCAACAGCTCTGTGTTAACTTCCTATCTGGAGGGTAATTCTGTTGGGTCAACAGTCTGAAAAGTGCGTCACCGAGGGCTCTAAGTATGCGCATTGGATAAGGCTATATCGAAGCTTTTGAGCATTTGAGCTGGGTTTTGGGACCATTTTTTTCACGGTAGGCTTCCGAATCTGAAAACAAGTAAAGATACTTTTGGCCATGACATAACTCTTTTAACATAAGATTACCAGTATACCCTACCTGTGGCTAGAGCGCGTTACAGATGTTAGTACATCAACTGCATCCAAGATCTTTTGGGCTATCTGGAAAATTTTAAACATAAAGATCTTTTTTGTATAAATTGTGGAAATATTTTTATAGAGATCTTAAAGCTGCAAATGAGGAACATGCAGTTCTGTTGGTTTTCTGCCACTTGTCTATCAATCAAAATGCATACTGATCTGAAGGTCCAATTCTATGGATGTACTTTTAAAGGGATAGTGAGATAGCTCAATTGGGTAGAGGTCTTGCCAAGTCAAACCGAGTGCCCGCTGTCAGAATGAGCTTCTTACCCACTTTCTTGCTCCTACCACTCTCACAGACATCAAGCTTAGGAGGTCCGTTGAATAGAACGGCAAAATGCCCAAATAGAACAATAAAAACAAGATTGAATGTTTGTAGAGTAGTTTTTGTTACGGTAATGTATTGGACTCACCTTTGGATTGGTCACATCCTGATAATTTTGCTCGAGTAGACCAGCGAGTAAAGTACCCAGTGAAATTCCCAGGTATAAATGTTCAGCTTCATCTACATGGGGAGAAAAGTCACAACTCAAATAGAATCAACTCAAATCACTCAAGATCCACAGAGAGTTAGATAAAGACAAGGGCGTTGTAGATCCAGCCCCAATCTGTTGGTGGCTGGATATAATCCCCTGGTTAGAGGGGTTAGTACTTTGGTCATTTATTTACAGATTAATTGACTGTTAATTGATATGTGGCGTGTCATCTCATCATATGTGTGAAAAGCCATCAGAGCGAGTTACTCACGAATTATTGGATATTTTTTTAAGTTCGAAATAACAATAGCAATTTTCATAGTTATTTCGCAGCAAGGTGCAGCGAACGGTGCGGAAAACGACCTCGAACTGACATCATTGGCGCGCAAATGCAGACGAGCTGCCGTGCGTCATACGAAAATATTTCTTCCAGATAAGGTTTGTAGCAACAAGTGATAATGTCTAGCCACTTTTAGTGAGGTGTATTCAGTAGCACATGGGAAAAACTCACAATAGTATTGAAAGGAAAACCGCAAGCTGCCGGGTTGGACTCTTATTTCTCCACCAGCTGCTTAGCATGGAGCACCATGATCGGGCCAGTATGAATGTTTCACCAATCTACCTCATACTGGGGGTGGCTTTATGACTCGCGATTGAGCTAAAACTATTATGTGAAGAGCCATGCTGACAACGGGAGCGCACCTAGCCAGGCTCTCAGGGTTGCGAGCCCTGCGCTCTACCACTGAGCTATCCCACTATCTCACTATTGCAGTGAGGGACTTGTGAAGTGGGACTGTACCTCTAGAAAATCGCTCACCAACAATGCATCCAGCTGGATTGTTGCCTCATAACTAAAGACAGCATTAAATGTCAATGGAGACTTGCTGACGCTACTCATAAGGCTTATGACCACAGATTGGATACCTATCATAGCTACGCCGATTACAACCCACAGGACCTCACAGGAGATCCAACAACACCACATACGCTCTAAAACACACGCATCACTGCAGGTCACACGAGATTAAGATTCTATACTGACTGGCCAAAACCAGACAGCCGGCTATAGGAATGTTAGTTACAGCGGCGACCTATCAAATTGAAGGGCCCCCATAGTGGGTCTGAGCTCCTCACTTTTATCCTAGCTCCCAATGCTCCAACAAGTCTCAAGCTTAGGAGATCTGTTAAATAGGATGGCCAAGTGCCCAAAGAAAAAGTGACCGGGGCCATGAGAACTGCGCAAATAATTTCACTTTTACTTTCGTTTTCACTTTCTTTTTCACTTTCAGTTTTGCTTCCACTTTCGGTCCAACCCACCATCGCAGGTAAACCAAACAAGATATGTTTGTGAGAAAACCCCAATAAAAATGTCTAGATAAAACCATGAAATGAAATGTTCATTGGATGTCCTCTCATGAATTTTAAGTTGTAGATCGTCTCACAGATGAAAATCTATGGGTTTCCTTGTCTTCCATTCTCGAAATGGATCGGTTGGCTGCAAGTGCAACAGCGATGATGTGGCAGGCAGAGGTATACATTTGAACAAAAACTATGATCGGAGGTCGATTCGGATTCCAACTACTTGTACTTGGATCCATTTCATTCCGATTCCCCGCCTTTTGCACCTTAAAATTCAACAGTTCTGAGTCAACGGTGATTTTCTAAAATTCGCTATTTTTCTTTGCATATTGCGAATCGCATTGGCATTGGATTCTTTGAATTGATTTGTACACCTTGGAAAAAGACTATTTACCTTGATGAGCAGAAGTGTTCAGTCTGTCCATATAGAGCTCCAATGAGCGGCTAACCTGAGCTGTAGTTATCAAGGTGGCATCAGCGAGACAAAGCCAGCTAGTCATCTGACAGACTTGAGTCGTAGAGATCTGCCAGTTACCACCCCTGAAAAAATATGATAAGATTATGTTCGTTTTCATGGATAGCATCACAAAGCCATTGCGGTTAGGTTCCATGATGGATCGTCGTCTATCTATCCTGTAGAGAAGGTTACTATATCAATGGACCCACGGTCTATTATATCCAGCCACCAACAGATTGAGGCTGGATCTACAACGACCTTTTCGGCAGATCCCGAGTGATTTGAGTTTATTTTATTTGAGTTGGGCAAAGACTGAGTTTCTTGACCCAGTGTGTCGCAAATAGTGACATTATGAAAGTTTACATCTAATAAAAACAGACATTATCATGATTAGGAACAATTTTCTGAGGAAACTCCTTTAAATTGACATACGCTTTAGGCATTATTTCCAAATTTGTTACTGGAATGTTGATACTGTGAACCCCTTAAATTTTGCGACCCCGAAGTATTGCGGGCGAGCAAATGTGTCCGCCTAAAAAATGCGTTTTCTAATTGTGAAACTACAAAATGTACAGAAGATCCAAAACCAGGGATAGGCCTATGTCCTACAGTGTAGCCCACATGGCTGAAGATGATATGTAACTAACCAACTAAGTACCAGTAACCAAACTCTACGAAAGGAATGACCATATATTAAGTAATGCTAATAGTGTACTGAAGAGGTTCTATTTTTCAAACTTTATTTACTGAGTGAATATACTAAATGGTTACAGTAACAAATAAAAGAGAATTTAAAAACCCTCAACTCCACCAGTGAAGGATGATACAGTGTGTGCGCGCGTGTGCTTGACAGACAGTGCCTGGTATTGGTGCTTGCGAGTCTTGGGAGTATGGGAGAATACCAGCCCTCTCCTAACCACTTTTGATAAGACCATGGCCATCGGTTAGGTTATTCATTATGGTCATAACCCAGGTGCCGTGTAGTGGTTTAACGACGCTGAGCCGCATGTCAATTTTCAGATCTTCACCAGCCCCAAGTCTCTTGCTAAACTCAGAGGCATACCAGTTTTTAAACTCATCTTTCAGGCGAGTTTTGGCATTAGTCACAATACCATAATAGAAAACAAATCAGTACCAGAGTACTGCCCAGTTATGGTAGTATTATGTGGTCTGGGTACTTTATATCCAATAAGTCTTCAGTTGAGTACAGAATTACCAGGGAGGAGGGGCTTGTCCCCACAGAATCTATATAAGGTCATGTTCAGGCTTTCGTCTGGAGCCATATCGTATGTCCATGTTGACCTATCTCCTTTATGAAAAAGCTGGTAAGTAACATTTTAATACACCATGGTCATTCCTGATCTTGATATTTTGTTTGCAGCCTTCATATGATGGCCACATGATTGGCCGCGAAAACATAAGATATTAGCAGCTCCGAGACTGAGCATAAAAAGGCCAACTCCATTTAACTTTTTTAGTAGTACACTAGGCGTCCAATACATGTGGTTAAATGAACCGGCTACGGTATCAAATATCTAGACGTACAAAAAATATACATATTGTATGTATTGATCAGATCGCTTTTACTACGTTACAGATTACAGTTACAAAGCATGGAACAGCTCGCTGTGGCATCTCAGACCCAGTCAACTTTACCAGTGACTGAGGAGACACGCTGGCATATTGTCTCGGATACGTTTAGTTTCATCTTAAAAATCTGGTTCAGCGTCATTCTGTTCGCTGGCGTGTTGGCCATAATCGCCATTCTTGTGTGTAAGAGGCACAGAAGAACTCACAATGCATACATCTGCAGTTTGGCATTCGCTGATTTGATTGTGTGCATCACAGTGGTGCCGTACAGTATCTGGCTACTTGAGAAAGGATCAGAATCCTATGACCATATCCTGTGCAAACCTATAGCACTATTAGCTGTTGCAATGCTATGCTGTACTTTATACAATCTTGCTGGGATAGCGATCAACAGATATGTCTGCATTTTGAGACCTCAGCACGTCTATATGAAGCTGTACACCAAGAATCGAGTGACCATTAGTATCATTTCAATCTGGTTACTAGCTGGTCTGATTGTCACACCTGGATTGTTAGGTTTCGGCTTTTACGGCTACAATGATCTGTTCGGGTCATGCGTAATCATGTATGATCACATCACATATCTTATGGTGCAGACAATTCTTCATCTTCTGTGTGTATTTCCTTCCATTTTCATCATTTTCTTTTCATACATTAGTATTATCGTTCACTTTCGACGTGTGACGCAACGTGCCACTGAAGTTCCAATTCCACCTGCTGTCTCGTCGATGACCGAGGAAAACAGCAGCGAAGGGAGTAAGAAAGAAGTTGTTGCGCCGACGCCGAGCGAGTCCAAACCGATAAGATCAGCACAGCAACACAGAATTATAGCGAATCTCTGCGTTGTGTTTGGTGTTTTTTTGGGATGTTGGATGCCAATGGTTTCGATTTACGTAATAGACTACCATGCGAAGGCGCCGGTTTGGCTATACCGGATATTTTTCATTCTAGCCACTAGTAACTCGTGTGTGAACATTTTTATCTATGCTGGAATGAATCGAGCGTTTAGAAAAACATATGTGCTAATACTCACAGGCAAATGGCGACAGATTAATAGTCAATTTTAACATTTCCTTTCAATGGGACTTATCAATAATTATTACTTAAAAGATAACCACTTTATTATTTTTGGTGCAAGGTCATGAAGTTTGCTCCCTAGTTAGCAGGGAGACTTTGTCAGGGGGCAGGAATGATTTAAGGCTGGATGCCACATCCACTGTACCACACGTTTACACTGACACCCTGAGGCCAGTCATCGCAAAGACAAGCAGCATGAGTTTGAAAACACAAAAATAACTCTACAGATTATTCGTGCGAATGGTCATTAATGATGAGCAGTTCCCATCCAAAACACACACCTAGGATCAATTACTGCTCTGATTAAAGAAAAACTGTATCCATTTGTGTATTTTTTTATGCTTGCATTGTTCTATGTGATTAACTCATTACGCGAATCTGAGCATGTAGCTCGTTTCAGAGAGTAGGAGCTAGGAATCATATGAGGAGCTCACACTCACAATGGGAGCTTGGCATAACTCCGAATCTTTCGACTTTGACCTGAGCGCCCTAGCCGCTGAGTTATGCCGATATTACAACACATGTCATGGGCTAACTGGCATAGCAGTATGAAGACGTGAGTTGGTCACTCGTTGGCATCTTGTCAATGAGCGCAGCTGTCATATGAAGATGGATGGTCTTACCTGTCTCTCTGTTCTGTGGATAACTCGTACATGATATCAAGAATGTGCAGCTCCCAACTCGTATGGCATGTAGCTACGTCATCTGGTCTATGAACAGTCTACAGCAATAACAACACACAGAAGAGTGAAGCGATAACTTAGTAGATAGTGTATAAAGCCTTCCACGATGTATACCTCATGGCAAAGCTAACTCTATGCGCCGATCCTTTTCAATCTCGCAATATGAATCTGATGAGAGTGCAAGAAAAGTGGCGTTTGAACTGGGAATGGAATCAGTCCTAAGCCACTGAGCCATCGATCCCACCCATTCTGTAACAATTGTTGTGCTACAATATTGTGCGGGTATTTGTGGGATTTTACATAAATACAGCACTCATTATGTAAATGATAGAATTTTTACTATACCTGTCCCATGCAGTCATGTGAAGCTGCCAATAACCCCAGCAAAGCTAGCATCCCATTACACTGTGAGGTTGGGTTCTTCTTGGCACTTGTCATAATCACCATATCAAGCTGATCACGTGCCCAGATTATTATCTGCCTCTCATCGTGAGTCACCTTACCCTACATAAAATCCATAGAGTTTTCTCTTCCATTCACAATTCACATTATGATTCCCTGCAGGGAATGGTTTTTTATCTTCCTGTGCAGCAGGAAGACTTAGCCGGGCCTCGGGAGTGAGCACCCTTCCAGCCATCATCATGACCTTTTTGGGATGTGAACCAAATATAGCTGCCAATGAGTTTCTTTCCAAATTTGGAGCAGCTCTGCACACTACACACACTACACACACACACGCGCGCGCGCACATACACACAATACACACACACTACACACACACTACACACACAATACACACACAATACACACACAATACACACACACACACTACACACACAATACACACACAATACACACACTACACACACAATACACACGCACACACTATACACACAATACACACACAATACACACACACTACACACACACTACACACACACTACACATACACTGAAACCTAGTCGGCACAACTCTTTTCAGAATGGCAGGAATCATTGTCGAACACAGAATAAAATATGTTAACAGTAAGTTCACAGAATATCAAAATACATCAATCTGCAGGATTCACCTGCTGGAGGGCAAGCTCAGCTTTTCTTCCAATGATGGTCGTAGCCAGGGCATAACGTAAATAGCACTTCCATCCTTGCACAAGATGCAGCGTCATCATCCAATCAGAAACGGATGGAAGAGTCACATGACCAATTAGATTAGTCAACTGATCATAACATTGCCGCATTGCGACCACAGCTGTTCTGAGTTCTCCTTTTGTTGGCTTTCCGCCAAAGTTGACTTCAATTGGATCTTGAGTAAAAAGTATACCAGCTACAAAATAATTGAAAATGTTCTATTACCTGGTAGAAATTCAATACCCGGCTACTATTCAATCTTCAACCTGCGCAGCATTTTTCAACACAGCAGTAACAAAGAGACATTTTGGTAGTTTTTGCTAGTTCGCATAAAAAATAATAATATTCTATCAAGGTAAAGTATAGTAAAACCTATTCGCCCGGTGCTAGACGTCTCGTTACAAGGACTTTATTTATTATTGATTTTCTGGTCAGTCGACCAGTAGAAAGTCGGTCACGCTGGGGAGCTGTTTGGATATTTTTGTGCTTCTGGGAAATATAAGTTTAGCAGGCGCCTGGCCAAGCGAGCGGAAACAGCCAACTACTTTTCAGCCAATCAGAACTGACATCCAGTTAGTACCCCTTTAGTTAGCTTGCAGATGAACACCACCGGTACTAAAACTTTCACCATTGAGTGGGTACTATTTGGTCGGCTGATTATTACAATGTGAGATTTTTTTTGACTGTGTTCTGTTCGCCTGCTTTTATTATACTCAGACGCCTCATCAGTGGGGATATCGAACGTCTAGCACCGGGCGAATAGGCTTAGTATGTCTGCAGGTAGCATATACTAGGCCTATTTTTAAACGCTGGCAATTCTGGTCATTTTAGTTTCAAAGTTCAATGATGGCCTGGGATGAAAAATACCACACCTAACTTCAAAAAATTCACAGCCGGCTTTTGACTTAAGTGGACGACAGTGAAAATGAAAAAAAAACATAATTTACTAGTGACAATGTATTCTCGAAATCCTTATCGCCGCAGTCCTGTTAAGTATTTTATCGTCCTATTGGCGAGATTTTGGAATATGCGTATACCGTACATATAATTACGGTAGATAGAGTTATACGTGGTGAGAACAACTAAAACTTCATGATGTAGGGTTATGCAGTAAACAAGGAGCAAGACTTACCAGCCAAGTTCGATACTGATTCACTCGTGGGAAGGGCCTGCTGCCGGCTGTAGAGTTGCTGAATTTGGTCAGGAATTTCCAGAACTGATTTAGGTATATTGTTTCGCTCTCCCTTATGGCGCAGCCTGCCTACTCCCTGACCCAATGAGTCTATTTCCTGCAAGAGAAATAATATGGAATGACGGTTTTGTTCAGTTATAAACGATACAACGGGAACCTATTTTTGTCAGATACCCAAGTGTTGGGACTATAAGGGGAAGATAACTCCATGGGCAGTCTCAGCGGTTAGACTACACGACTCGTGAGTTGTGGGTTCAAATTCTAGAAACTCAGTGATACTGTCAGGAGGGGCAACCGATCAACTCTGTTAACAAGGGATCAAACTCTGTCAACCAGCAAAGGAAATAATGACAAGGAGCTACAAAACAGGAGTAACGTGATTAAAACATGGGGTGAAGAATATATAGCTGGAATTTTAGGTGCATTCGCGTGCTCGGTTTTTTGCGACTGAAATACACTCAAACCTGCTAAACTGCTCAAGAGCGTGACCGAAAAGCGCAATCCAAAGCGCAATCGGTCGCGATCTGCGACCGAGAGCACGCGAACAGAATCCCACGACATAAAGCACGTGAGCAACATCCCGCGACCAAAGTAGGTGTTAGCCTAGTACTTTAGGCAAATGTCAAGGTTACCGTAAAGAGGCTTGCTTACTATGTTGAGATAACGGATCGCGAACGGTCGTTCAGCTCTAACCAATGAGTTAAATGTGAAGAGGAAAACTCTGATCTAATCAAGGTCCATCCTGAACTCAACAGCGGTTCCTCACCGCGACTGTGTTTCGCGTGCTCGCGATCAAAATTTTTCCAAAAACTTCGGTCGCGAGCTCGCGAATTCAGCTGATATTCCAGTTTATAACAATGTGGTTTATTTTTTACATGATGTGGCGTTTCACTGAAATATAGTGATTTGATTGATACATACCGTTTGAAGAAGTTTTGTCAGGAGAGTTCTGTACCCGACAGTCTGATCAGTATTCAAACTATTGAGAATAGTCAGTAGAGCTGAGGCGTCTATGGGCGCAGGATCGTCTCCCTCTACACACGGGTAATCATCCTGAATCTATACGCAAAGACGGTCTGTAAGCAGTGCGCGGTGCAGGCAGCCCTGGCATGTTCCAGAACGACTTTTTTTTTACGATCATTGGCTGCATGTTTAGTAAAATGTGACACGTGACCTGTTGCTCTGTTGTTCATCATGGTGAAATTTCAAGTCGAATGACTCACGGGAATCAATTAAAGAGGTTGAGACATGCCAAAATGTGTCCTGTTCTGGGATTTTGAAGCCAGATAAAGCAGAAGCTTAGATAGAGCCCTATCTACACATATAACGATTCCATTTACACATTCCCAAAGTGTGAGCGCCAAAACTCGACACCACCCTTGAAGTTCAACTCTTGAAGGCTCGGTTCGATTGAACGGCATACCATAACTCACTCACCTGTTCTGGTAGGTGATGATATCTGATGGTATCATATGGAAATAGTGACAGGGCACTAAATGCACTGCTTGACACTGAAGAATCACCATGGGTACTAAGGTTCCATAATGTAGAGATTGCCTCCTCTTGAAAAGCCTACATGAGAAGGGCACGCATAACAATGAAAGCACTGCCATCCTTGACTTTAACTACCATGTTGCGACTGTGAGTTTGACTCGTGATGCGGCCCAAATATTTTGCAGAGCAAAGGGGTAAAGGTTGTTCCCATAGTCAATGGCCGGGAGGGAAGTGGCTGTTGGAAAGGCAACTTGTACTGGCAATAGTGGGACTCAGGTGGGGTGCCACTTCCTTTCTCACTGCCTTCACCTTCCCCAGCACTGAAGAGTGGGTACCCATATACTGCTGGATAAACAGAGAGAGCTTTTGAAAATCCCACGCACAAGCTGTGGTGTGTTTTGAACTCGAAACCTCCAGCCCGGGTGGCAAGCGGTCAACCACAGCGCCGCAGAACAAATAACGCATGATCTATTTTATATAATAGTCTTTATTTCATTTTAACCTACAGACAAGAGTACTCATATGTCAAGGAAGGTTTCCTTTTATATCTTCCATTAAATTAAGTCACAGATTGGTGGTAGGCGATCTTTGATAGTTTTTTATGGCTTGGCACTCAACCCACAGTTACTAGGCTGATCCGCAATGTCATCAAAACAAAACAGTCCCCCCCCTGTTAGATAAAAGTTTGCTCTATGACAGAAAGTAACAAAAGAAGTCAACTTGAGTTTAGATGAGCATGGGTCGCGTCGTTGCCGCTCAGTTTTTGGTAAAGATGACGTCATTCTGTGGTGGATGAAACACAACAGAAATATGACCAGACCATTCATGACTTGGTACCTGATATTCAGCACTGAGACCTTCTCCGAGCTGGGAGCTGTATGAAAGGAAATGACAGACACTTCGCAGAACAGCAGCCCTGTAAAAAAAAAATACACTGCAGCCCCACAATTCACATCAATTTAAAGGACACCACGGAGTGTACAAAACGTGCCGTCTGAATGATAAGACCCATGAAAGACTAACTAGATAAGTATAAACACAGCTTGGATTCTCAATACTCTGGAATTTTTCCGACAGAAAAACAAACATTTGCGGGTCAGAAGACCTCTTATCGTTATAAGCAGCTGAGCTGAGCGGCTTAGTGAACCCGGAATCCCTGGTTCGATTCCCAGTTTGGGTCAAAACTTTATCTTTTGCAACACCCTCGTTAGTGTTGGATCCATGTGTTAAACAAAGGAGGCTCAACCATAGAGTTACCGGCTTTTAAGGGCCATATGGGTGCAAACAGAAAGTCTCTTGATGAGGCACCCTGGAAAATGCTGAGTCAAAGACTCAGTAGACTAATTACTGCAAACCCATGAAATTTACCTGCCATCTGTAAAAAATGAATCTGACAATACATCCCATAAAGGTTTCATGTCGACCACCTCGAGTTTAACCAGGGAGCTGAGCGAGTCTATCATAAGAGCGACGACGTCGGCGTGCTGAACAGTACTCTCATTGAGAGATGCTGAGATAATGTTCAACATCTCTGAGGTGAACTGGTGTCCTCTATAAAAAGAGGAATCTGCCATGCAGCCATCATCATTGTATGTAGTCGTTTGGGTCGAAAATGTATATCTATGGTCTTTGGACCATGGTCCTCCAGACGGGTCGGTTTCGTGCCACTAATTGCCATGAAGCTGGACTGATATTTCTCTGTTTGAGGGTTCTCATCACTATATCTTTGAACCTTCGGCAAGGAATTTGTCATGGAGCCATAAGGTGACTGCTATCTATCATTTCTGGTCGGTCACGAGTGGTAAATGGACCCTCGGGTTTGAGAAACCATTGATAATTACCATCAGGGATGTCCACCAATCTAGCAGATACTATCAACTGCATCCCTGCATTGTCTGCCTTCATGCCACCAGAGAAAATATCATCTGTGTACATGCGTCATTTGAAGTAAGTGCAATGATGAAGATCCAAAAGCCATGGTTTAGTGAGTAGCACATTTGAGTTTGGACCAGGTGAACCGTATTCATTTCTAAGTTTGTGCTTCATGTTCTGCTGTCTCCCTCATCGGACCGTAACATAAAACAAAGGAGGCCCAGCCCACCCATAAAGTACCAACTCTATGGGGCAACCCATGGACCACCCTCAAAACAGTTCGTTCATATTGTGATGCTATCCATTAAAACAAGAAGGTTGTCCCCTATGTTATCTTACGCATCTCTTATCTCATAGCTATGCCGTCCGCACTGGAAAAATGACAAATTTGATTGGATTTAAAAATTTTACTTTTCATGGATAGGTAAAATAAGATCCTAGGTATTTTTTACATTAAGGCCTATGGAAATTACTTTCCACTGTTATCATACCTGTTGTCACAGACATGTCGTATAGCCTCTGCCCGCGCAATTTGTCCTCCATAGCTATCAGGCTGAGCCGTCTGTACCATACTAACGAGTGTCTCATAGGCACGAGACTGATAAATCGTCACCTCAATTACTAAACGCATAGCTAGAGGCTCCGTGGCAGGACTACGCTGCAGTAAGCTGATGAACTTCAACACAGCCGATAAGTTATACTACAACAAGAGGGAGGTATCAGACTGATATTGGGATAGCGGGATAGCTCAATGGTAGAGCGCTCAGCACTTAGTGGGGACGCAGTCAGCCCTGGCCATGGCAGGCTCCCACTGAGTATGAGCTCCTTACTTAGAAGCCATTCCAAAGGTCCAACTGTGTGACTTGTTTACAAGGATTTGTGAGCTTGAATCACAAAGGTTTACGGTGGTGACAACTCACCTTGGCAGAAATCTCTCTAACCAAAGACCAAACTCCATGATCCCATATATAAAACCAGCCATGCCAGCATCGCCTACCGCAAGCAACTACCCCCTCAACGAACAGTGGGCACCATTGGCACTGTATGGCGAAAGAGCACCCCTTCGAAGGAAACTACGGGGCCAGCCATACGCTATGAAAACGAACAGTCGGAAATGCCAAACGGCGCACGCGCGGCCTTAGCTTGAGCCCGCGGGCTTTAGCCAATTGGTTCTAGTCCTTGACCTCTAACTCAGACTGTTGTTACCACTGGCTGTCAGTAGCAACGGGGCTGCGTTCCTGCAGCTATCAACGACCTCTAGCGAAAAAGGCCGCTGGCTGAATTTGCAAATTCAGCGCTCGCGAAGAACTTTCTACACGAACGCCGCAACAACCGGCTCACACCGGTGTTGGACCTACTTCGAGCAAGCAGGCACTAACGGCACACCAACTTAATGCCGCGATGCGCGGGATCTATCCGCTCGCGTGCCACCCCAAGTGTAGCGTAATCCGTTTTCCTAGCCACTCCGTACATCGGACATTGGGGCACGCGCCGCTGTAGCCAGGTACGTTTTGCGAAAGGCTTAGCATTGGCTGGTTTTGGCACCCCTGTTGAACTAGACCCCTGCTCAGAAACTAACTACGTTACGTTTCCTTCGAAGGGGTGATAATAATGTGGCTTCAAACTCCAATTTACCTTATGACTAGCCAGTCTCGGAATGACCTCTATAGCCTTGAGCATAACGTCAGGGTGATGAGCTCGGGCCAGCCAGCGTGAGAAGAACAACATGAAACCACTTGC
>Ga0224501_10002264_pt1 | contig 15069 bp, 8 predicted proteins | sample SF_Oct11_sed_USG_4_FD_169105 | JGI IMG/M metagenome (GOLD analysis project Ga0224501, IMG submission 169105) | Sediment microbial communities from San Francisco Bay, California, United States - SF_Oct11_sed_USGS_8_1 | ecosystem: Environmental > Aquatic > Marine > Sediment | place: USA...
CCTCAAAATCAAAATCACAGACCCAACATTTGCCAGGGAAAATACTTAGGCGATTGTCAGGCTAACACAAGAGTATGTTCACCCTACCAAATAATATTTACTGTGAGTACATAAGTCTATTTGTGGTGCCCTATGATGAATAACTTAATAAAGTGATTCTTTGTTTCATTTAGATCTGCTGAATAAAGCCGTCATTATGGCGGACACAACTCGCGATGTGTCAGCCCGCAGTGAGAGATCGAATCGATCCGCTCGCAGTCGTCAGTCATCCAGCCGTGTTGGGTCTCGGATCGCCATGACCCCACCTCGATCACCAGCACTCAACAGAGTCTCCAGCTCAACCCTTCTACGCCAGGTAACGCCCTGTTTGATTGCAGCCACTGCCACATCAATAGTAACATGGTAGGAGTGATTCATCTATATGACAACCTGGTCTAATGAACTCATCGGAATGCAGTGTATTGTATATAATGGGAATAGTACGGTTGTTCCGTCTAATAAAATGACTAGTTGACCCCAGTATTGACCCGGTATGCGGAATGTTTTATATACCAGTTGAACTGTTGAGGGGTTTTCAGTCTGATAAAATGACCACTTGACCCCAGTCTTACGATTTGATGTGCAAAAAAACTGTTGATTCTTTTTCGAGTCGATACCTATTTTTAGGGTAGATCCCCTTAGACAATGGGATTCTTAGACCAGACCAAACAAGCTGTCTAGTCGCACTGTAGCGTTGCCAACAGGTAGACCCTCTATCCTGGTTTCTGCCTGTGAAACCTTTGTTGGTGCACCAATTGTGTCTGTGAAAAAGCCTGTTTTGCAGGATGTTTTTAGACTACAGGTGACTCACACAGTTTTGATACCGGTACTTACTGTGCATACAACAGGTTTGCATTTTAGTGCACTATTGATTCATCCCTTGCATATGTCTCTTCTCCTCTCATCCCCTAAAATGGTTCTCACAGTGATATTAGGTTTTTGAAGCACTCTAGCTCATAGCTTTATCACTTGACCCTTTTATGATTCCTAGCAGTGAAGTCAGCGAGTAATCTGGTAGAGAAAAGTTGGCCCTGACAATAATCAGTTACCGCTATATCAACCTTGTCGAGGTCTGTAGCTTTACTACCAGCTGGACCATGGTCTCCCAAGACCAACATATGCTGCATATGGTGGAGGCTTATCAGCTATGTCGCTTTTTAGTACTGTCATCATGAGCTCACTGCCCTTTATGGAAGACACTAACACTGTTCAGATCATATGCAATAAATGCATACCATTCAGATCTTGCCTGCTTACATAGATGAGGGATTATGATTAACTTTAATCTAAAAATAACAGCTTCAAAAAATTATTCTGGTTTATAAGTAGGTCTGATTGACATACAATATGTCTATATGCAGTACTATGTCTCTACGGTCACTACAATGGCTCTTTAAAAACTTAACTAACGGGAAGGCAAATACATGTAGGCCTACATAATGAGTGTGTGCTTGGAGCCAATAAGCTTCTGTGTATACTCCAGGAGAAGTGTGGAGTTGTTGCTTAATCAGAGCGAATCAGGATCATATGATCTTGCTGTCACCACCATAGTCTTTTCTGGTATTCGAACCCACAATTCAGTGTACAGTATTTGCGCATTCTAATCACTAAGCCCTTGCTCGCTGCCATATGCAACAACACATACGCAGCCTCTGCCATATATGACCGTCATCAGTCATCTGTGTACATGTGGTGGGTGAAGCACCACTTTCTAATGGCTCAATGGATCTGTCCTGAATGGGTCAAGTACTTTCGCACTCTTAGCTGAGAGCAGCTGACCCGATACTGAATTCTCACCCACAAAATCTTCCCCTCGTGTCTCCACAGAACTGTAGCGTTTGTCCAGTCCCCCAAATGCTTTTGCTACCTTTGTTTGGTATAGGTATTTACATATTTGTACTGTTGTATGGATGATATACCAGTCTTAGTCAGTAGATGGACATAAAGGGGTATTGGTAGCTGGGTCGGACAGCTTATTGGTATAAGTGGTAAGGTTTTGACCACCTTCTTGCAATACACTGAATTATTAGTGAATTTTCCCCATTAAATTTTCTGTTATGTCCACACTTTTCGCTCAAAGACCATTTTAGTGCCCTAAGCTTCAGTACAAAATATTCCATATCATTGACCTTGAATAACCTTACCTTTCAGCTCATAATAATCTGGTGATAGATTGCCAACCCTCCTCCTCCTCTTAGGTATCAAGTTCTACTGTTCATCTACTTTAAGGTGTCTTTTCATTCCATCGAGCGTCTGATCGGCCTCGGATCGGACGCTCGAGACAGACATCTGACCTCCCAGAAATGGAGTGGAAAAGCCTCGTCCGATCTGCCTTGGCCTCCCTCTCGGACGCCGTAGCGACAAAATGGGTCCGATTGGCCTCAGATGTTTGACTCATCAAACAATCCAAGTGTTTTCCATGGATTACCTGGCAATGTTTGCTTGTTTCCGGTCTCATACTAGGATCATTAAAAAGGAAAATTTATTTGATTTTGAAGTGAAAAGGGGTCCTCGGATCTAAGGTCTGATGCCAAATCAGACGCAAACTGGATGGAGTGAAAAGGCACCCATACCCTCCTTATGTATTAGTTTTCTTTCACTTGAAAGACCAACAATTTATCACGATTCCGTAGGTATTCATCTATTTTCTCTTTTGCCTTATTAAAAGGCTCTACTTTGCATTTAAACCTTGCTTTGATTTGAATTTACCCATTTTTTACCTTGGGTCCATAGGTCACAGATCTTTCTCCAGTGCTTGGGGAGGTCCGGGCCTTCACAAAAAGCATAATTCACTCTTTTTGCTTCACAAAATGATGTTGTCAAAATAATGACAATTGAGTGGTCAAAAATTATGCCTCTGTACCAACAGAAACCTACTTTTTTTGGATTCTTATCAATTGAGGCAACCGGTTGCCTTGCTCAATCTTTGGTATTGGGAACCAAAAAAATGTGGGTGTCAGTGCATAACATGTAGGCTCGTGCTACCTATAAAAGTGCCGAAAAGTCATGTATGCAGCATTGGTTTTATACAGACATGTAGATATAGAAATGCATAAACATAAATCTAGTGGCTAGATTTATCATGCAACCCATTAACCTATATGATTTATTTATGAACCTCAACTCAGAGGTGCTGGGTCATTGAGCATTTTCTGCTTACTATACTCCATGTAGGTCCATCCTATTGGTCTATGCAAACAAGTATTCAAGGAAATTTCGTTCTCTTGGTATGCGAAATATATGTGAAAGTTTGCATTTTGGCAACATTTCGCTTTTACAAGTTACAATTTCCATATCGTTTTCGGAGAATAGTGATAGGAAAATATTTAACAAAAATTTGGGCGTGCACAGAAGTCCGGATGTTTTCTACACCGTTAACCATTCGGATATTGCGCCACCACAGTTAATCTCACACCCATCCAAGAAAAAGTTTCCTGAAATCTCTGTCGCATCTCATAAGATTATCAGGAACAGTCTCTGTCAGCAAATTGGAGATATGACCAAAAAATTTCAATCTGACCTACAATTACATAGAAACACGCTTAATTCAGACGGCCACTATCAGGTATACAGAGTGTTATGATCTTTAGATCCGGCTATAAATTTTCAAATATCAAATCCCCTCACTAAGGAGTTCACCTATGTCAACTTATATGGCACAGTTGATAAAACTCAAGTGGCTATCAGTTAACGCTTACTAGTTCCGGAAGCTTGACTCTTGCCAGAGTCACGTCAGCTGTATATAGCCAGCCCTCACACTACACACAATATTCTGTTGGTTTACAAACATCTCAACGCACAGCTACACAGCTGACTACTGTGTTATTTGGTGGGGTTTGACCTGTTGATCTAAGAAACGCTGTCCAGCTTCTTTTTCTTTTGCGCCTATACCATGACTTATTGACCTCAACTTCGAGATGATCTAAATAGTGGACCCTGAAACCACTTCTTCGAATAACATTCAGTATGTAGGATTTCACCCGTACAACCATCAAGAACCTTTTGGCAGGGATTAAAGGGTAACTCAATGGCTAGAGCTCGTGGTCCTGAGACTTTGTCATGTCGGTTTCCCACTTTTATTCACTATGGGCTCCTAACAAAAATTTCTCCATCTATCTCTCCAGAACAACCCGCAGCCTTTGCTGCTCCGCTCGATAGGATGGCCATGTGACCCTCTTAAACTATAAAAACAGAACCAATATGTTGAGTAAGCACCGAATACTGGCCTGCCGTGTAATAAATTCAATTCTTTGATTTTATCATAGCACATGTAAGGTACAGCATCTGTTACTTGGCTGGCGCTACTAGTATGTAGATAAATGACGGGAAGTGACCCCTGTCTGAAGGTCATCCCAGTCGGAAAATCTTGTATCCTTCAAAGAATCTTATAGTGGAGATCAGTTATAAGACTAAATTTTTATATGTCTCTTCACATTGAGATATTTACCGGATTTAAATTCCTTTGAGTTGAAGTGTCACACTGTACTTCAAGCCTAGAACCGAGGAGATATTGAGTTTGCATTACGAATGCACACACATAGATCGCCGGTCATAGCCACTGTTTGTTCCATATTTCAGAATCCGTCCATGCCATTTCAACACTAATCCTCCAGACAGTACCCATTCCTAGACCCTCTTTGATTAGACTAGCAGTGAAATGCCACTGATGCGTGACTAGAAAAAATGATGGTGCTCGCGTGTCCACTCATGTTCATATCTATAGATGGTGCATGACTGTTGGCAATGAATCACAGCTACAGGCACAAATCAACAGGGAACAGTTACTGAACAGATGTGAGTCACTGTTCATTTGCATGTAAATACCATGATAAATTACTGTGTGTGCTGTTATGCAACGCACAAGTATTAGGCATGCATACACAAACTCTCTGTGTGGGATGTGGATAACATATACTGTCACCCACTGCATGGGCGATCTGGCAACGCGGATATCAAATCCCTCTGAAATGGTTTTTCTCATCCAATATCGCATTGTAAATGAGCATCCTCCATCTGTATAGTCATCCCTTAACAGGATATCATAGGCATATAGTGGGATGTTGGATAACAAACTCACTGCCATAATATGTGCATCTCAACTACTTGTATCAAATTTGTGTGTGACAACCCAGCAGCCTGTTGTGATGACTGAAAATTTCCTTAAATAACACACCCTTCTTCGCACCGAGTTATTAAAATACGCAACCAACCTCCTAGATAAGTACATGTATTTTCATGGTTCAAATATACTAATGTTTTAACTTGAGTAACACAGTATCCCTTCGAACAATTGCAATGCTCATTGATTCTTTGCAATAACTGAGTCAATTTGTTTTTTAGTGGTTGACTAGTCATCCACCACTCAGTCACTGTTAAATTGGCTTGTTATATAGGTGGTTCTTAACACTATTTTTAGCGACCATTTTTGCACCTTGCTGGTGAGGCTAGCTTAGTAGCAGCTGATATTCAAATGTCGTGCAACTTTCACCAACTTTCAGATTCATCGCAATGAAAGAAAATATATTTTTGTATATGGTGGGTGTGGTCAACATCGGTTGACCGAGTTTGCCATAAGTTGTATAGGAACCCATTACTGCAAGTACCTAGTAAGTACGCAGGTGTGTCATTAGTCACAAGTACATAATATACTGCAACATTAAGGTGGGTGGGTGAATGGGTGGGTAGAAGAGATAAGTAAACTCTTGCTGTTGTCCAGATTTGCAACCACTCAGCTCATCCCAGCATAGCGATAGCGGGTAGTTCACCGATGGAGCGCTGGGTTGGCGACCCTAAGAACATGGGTTCAAAAATCAAACCTCAGTCCTCGTTGGCTCTGCCGCTAGTATGAGTTCTCAACATCAATCCCAATTCAAAAATGAACAAAACAAAATCTCTTGTCATGCAGTGGAGCATTGGTACTGGACAATTTGATGGGTTTCATGCTGAACCATTACTGGTGAGCTAACAAGTATTTAGCCCAGCTATAACTGTGAAGGCTCATCCCATACAAGACATCCCAAGCTTGATGGAGCAGGGCCGCTCTGAGATAAACTCGATAGATCCATATCTGTTTGATTCATCAGTCACTGGATTCAAGGAACATCTCGCTGAAGCTCAGGCACTCACTTTATAATCTGTAGTAGAGAACAGGCTTTTGTTGATTCATGTGTGCCAAGTAAAATATGGGAAAGTTAACTGCCAGACCCCTATTGAATGAATCATGACTAAAGGGCCTGCCACATGATGGCGAATTTGCGAAAAATTGCAAATAAAGCTATGCAAAAAATCACATTTCGAATTTGCGATATTGTTTCGCGCGAAACTGTCAGTTCTAGCATGCTGAATAAAATTGCAAATTGCGCTAACAAGGCACACGCTGATTTGCTCAATCACTTCTATGGCTCGTGAGAATCCGAAGGCTATAAAGTAGAAAGTCAGAATGACCGACTATGTCTGACTTGAAACCTAATTTGAGCCAGTTTGGGAGCAGTCATCATCGCAGAGCAAGAAACAACGAAATTCGTGACAACCAGAGCATCAGAGGTGATTATAAAATGAAATCTGGCCAGATTTACCTCCCAACAGCGGCTAGTTGATTCTAACTACGAGCACAATTCCCATGCACGATTTTAAACGGCAGTTTGACTGAAAATAGAGCCCTGGTACGACACCAACTACGCAATCTCATTGGCTCCGGTCATGTGACTGCGGGAAATCTTAGTAGTTCGTGAATAATGATCGCAATCGTGTGGGTAGAAACGCAAATCGCAATTTGTGATTAGCTTATCGCAAAATCGCAAATTCGCCATCGTGTGGCAGGCCCTTTGCTTGTATGTTTTGAATTGCCAGAAAGACAGATTTGAGATTGTGTTGAGTTATCGGACAGATTGTGTACCATTGTGCATGCAGCCAATGTGTGAATGTTTGTATCACATGTATCACAAACCTACATCCTACTAACAACATAAGACAAATGGGGGTTTAGCTGTTATACATTATTTACTTTTACTTTAGTTTATTATGCAGAATTACATCAGTTCATTGAATGACTGTAGTACACTGTACCGTGGGTGTGTGTGTGCCTCTTATTGAACAAAAATAAATGCATATATTGGTGTATTAACCTGAGCTTCCATACCATGTACCTGAATCGATTGTCCACTGTTTGTTTCTCTCCATAAGGAATATCGTTAAATAAATTCTTAGAATAAGTTAAAATTAATAAATAAATAAATGTTTGTCTAAATAATATAGGTCTGCCGGAATGCGTAGGAGACCGATTTCCAGCAGGTGTTTAGTATGGCTTTGGCTTTGTCAGCAGAGATCCAAGCAGGACTATGCAGTGTACTCCAGTCATCTAAAGAGAAGAAAACATACATTTAGTATAGCTGAACACACTATGTTATGATGTGCTATGTGTAAATATAGCCTTAATCGGTTTTATTCATTTTCTGACTTGTTATTGATTTTCAGGGTCTTAGGTTGATTTTCAATCCTCTTGCCTTTATTTTTTTGACCTCGAGTGTTCATTATTTAGCCTGTCAGATTCATTCCACTGCCTCTCTATTCATTCCGGTCACTCCAGGGTTCATTCTGGTGCTTGTAACCTTCATTTAATATCAAATCTCCCATACTTATTATTTGATCAGGCTTACTCATTATGATTGTTGTCATATTCATTATAGCTTCTCCCACCTTCATTCTCTATTTATAAACGGCGCATCAAACCGCAAATCTCTCATGTTCATTATTTTGCCTCTAAGTTTCATCATTGAGCCACTCACCTTCATTGTCATGTTCGACAACAGGGTTGTGGCATTACGTACCAATCAGCTCTTCTTGGTATTAGCCAATCAGACTTTGTCCCTGTAGGCCTACAGTTTTGCATGGTATCTTAGAGCCATCTTATAAGGCTAACCCTACGGCTGGTATAAACAGACCAGGGCATAGAGTAATATGGCATCGCTGTAGCATCCCTGCTCAGTCTGGCAAATCGTATGCCAATTATTTCAAGTGTTTTCAGTACAGGCATAACGGCTGTGAGCTTACGGTCCCATGCCAAGGGTTCAGTACAGGCCTAACGGTTGTGAGCTTACGGTCCCAAGCCAAAGGTTCAGTACAACTCAAGGAAACTTTCACATCGCTGTCATTCACCCCTAAATTTTTCAAACTGTTAAACAAGTGAGCTGTACTATTAACCCAGGTGAGGCTTTAAGAACCATGGTTATGGGTAAGAAAGTGGGTTAACTAGCCCTGCAATAACAATAACTGAACTTTGTTTACTTACAGCGATATATCTCCCCTAAATTTGTGTTTTTTTAAAGCCCTGTTGGCATCTAAAAGCATGTACGCCTGACTGCCTATGTAACTGATTAACAATCAGTTAAAACACAGCTTTACTGGTAATTCACCTAAATGCAATCACAATGTTCAGTCAAGCTCAGCCCAACCTGGTATACTTAATACTCAAACTCTTGGAATATTGTTTAGTTTTTAGGAATCAAAATACAGCCAACACAATACTCGACTAGGTGCTCATTGTGAAATATAAATTATTGTTTTCTTTTATGGATGGGCTCTGTTTAATGTGATCATATAATGACGTGAGCGTATAATATGACTCAAATTCCTGGACAATTGCTTGACATTTTAAAACATGAATTTTGGTGCTCCAGATAGAGTGAACATGAGAGATTTGCAGTTTGACGCACCATTTGTAAAGATAGAATAAAGGTTGGAGGAGTTATAATGAGTATATCTGATCAATGAATATGGGGGATTTGTGGTATAACGAAGGTACAAGTGCCAGAATGAGCCTTAGAGTGGCCAGAGTGAATATTAGAGGCAGTAGAATGTATATGACGGGCTAAATAATGAACACGCGAGGTCAAAAAATAAAGGCAAGAGGATTGAAGATGAACCTAAGACCATGAAAATCAATAACAAGTCAGAAAATGAATAACACAGATTAAAATATAAAGAGGCTATATTTACACATAGCACTTCATACTATATATCTACTCAAGGGTACTAATAATCTAATCATACTACTAGAATAAATTATTATAGAATACAAATATTCTGTCTGCATATGTGTCCAGAGCACAGCAAGACAAGCGGCATCATATCCAGAATCTTAGTGAATTGTTGTTGGTTCGTTGAACTATGGGTCTCTGATTGATTGCATATAATTTCCAAATATACCTCCCAATATTTCATGTCTTGGGCATCTCAAACTTATTATTAATGCAGTTATCAACCTTATTCTGTCATGAATATATTCTCGTTTTACAAATGTTGGCTAGGTGTTATAAGGTACGTACAATCTAAGGAACGTCAGGAAAATTCCTTCACACGATGTACCTGACTAGGGAATCTTATCAACCTATCGGTGGCGATCCTATTATTTCACTCACCATGGTAATGAAGTCGATGAGGTCTTCGCGAAGAATAAGAGACATATCCATTATTAGACGACTTTGCTCTCTGAAAAGACCCAAAGGAACATTACACAACTGTCGTAGAAAATCCCATCCATAACTTTACACCTATACTTCCAGACAATTTTTCTATTGAACTTTCGTGACGAAAGCTGGCTTGCCAGTTTTGAATATCTCTTCTGGTGTGTGAGAATTCTCAGCTCCTGATTTAGTTGTCTAAACTGCTAATTGTTATCCAGTAACTACTTACAGTGGTGTAAAGGTAGCCTTGTAATTGACGGCAGAAATCATTGGTCTAGAAGCCTCCATCAGATGGATGAGTTCTTGTCCGTTGGATAGATAGCCCATGTTGACTGATGAATTGTTAGATGGTGATTTGCTCTTGTGCTTGTCCTCGCTCAACCTGACTGTGTCCAGCATGATGTGGCTCCTTTTATAGCCTTCTGACTTCTGTCAACACCTCCCTACGGGTGCCATAGTTTTGGTGGATTACATCCTGATTCCTAATATTGTAGTACCTAAAATTAGTGTTTCAGTGTCAGTGTTGCCGTAGCAACCGCTTGCTCATTGGTGATTGATAGACTGGCGTAGGGTTGATACCGCACCGGCACCTTATTCGCTCGCTTCCCACTGAGCTCCACCCAGTTACCCAATGATTTTTTAAACTATGACCTCTTCAGCGAACAATTGATAGGTCACATGATTGTCAGTTATTGCACCTCTATGGGTCAGAGAGACTATGATCATTGTTCAAGGTAATGCTGTAACATTACAATGAGTAGTCCTTCCTGAAGATAGTAATGGCAGCAAACACTCTACCACGCTACTCCACAATGTGAGGTGCTGAGGTGTCTGGTGATTTGTTAATCATCACTCCATATATCTCTTTTACGAATCTAGTCATGGCTAGAACCATAAGACCCACTCTTTCGCTTTGACGCCTAAAGGGATTATTTCTTTGCTGTAAAAGACTTATCGTAGCCTTTTGTACTTAGATCACCTCTTTCGCCTAATCTGTGACATTTTTGGCTTTAAAGTAACAGAATTTCCATGTAATAACTTATCCCTTAAAACCAAACATCTTCTCTAGAACTGTCTTGACCACATTATTATGGACACGCCTATTGTGCGTTTTGACTATGAGTTGAGTGCCCGGCGATGATGGATTTGTTGTTTGGGTTGTTTGGTAAAGCAAACGTGACTCACATATACATGGGATTTAAATTATTAAACCCACCAGGCTGATCCAAACGTCGGCTACAGAAAGATAAGACGTATACATATACGTATGTGCAATCAATCTATTGGCCCATACATTGCTATGAAGGATAGGAGGAAAAAACAAATGAAGGAATGGTTGGAATGTAAACTGGTTTAAACATCCCGGAGGGGATGGGCTTCCTGCATTTCCTCCTGTCCAGGTTAATCCTGATTTACACAACAGACTTCACTCGATCCACCCAAAAGAATCCCTGTGATTAGTTATATGGAACTACTGGTAGTTAATGACCAGGTGTATCCTATACAGCCCCTATCTCAAACGCTATACTAGAAAACTCTGGTTTTACTTTTAGGTAGAGCAACCTCCATCACCAAGTAAGTGGTATCGACAGCACGAACAGTCGAGTTTCAGACAGCTAAGTCAGCATAGAAATGAAAAGAAGGAGGCGTCGCGGGCAGCGCGAGAAAAAGCCCAGAAGCTTGCTCGTAAAATACCTACCGAGATGCTGGCCCTGGAGTGGATGAAGGAGAATAAGGTTAGTCACAGGCCACATTATTTTGAATGTTTTTGAGAACTCAATGCCGTATAGTGAATTCTGCTGGGTGACAGTAGGCCTCCCTGAATCTTTTTCATGTGAGTTCTGCTGGAGTACATTTGACTTCCGCAGCCCTGGAACCAAAAACACCAGTACCGAGTCAAAATCTTAAAGAGCTCTAGGTCAACACAGTCTACTCTCAATTCTCGTGTCTGCTTTTATAGGCAACAATTGATACACGCGCTTTTCTTGTGGACAAGATCCTACCAACTCTGATACTTGGTTTGGAAAAACTACTGACAGAAGCGGACAAAAGAGACTTGACAGAGAAAAACCTGGCAAATCCTAACTTTAACCCCATAAATTTCCTTGCACAATATCTGATGAGGTGAGGGATAGGTAATTGTGGTGCGGCATCGTCCTGTGGGGTTAAATGATAGGAAACCAAGCTGGCTGTACAGAGCGTGGGCTTTCTCTTTAGAAAGGTCCTGCTCTGAGTCATCAGTCTCATAACTTGTCAGTGTGTGCAGTGATCAGGTAAACACACTAGCTTCTAATATGATAGGACTGATGCTATATTTATTGCTAACTGTCTGGTCAAGGACTAGGTTTGTCTGTCAGAATGATGACCTTTGAGGATTAAATCTAGTCTGGTGATCCAATAATGTATATATATCAAGGTGTGGCAAGGCCACCAGTCGTTGACTCTCATTCTGTTTTTTTTGCAGGAATAACCCCAAATACAGCAACTTTTCAGAGGGTTCGCCTTATGTGCGAAGTCTAAGGGAAGTTGCCAATACACTGAAGGAACAAATATTCCTATTGGAAGACAACAAGTGGGTTCAGTTTCACATTTTTAAACTGATGAATGATTGTTTGAAGTAGCGTATCCTGTTATTGAAAATGTGCATCCTGAGTACTAAAGATAAAGTCTGAGAGGTAGCTTTGCACTATATGGCCAGCCATTCCTATCCAACAATATAGTGAATTTTGGCATAAGAATATGGCATATATAACAAATCCGTACAGTACGTAGTGGCCTTGTAGACTGATGATCCTCTGAATTTTTGCTTTGTGTTACTCAAATGCTTCAAGATCGAAAACGCCGACGGCCATTGCCGCATTCCATTCCTGGACACATAAATTGTTATTACGTGGTAATGTACTCGGTGCGTGGAATTCGACGGGATCTCGTGGGCGTCCGGCCGGTCTTGGTTACTAGGAGTAGAGTATGAGGGCGTTTAAAGGTCCCATGGCAATCGGATACCGAATAGTACATAAGGAACCATATCTAAAGTATGATTGATGTGACTGCTTTCACTACACAAATACTACAGCTGAATCTGGCCACTGATTCATATACCTCAGCATCCAGCAATACGTACATAGCTTCTTCTTCATCATCTACTACTGATTGCCCCCCCCCAATGTAGGCTCACTGGTACAGACCTCTCAGTTTTGCATCATTTAAGGATTAGCGACTGAATGCTCTTTCTGTCAGTCACCCTCTCCTTCTCCTTCATCCAGACGTGAGGCTGACAGCCTGGCAATAAGGCGTGCCAACTTGCAGTCTCAGTGATACAGTAACGAAGCAGAAGGAGATATAACCGAGGATAGTTTTTGATCACTCGCCATTTCTCATGCAGTCATGTTTTGACTCAGTTCAGAGTGCGGGTCACTCTGTATGATTGATTCCTTGGCGGATAGTGAGACTGGCCCATGCCCAACTGCCAACATTAAGCTGCTAAATTTGTCTGCGAATGCTGGACAGCTTTGCCAACAAACTGTAGACACAATCTCTTACTAATTGTCTGCTTGGACAACTAAAAAATATGGCACTGTCGTGGTGTCCCACTGTCGTAGTTAGTTTGGCATGGCTTCCAGGCATTCAGCGCGGATAGGTTATCATTCCTCAATCCTTACTGCAGTCCAATGTGTCTGAAATCTGTGTGAACTCGATATCTGCTCCTAATTCCGGGCTGTTATTTAGGGTCAATAATTTTTGTGATAAAAAAATAAACCCTGCCCAGTTCACAACTCAACCCTGGATGAAATAATGACAAATGACAAGACTTTCGGTGATGGATCTCTACTTATATTCTCACCTATTGATCTCTCTCATTTCTCTTTGTATTGAAAATTTTGTTGTTTTATAAGTTTGATATGAACTATTGCCCCGAAGTACTCAGAAGCTTAGCACATGTAGAGACCTCTTTAGGTCTAACTATGTGTCGAATCCATCTATTTTCCCTTGGAATGAGGCAAGGTGAAATTAATTTAGGGAGGCCCACCCTTAGAGTAACCTACAGGAAAGCTATATGCATAGAAAGCTATAATAACACAAACACAACCCAAGCCCCCATAGAAGATTCTTTGAGAAGGTAGTTCATTGCATTTACAGAGGATTTGTAATCATAATTCAGGTTGGCGATGATAAAGAATCAAGCTCGTCAGAAGAGGGAAGAGAGGGAAAAAGCTGTCGAAGCGAAAAGAATGGAGAAAGCTCGACGCGAAAATCTTTTGGAGGAGCAGTTTGCTGAATGGACGACCGGCAAGGAGGGCAGGGTGGAAATGGCTCTGGTAGGCTATCATTGGTTATTTCAACCCTCATCTCCATGCGCAAGTTCATCTTGCCTTATCTTTAAATAATATCTAGTAGTGCACACAGTTTGTGGTTTTGCTGGAGTTGAATATTCACTGAGAAAAACTGCCCATACATTTTGCTCAAAATCTGGCATGGTAAAATCACTGACACATGTATGCCAACGCAGACTTTATGCAAACTTTGAAATCTTTTCATATGACGTTACCAACAAAACAAAAAATGGCATTCCATTGTATGTGTCCAGGACAGGTTTAGATGGTCTCAGTTCCCATGAGTTCCGCTAAAAGCTATTTTAGGGCGTCGCACTCAACTCTCAAGAGAAACGCGTTCATTTGTCTACCGTGCGATTGCTGTATGCCAAAAAATCTGAGATATATGGGTCATTGTGATAAAATATTATCAAGTAAATGGTCTATGATATGGCTCGAGTGCAGCTCCACGACGTCTATTGCTTGCAGATACATTCTTGAGTATCAAGATTTACGCAATCTCTTTTCTTTTTTTAAACCGCTCAAATGTCAACACATTGTTTTTTCTATGAATTTAGGTATCAATAATATCTAATTGTGAAACAATAAATCATTTGTCAAATTTTACCCGATTTCGGCACTCCTATTCACTGTCACGTCAGTAAAGCTAATTACTATGCAACAGGAACTCGGTGTGTATACATATGAATCATTCATTATACGACAACTGATACATTGGGTTCAAAAGTTGCATCCTAGGTTGACAAACCTCCACTAGCTCCCGGAATCCAGCTGATGACTCCCACAAAAACATTCCCCAGCAGTTCCTTATTTTCGTCGAAAGAATGGCCGTGCACTATTGTCTTACCCACAAATACATTTTTATGATACAAGTCATTACCATACTCATCGCATAAGAATTTACACTAAGCTCCCCTGACCATAGAAACAAAATACATGATAATAAAATTCTATGGTAGCGTTTCGAGCTTTTTTACAGGTACAAAGCGCCTTGAAGTCATTCGCTGATATGGTTGAATACCTGCCTGATGAACTGCAACCGATGGCCCAGTATTCCCAGCCTTTGGCTGCCACTGATGATACCGGCAAAACGCTCCTTCTCAGAGATTTCATTGAGGTATATGGTCACACAATAACTATGATTGTTACACCTCTAAGCCGCGTGGCTTATAGAACCAAAGACGATAAGTAAGAAACCTACTGACTGATCATTTTGAAGTTCAAAGGAAATTTCCTGG
>Ga0224501_10002265_pt1 | contig 15066 bp, 8 predicted proteins | sample SF_Oct11_sed_USG_4_FD_169105 | JGI IMG/M metagenome (GOLD analysis project Ga0224501, IMG submission 169105) | Sediment microbial communities from San Francisco Bay, California, United States - SF_Oct11_sed_USGS_8_1 | ecosystem: Environmental > Aquatic > Marine > Sediment | place: USA...
CACCATTGCCAGTACAAGCTGACTAACATTCACTTCCACGACGACTATTGGCTGTTATGGGACAACCTTTACTTTTTTACCCATAATCGCCTTCTCTGTCACACAGGTGTAAATAGAGTCTTCTAATTACTCTCCCCGTTAAATTGACCTAATCAGTCAAATAAACGACAAGCCAATCCACCAGGCTCTGCACCACTTTTGGCAACTCTCCTGTCTTAGGCTGCGTGTACACGTACGGATGAATCAACCGCGGATAACGATCTGTGGCTATCAGTGCGGATAAGATTTCCTGCCATGAATGTCATTGGAATGTCGTGATTAAAGATTAATTGAGATTAAACCCTAAATTGATTTTTTAAAGATTTTGGGCTTAAATTAACCTTTATTGAATTTTGGTGGAGTTGTCCTCTCTTAATGGAGGAAAAGGCTCCATTGGACTCAATCAGGCCACAAGATGAAGTAGCCAGACTCCCATGTTCCATGATCCATCATTGAACAACATCAGGTTCAGCTTTTTCCGTTTGGCTGAACCCAGTTTTTAAATAAAATGCAACATGTGCACACTCAAACCAATGTTGCAAAAATCAATGGAGTGTTCATGTAAATGTTTAGCACAATGTGCAATATAAAAAGTACGCAACGATGTACTGTAATGTTTTCATGGTCTCACTTATGAAGTTTGATCGAATACCAAATTTCCCTGACATCCCTATTCATTATATATTAAATGTTGTAGCGACAAAGGCGACTGCTGAAAAAAGAGAGAACTGTACAGTCCACCGTATCTGGTCAGACTTGTCAAGGTATGTCCCTTAGGATCTTCCAACTCTGAGTGTCATTACACACTGCTTTCCATGTGGCTAATTTTGCTGCTGAAATACAGAAAGCCTATTTATGTGTACTCTTGTACTTATGTAGTGAATCACCTGCTTTGAATACATGTACATGCATGTAAATACCATCCTATCTAAGCATCTTCAAGCTTAACGAAAGCACGGACACTAAATGTTCATGCCGTACAGGTTTGTTGTATATTTTATAGATAAGTTGGAACGTACAGATGACCCACTGACTCGCCTCCACAAATACATGGGCGACCATAACAAAGCCGCCCCCGACTCCGCTTTCAAACACGTAAGTCTACCTGTCATATTGACCGAGTCAGTAGCTGGTATACTACATTGCCTTTTCTTGTAGTACTACTGAAGTGGTGTCCCACCGCAGTCCTACTTTACGTTTGCACTGATCTTATCATCCCGTGCTGTAGGTCACCTCATTCTAACGAAAAAGCAATATAGCTCAATGGCCAGAGCACTTGGTTTAAGACCGCCAAATCCTGAGTTCAAGTCCTAGTCATGCTGAGGCCCCACTGCGAGAATGAGCTCCTTACATAAACCCTAGCCTCTACCGCTCCAAAACAAACCTCAGGCTTCGAACGTGTCGTAGTGCCCTAGTATAAAAAAAGCTCATCTCGCCTACTTACTGGCCTATATACAAGTTTAATGTGGATTTGGTGCCATCACTAGTCTATTGATTTGTTGTAGGTTGCGGAAAGTTTAACCAATGGGTTCATGATTGACATGAAAGTGGAAACCCCGTTACGAGATGGAAAGACGACCGACAAATACTGGTTAGCCACTGTGGTAGGCGTGTATGGTACCCTCATCAGATTCAGGTAATGGAAACTGGAGTGTTGAGCTGCCACCAGGTTCTCGTGTATTCTTCATGCCTCCTGTCTTTCCTGTGTCCGGTACCCATGACAGCAATACTTTCTGTGATATGGTTCCTAGTTAGTAGGGCTGCTCAACTCATTTTGCCAGTGCTGTGTTGGCGATTATGATGAAATTACATGTACTTCTTCTACTGTTCGTATCTTTGATCGAGCATCTATCTTAAAAGTGTGATCTTTCAGACACTGTCAGCTGTACACTAACTTTGTAGATTTGATGGTTATGGATCCAATCCGAGTAAAGACTTCCTTCTGCCGTGTAATTCTGCAGATATTCATGCTATTGGCTGGTGCTCAAAGAACAAAACTTCTCTCCTCCCTCCTGCCGGTAAGTCCTCCCCACATAACACCCTTTTCCCTTCCACCATCACTCGGGCTGTAATTGTCAAATGTAAATCCTGCATGACCAAGGATTGAACCCAGGATGTAGTGTTCTAGCCACTGCGCTATCACTTCCCTTCCCCCATACTTCTCAATGGAAGGACTTTTACTCGAGGAATCACTTGAGTCTAAACTATTCAGTCACTGGGGAAAATAATGTTAGGAATGTAGGAATGTCAGACCGTCGGTGCTCCTCCTCGTGCCAACACTGATTACTACAAGTTATAAAATATTTTATCGCCAGACATTCGTCACACCCAGTCTCACTGGAAGACCTTCCTGCTGAACGCTCTGATGGGTGCCAAGACGGTACCAAACTACTTACTGACGGGCAAGTGCGGTCCGTGGGCTCACAGTCGCATACTGCCAGGCATGAGAGTGGAGGTGCAGCATAAGGAAATGCGGAATGCTTCCTGGATAGCCCAGGTATATATTCTTTCACTCATACTAGCTAGGAGTGTCATCATCAGGTTTTATCAACAAGAATGAGTTATCATTTTACGCTATGGGTCCATGTTGAAAGCATCCAATAGGTGCAATGGTGGGGAAATAAATTTGGGTTGTCAGTTGTATAGGTAAATGAAAATAGTTTTTTTTGTAGCCAAATTCAAACTCGTACTAATCCGCTTCAACAGAAAAACTAACAATTCAATTTTACTGGCCGTTGATTGCTGACATAGTATTGCCCCTTACCGAAACGCTTTATAAAATACGATGTGTAGACCTATATGGCACAGGTGATAAGAAACCGGTTTATTATCAGGCCTGTCTGTGAATAGCAAGATTACTCAGTGAGGTTCAGCATTGATACCCTGGCATGGTGTGGCTCTCATACTCCATTGTTGACGATAGGTAATAGAGAATGTGGGAGGTCGACTGAAGTTACGCCATGAGGGCGCACCGAACGATTCACATGACTTCTGGCTCTTCTACCTCGATCCGCGGGTTCACTCGGTTGGATGGTCACCCAAGCATGGCTGCATTTACAAACCGCCAAAGGGTAAGTTAATAAGATAAGAAACGAGATGATCTTGCTTTACATGGATGGCATCGCCAAGCCAATGGCTTATTTTTGGGATGTTCCATGGTTGGCACTGTCTGGGTCGGCCTCCTTTATTTATTGTTGTGATGAAGGAGAAAGCGTCATGTGAGGCCCAAACTTGGAATTGAACCCGGGCCGCCTAATTCGAAGCCGAAAACGCTACCTACTAAGCCACCGCTTTTCCCTCATTCATGGATACATACATAATCGCAATACACAGACTTCAAGGGCCTGATAACTATGACTCACGATTGCATGAAAAACCTGATCTCGGTGAGCAGTTTGTAGAAACGTTTGACACCCAAACCGTGTCTGCAGATTAAAATCCGAGTGAACGGTAAGGAAATGGAAGTTTTCAGTAAAAGGCCAGAATAGGCGGCATTCCCACAGCTGTCAGGTAGCTGGCTCTACCTCGTTACCGAAATCTGTTATCCCTTTGACAGACATTCAGCAGTGTCATAGCTATGATGTATGGAAAGACATTCTGGAGAAAGTCATAAAGGATCCCCTTGCTGAGAGGATACCTCAGGATGTCTGTAAGGTGAGACCAGTTATTCAGGGAAAAGTGATGATTCAGGATCAACAGCTAAACTCTTGGGGACACTACGCACTCGGCTTGGTATCATGGAGTAAATGTTGACTTACCTGACTTTTGGAGTCACCTCGGTTCAGCCCACCTTATAGCAGCATAGGTCACTGGTTAGAGCGCTCTGCCCATGAGCAAAAGGTTCAGAGTTCAAGTCATAGTCATGCTGAGCGCCCACTGTGAGAATGAGCTCAAACAATTCGTAGCTCCTACCAAAAAGCCTCAAGCTTAGGGATTCCATCAAATAGTGTAGCCAAGTACCCGAGTAGAAAAAAAACAGTGTCGATCAGCCTGACTGTTGCAGTAGCCTTGATTGGCCACGCACTGCATGTGGTTGGCTTTGTATACATGGCCGCAGGTTCCAATATTTTACAGTAAACAGCAAATCTAGAGGATACTCTTCTGACACTAAAATTTTCTTGTTTGAATCTATCTGTCTTTCAGTAAAACACGTAACCATAAATAAGACTGCTAGCAGCTGATCATTTTTGGTTACTAATCATTACTTTACTGCATTGAGGTTTTTTAAATTGATTGGTTGGGACGAGCTAAAATTGGGGGCGAGTCATGTTGTCCATGTATTTTATGATGAGGCCTATGCAGTAGATCCCCACTCAGTTTCTTTGTATTGTTGGATTATAGATGACAGAACAGATCGGCGCGCACAGGTTTGAAGTTGGAATGAAATTGGAAGCAGTGAACCCGGCTCTGCCTACTCACATATCTCCGGCAACGATAATCTCTAAACTTGATAAGAACTATTTTCTCGTGGAGATAGACAATCTGAGGCCAGGCGATGCCAAGACAGTCATGTGTTGCCATAGTAACAGTCCATATATCCTGCCGGCGCGATGGTGCCACACCAACGGGGTTCGTCTCTCTCCGCCTGTCGGTACGTATGCACAGTTTGACTCTCTATTGCCAGTTTCAAATAGCCAAGCTCTCAGCCCGGGTCTAAAAGCCTGGGCCAACAGCTTGTCGAGCCTAGTTTTGTCTGGCGTTGTCTTCATAAAATGAACAATAGTGCAAATGGAGGCAACTCTGGTAAACGTAATACTGCTATTGTCAAAATGCTGTAATCACATTTAGAGTACGCCCGGGCTGAAAGCTTGGCTGGCCAGACCTGGCCATGATTGGCCGTGTATCGAGTGGCGCGAGCCGCGCATCACGACAGAGCACTGTCGTGCCAAGCTGCTTTTGATGTTAGAGCAGTCGGGCTCAGCCAGGCCAAAAGCTTGGCCATTTGAAACTGGCATATCTCGGCCATCTCGGTCATCGGATATTGGGGGTATAGCTTAGTAATCATTAGTGATCATCATCGGAGGTTAATACGCCGTTCATGGGTGCAGTGTGAACGCCTCACGTATTCTTGATAAAATAGGAAGATTACATCCCGTGGAGGATAACAGGAAGGGATTTAACTCAGTCTTCATGGCTGCTGTCAATTAGACTATTGACTACTCAACTGAATTGTCTTCTGTAGGTTATACCTCCAGTATCGCCGAATTCTCTTGGCCGGACTACCTAGCGAGTATTCCTGATAGTAGTGTAGCTCCCCTCGAGTGCTTCAAGCTGGTAAGTTTCTCGCTTTAAATCCGCCAGTTATAACTCGGTGCCATAAAGGTACAATGATGCAGCGTCTCCGATATTCAGAGAATACCCCGTAGCAGTGTCGAATACCCATTGTATTGAGGATTGCAGCTCATTGACAGCGTTAATTTTCCAGACACCGGACCCCCATGGGTTCGTGGCCGGACAGAAGTTGGAAGCTGTAAACCCATTGAAACCATCAGAGATACACATCGCCACTGTAGTACGGGTGGTTGGCAGGTGAGCCGTAATTGAAGGCCAGTTTAATCGACGTTATGAGCTGACCACTTCCTTATTGTATACTGGTTGGAAATGAGGTTGACTGGGGGCTTAGTACACGGAATAGTTTGGAAATCTAGGCTATTGCGCGATGAGTACCCTCAGCACCGGGTGACCCAAGTTTGATTCCAAGTTTGTGCTTCACTGGTGCTTTCTCCCTCATCGGATTCGGATCGCGGCGTTAAATAACAAAGGCCCATATAGAGTATCAACTCTATGGGGCAAACCATGAACCATCCCGAAAGCAAGCTATTTACTTAGCGATGCCATGCATGTAAAACAAGAAAATCTTATTTTATATACGGAATGGGGAGTAAATATTATTACCACTTTCAGGTTGATGTGGGTTCACCTTGATACTAATCCCGACCCTGACAGCTGCTTTATATTCGACACTCGACATCAGGATCTGTTTCCTATTGGCTGGTGCGTTTCTAATGGATACGAGCTGCAGATACCTATAATAACCGAGCCACCTCCCATGTGAGTACTTCCTGTCCTCCTCCCCCTCCAAGAGCCATGATCAGAAGGTTACAGCAATCCGTACAGAGGTTATGTGGCAGTATAGTGGATAGTGCAGCTAGTTCAAGTTCTTATGCCTGTCAGTCTGTTGTTTCACCCCGGCGGGGCTGGAATTGGGACCATTGAAAAGATGCAACCGCCTCTGTGAGGTGCGCTCTTGACAATCCTGGAAGCCAGTCAAATCAAGACTCTGTCATGTTACCCGCCCCCTCACTTACACGCACAATAATCACGTCTTCAGGGCCACCACCATATGATCTGTCATGGCTTTAACACTGTGTAAGAAGTTAAATCTGACCTTTTTTTCATCTAGTGGTCACTGCGAGCAGAATAAGACAACTCCATGAGTACGTCATCCAAAGAACAAGACATCAATTATATACTAGGACAGAGAAATAGTGTAATAATGCTATCCCATCTGTAGATCGCTCGCTGTATGTATGATATCTGTTTGCAGTTCATTCATGGATGCTATTCCAACCAGGGAAGGCCAGCCACAGCCGAGTGAGTTTGGACCAAAGATCTTCTTTAACAAGCGCTGCTTCACCGGCCCGCTGCTGAGTAAAGGACGTCTGGCGGAGGCCCCCGAATCATACGGTCCCGGCCGGGTGGTGAAAACTTTGAAAGACGTCATCACCACACTCGTAAATGTGGCTTACAAGAGTAAATATGCTCTGAAATGTCTGCAGAAGACCGACACTAGGAAACCCAACACTCACATCCAGTGTATAAAAACCAGGTTAGTGGACTAACTAATTCTCAATAGGTGCGAGTATGAGCTACTCACCAAAATCCCATTCAAAAACAAAATGCAAGCCTTACTTTGAGGCGGAGCATTAATACTGTACTAATGCTCCTCACACTCTTTGGGTGCGTTATTCCCTAAATATCATAGATAAATGTACCTACACCAAACAAGACTCCTTCTCCAATTCGCCACCAGTTTTAGCATAACCGATAGCGCTGCAAGTGTTGATGGTAATTGGCCATAGCCGGTGGGAAAACCGGTGCGAAACTTAAATTTGGAGTTGTCCTGTCATGATCAATACTGTAGTTGAATACCGTTTATATTACAGTTTTAATGCGTTTTAGTACCTTATTGAGCACAGTATGGCTGTGGATGACTAGATACCCCATCTCTTTTGTCTTCTTGACTCTGTAGAAAGAGAGGAGTGTATCACACCCCTGGGGTGTGTGTATTGGGAGAAACGTATCACCTGCCAGGGTGTCTATTTTGTAGAGATGACGGCGGTCGGATACACCAGGCGGAGGTAGAGCTCCACCAGTCAGTGCAGGGTCTCAGAGAGTTCTGTGTGGAGATCTGTACCAAACTACAATGCTGTCCGAACCTCATCTCACCGATTCAAATACAGGGCGCGTGCCCCGAGAAATGTCACGAACAGACCAAGACACAATACCGTGAGACATGGAGTCAAGCTGTTGCATCTGGGCAGGCATTATTATTATTATTATGTTTATTGGTATCATTATTTTTGGTATTCATTATAATCATTTAATTGTTTTTATTTTCATATTTTACTTGCCTAGCTGAGTTTAAAGCAACCAAATCGTATTTCCCTCCCTACTCTGTTACGCTATACTCATGAAACTTATTACTTTTGTTCCTCAACACATTGCTCATCCTGTTTAACAAAGCTCCTAAACCTGAGAACGGTAAAAGCTCGGAGCTCACGCAGTTTGTAGCTCACTCCGTATTTTACTGTCTTCTAGTGTACGCGAAAAAGGAGCAAATCAGACGGCCGGGCCGACCGGTTCATAGCGTCGCGAATGGCAAGCGAAAACGGAAGAAGAGGAAAAAGGTTAAATTCTCTCTTCTCCTTTCCTCCGGCTCGGTGTTTGGGCTCTGGATGACGACTTGTGTGCTTATGATTGTGTTTTTTTGTTTAACATTGTGTTTCTCTTAACATTTTACTTCGGATTTTCGGGTTCGATTTTCCCTCCAAGTTCCTTGTTTGAATTCGGCGGTGGCTTGCCATTCATCTATTTCCTGTCACTGAGGACTGTGGCATCTCAGTGCCGCTCGTATGGCTCAATGAAGAGAGGAGATTGACTATCATCAAGAGCATCAACTATTCTGGTCCCCCCTTGCAAGCAAATGGCGTGTGTGAAGAAGTTATGTTGTTTTGAACTTTTGAATCTCGCTTTGATTTATATTTATTGAATTAAATTTATGCATATTTTCACACATTTATGCATATAGCCTGTAAGTTGACCAATCCATATCTCAAACCTTGCAGATCTTCACACCACGAAACCGATCTGCACCATATCCAAAAGGTGTCAGTGAATCGGATAACACGGCAAACAGCAGTAACTCTGAGGAGGGTATGGAGTCGGCAGCCCTCCAGAACGGACAGTCGCCACTCAAGCAGCTTCAACTACTCTCCATCACGGTAAATCTCATTCTGACTGACTGACTCGCTGACTGACTGACTGACTGACCTGTTGACTGAGGCTTCCTCACTGACTCATTAACTGACTCATTGACTGACTCATTGAGAGCCCGAGGTCATGATGTAACATTGATATCAGTGCGTGGTTTCTATTAAAGAGTCCTGACATGCCGCAGTATCGTATAGTGAGGAAGAGAGGTCGTCCCCGCCTGTCACCGGTCTCCACAAGCCGTACTAATCTCACAGGCTCTCTCACTGTACCACCACTGAAAATAAGGTATATATACACTGAAATCTGTCTCTAGTACTGCCCGATATCCTGGTATATATACCGGTATATCCTCCTACAATCGGTAACACGCGCCCGCACTACGTGATGGCCTGGTCTAAATACCAGTCTATCTTCCTACAAGTTGTAGCACGCACACTGCCTGATATTAAAATGCCAGTCTTTCTCCCTACAATGTGCATCACCCACAATATCACATTCACTAACTCCTGAAGATAAAATATAACCTAAATATAAGTGAACGAGAAAATGCGCATGTCACCTGACTGGCTGTCCGTCTTTCAGGCGCCTAGAGTTGTCTCCATCTAATCAGCCGACCGGGTTACTAAAAACATCACTGCCGCAAATCATGATGAAATCAGCGCTCACCTTCACACATAACCGGTGAGTGTATGATACAGTCTCTGGGCAACAGTGGCCCACCGCCTGTGTGCTGCCAAACGGTCGTAGGCCATTGTGGTGACAAAAGCACGTTCCGCTAACATTGGTCATGTGACTACTCCATTTCGCGACCCGCCATATGTCAAGGATATTTAGAGTACTTGGATCGTTTTTCTTGTATGACATTTTCAATGTTATGGTGAAGCTGTCGGATAGATGCTTGTTTGTTCTCCGGTTGTGGCTTAACGTGTCGCACTGCGACAGGCGTTCGAGCCGAGGTTCTCACATTTGCGAACCCAGCACTGTATCACTGAGCTATCCCGCTCTCCCAAAGCACTTGATGGGAACTGGCAATAGTGTCAGGAGCTTGCCCTCACAACAAATAACCCATGGTCTGAACTGGCAATATCCATCTGGGAAACTTATCTCCCTCGCCAGGATTTCCATTGGTCACTCACTCGTTTTACAGGCTACACATCTCAGACGAGGAGAAGGTACAGCTGGGAGACAGTAATCCTTTGGAGTGGACGTGTAAAGATATCGCTGACTTTGTGCGTACAACAGACAGCGCGAATATAGCCGACGCTCTCTTGGAAAATGTGAGTGCGCAAATTAACTTTTGTCCCGTGGGCGCTACAAAGAGGAAACTGGTTTAGCTCCAGTCTGACCCTCTTTTTATCCTCGTTGCAATCTGAAGGAACACAGACAGGCCGAGTCCCAGAATATCTTTGGGCAGGAGGACGCTGGGTGATCAGTATCTGTTTTCTCAGTGCTCTTTTATTGTCCCATTGTCACTCTCTCAGAACACTTTTTTCTATTTTTTATCGTCAAGCAAATTTTACACTTAACCACTGGCTGCGCTGTTTCGGTGCTGTTTTCTGTTATCCATTTCTAAAAACTGGGTTAATACTCTACTTTGCAGGACATTGATGGGCAAGCATTCATGATGCTGATACTACCAACGGTGCAAGAACACTTAAATCTAAAACTAGGTCCAGCTCTGAAGTTGTGCCACCATATCCAAAGGCTGAAACTGGCTTTCTACGAAAAATACGGGGATTACCCTGTCTCCTAGACGTGTTGAGACCGTTGAGACAGGATAGACACATCGCTTTATAATGAACCGGTGACACAACAACGCAAAAATACTACTACTGTGCGTTGGAGACCTTGTGCATAAGAGAACGACTTCAAAACTACTACCATTCTGGGGGCTCTAGGGTCACGTGACCAGAAAACTGGTCTGCTTTGTAGTGAGTCATTACAATCTTACGAGAAAGCTGCTCATTTGTCATTGGGCATTACAAGTTGTAATTGGTCTCATCTGCTGCATATTTCCGCAGTTCCAATGGATCACACATGTTTGTCATCTTATCTATCATCCTAACTCGTCTATTGCACAAAAACTCCTCTGAAATAACTGTCTATTAGACCTTAGTAAGAGGTTTTAATGGCTCGTTCATGTTTCCAGCGGGATAAAACTCCCGACGCCCATCACTAAACCCTTACGTTAACCCAAATCCCATAACATGGTCATTTTTGAGTCGTTCTCTCCTGCGCAAGATCTCCATTATAATAATCCATGATATTTTTGTTTTGCTTATTACTGTTGGCTCTATTAGTTTGCAATGATAACCTAGTCAACTACTTTCTCCAGGTTTTACTCATAATGTACTATGATAGTTTATGACTGGGCTACGGACAATTTTGGGCAGAACACATTCGATGAGCATTTTTCCGCTCTAATGTCGGTGTAATACACTGGTACAAAGTGTCATTCTTTTAAAACGGAAATGCTGAGTCATAAAACGAAGTATTCTCCAGTTTTTTTTATATTAAAAAAGTTGTGCACAATCTCTATGTGCCTTTGTGTAAATATTTTCAAGTTAAATGTTTCTTGTCAATATCTATCGCATACAGTATAGCTTGGGTGTTACATCACCACATTATATGATATCGCCTTATCACCGTGTATGATATGCACCATACTACTTTAGTAGAGACTCGTTATAAAAGAGGGGTTAAAGCTTTTGAGGCTACCAATCCATAACCAAAAGTAATACAACTTAATATAAATCTACGCTGTGACCTTCTTCATATCGGTAATCTGCATTATCATTTGGTAAGCTCCGCAAGCCTCTCCATCAGTCTCAGTATTGCACTAACCCGACCTCCATCTCCTACAACAGCGTTATCACCATCACGAGATAGATAAAACACCTGATAGGGAATGGGTTACATGTGGTGTACAAGGGGGGCTTGTAGGGTACCACCATGCGTTGCATCTTCGGCCACATGAAAGTTAAGCAGTAGTGAAATACGATGATTTTGTGTCAGTGTTGCTAATGGATGAAGGTATTACCCATTGACAAATGATACTGTATCCATGATGCTTCACCGACTAATGGCGGAGAAACATGTCTGGGGAAGGACAACTCCATAGTGAAAAGCATTTTATTGAGTGGCCAGTTGGCTCTTTGGTATGTGGTGGGTAGTGAAGCGAGCAAAGCAATACTTGTAGTACTGTTTCAACAACACATCGGTAACAAATATCACCATGTATAAGTGATTGCAGCACCTCAACCACTCAAGTGTTTCACCCACTACACAGCCCTATTGCAAATCTTCTCAGCTTTTGTTGGGCACATTATCACCAGAGCATGTAGAGGTTTGGAAATGTTATCCAGCGCCTATGCAACTTCTAATGGCTCTATATTGATTTTCATTAGAGAAAGGGAATTGAGGATGGCCCATCCGATCATAACTAAAGTACTTTTATTAGACACCTAAAGCCTTTCAGGGAGCTCTCTGACTTGTAATCCAGGTAGGTACATATAGATTTGGTGTAAGGTCTCAGTCTGCAACCCAGATGCCATTCAATTCAAACCCCCTCCCTCTGGTAAGAAAGCAAGCTTTGCTCTATTGCATGTTTACTGACCAACAACCAATGAGTTGCGAGAGATTAACCTTTCCTCTTTCCTGCCACTTGTTTATACTTCTTGTAATTTTTGTAGCCCTCATTTTCCTGACTCGAAGTGCATTACTGTTAGCAAAACACCCGAATATTTATTTTATTATCGACTTCCCCAGTGTAGTATTATACAAACTATGTGATTAAATTTGAATGCGACCAAGACTGATTCTGGCGTAAGAGGTAGAGCACCAGCAATACACATAGGAATGTCTTCACACTGTGAGCCCTGTGTGAAGCCCTCTATAGTAACAAATATGCATAGGATGCTTTATAACTTTTGTCGACATGGGGTTATATAACATTCTGTCATTTTGTAAGTTCCACCTGTATTTTTGTGAACGGTCTCATCAAAATCCTATAAAAAAAGCACAAAGCGCGACCAGATTTTTTTGGTTCTTGAATTAGTGAACTTTTTAATCAACATATTCTGTAAATTGAGTGCTGTTCGCTTACGTTTCAGGGTTTCCTCAGAAGCAGGCGTCAGATTCCCCGCATTATCCACGTTTCTGATCATCTTATCAAATACCTGAAAAAATATTATTATTATTATTATTATTATTATTATTATTATTATTTATTAGATGACAGTCTATACGGAAAAATATTTCATAAATTATCATTCAACAACATCTCAGAATGTCTGTATAAAACTATGTTATCAAATATGCAAATTATCTAAGTTCTTATTTATTAATGTGTCAGGCTAATATCATCTTATTAGATGCATAAACGTAAGTCAGGCTGTCTTATCAAAAGAGGTCTTTCCTGTAAATAAATCATATTTTTAAAGTATCTTGAAATAAATTATTGCGACTTAATAATACCAATTAGGGCATCGATACCAGGTATTGTGTTAATGTTAATTGTAAAATAATTATGTGATAGCCAGAATTACATAGACCTATCAATTGTACTACTATTCGGTATGTATACGCATGCCCGTTATGCATGTATGCGACGTGTTGTACCTGAACGAACTCGGAGATCCAGAGGGCGTTGTTGTCAGCGTATTCCTGCACAATACTTCGAGTACTGGAATCGCTTACTTCCTCTAATGGTTCTGATACCCTGTAATCAGCGGGATGCACGGCGACAGAGCTCAATGATTAGCGCACTTGGCTCCAAATTGACGGATCCTAGGTTCAAATCTTAGTCACGCTGAGTGCCCACTGTGAGAATGAGCTCCTCATACAGTTCCAAGCTCTTACCGCACGAACAAGCCTCAGGCTTAGAAGTTCCATGAAAGTGGATGGCCAAGTGCCCGAGTAAAACAAAAAACAAATAACTTCATGTCTCCAAGATAGAACAAAGTTATATGAGCAGGCCATACCCACAATGCTTTGGATTCAAACCAAGGTTTACATGGCTGCATACCCAGTGCTTTCACCCATGAGCTATTCCGCTATCCCACATACTCAGCACTAGGCCACTGCTTCATCACATCACCCCCGGCTGCCGCTGTGTGAGATCATTGTCAGCAACAGACATCTTAACTCCTACCTGCCCTCTTCATCAGGTTGTATGTCACTCGCTAGGCAGATGTCAGCATTTAGCATGAGTCTGAGTCCAGTTGTGCCATGGACATACTGCCATTTAGGAACATCGCCAATTCCTCTATTCACCTATAAAATCATCTTGCTTTACATGGATGCCACCACTAAGCAGTACGGCGGTGGTTGAGTAGCACCATCAGATTTCTGTCCAATTTTTATGCTGTGCGGTATTTGATGTTGATTCAGGGAAGTATTTTAGTAAAGGGAATGAACTTTTCTGTATCATTTAAAAGTAGAAATTGTAGTCCAGCCAGTGTCACTGGCTCAGCAGTCTGTACAGTTTTACTAGCTTACTAATTTTACTAGGTTACTCACCTGAGTCCAGGCAAAGCGATCCTGATTTAGCATGTCCACATAGTAAGAGTTATCTAAGGAGGTCTGATCTCCCACCCAGGGTCCTGTGAAGCCAGATGCTGTAATTCTCGCTTTACCAAGCGTATGGGCACCTACAGACAGCTTCTCAGGTGAATAATCATGGCTGAGAAGATTCTTGACGAATTTACAAGATGATTTTATCTTCTCCTACAGTCTAGAATTTACAGAATATCATCTAGTCTCAGGTTTTAGGTACCTAGAAACTCTACATACGATATTTATTTATTTAGTCGGGCCTTTATGTCACTGATTTATCTTATACTTGAAATATGCACCCCTTCATTACCAGTGAATTTGCATCGATATCTGTGCATGATTAGAGTTTTATATAATAAAAAAAAAAGTCGTAATGAGAAGGAGGCTTTTACCTAGCAGAGCAACGGTCTCTCTGTCACTCAGACCAAACTCCTCAGCAAAGAACGCCAGAGTAGCCGTGAGACCAGCATGACCACTAGGAAAGGTGTTTTCGACGGATGTCCTCATAGGTTTGACTGTGTCACAATCCACACGCCCGTAAACTATCGCTGGGGCAGTGAAGTCGTCTAGGGATTCGCCTACATAGGAAACGCACCAGAAGTCAGCATCATGTTTAACATATACACAGTTATCCCGATTGTTAGCTCAATCAGATGATATGCCTACCAATGTAAATGCAATGCACGCATGTATAAAAAATATTGTATCGATTTATCACTCTGTTAAATATCAGTACATATACGATAAGAATAGATATAAATATACTTATTTTATCACGAAGTCAGTCATGATAGCTCAGTGGAATAGCTCACTGTCTGTCCTCCCTGTGGCCCGGGTTCGATTCCCAGCCACGGCGGAGTATTTCAAGGGATTTTTCCCTGGCTGATCACACACCCATAGAGTTACCTTCTCTATAGGGCACGCGGGTGCAAGCAGAAAGTCTCCTAATGACGCACCCTGGGAAACACTGAGCCT
>Ga0224501_10002266_pt1 | contig 15064 bp, 10 predicted proteins | sample SF_Oct11_sed_USG_4_FD_169105 | JGI IMG/M metagenome (GOLD analysis project Ga0224501, IMG submission 169105) | Sediment microbial communities from San Francisco Bay, California, United States - SF_Oct11_sed_USGS_8_1 | ecosystem: Environmental > Aquatic > Marine > Sediment | place: USA...
GCAGATCAAACACACAGAGGTCGTTTTGGGTTATGCCCTCAGGCAGGTTGGAGGTGGGCACCTCGAGCTCATTCTGTGGGATGGCGTCTATAGGGGTACCCAGGTACTGACGATGCTTATCCTCAGCAGACGTTATCACGGGCTCCGGTGCTGGTTCCGACTAAAACACATCAATCACCGTGTTAGCCATGGACAGCAGATAACTGTATTCCACTGAGTGATGACATGATGAGCCTCATCACAAACAATACTTAAACACGAAAGTTAGGACTTGGGCTCTATCAAAGGGCTGAAATTCATGAGTGAAGCTGAAAAAGCCTAACATGCTGGCAATACAGTAACACCTCATTTACAAGAAAGAAGTGACTATACAAAGCCAATCATTAAGTCACCATCACATAAATTTCCATCAAACTCTAAATAATACTAAATGTCGGTAATAATGATTCAGTTAGATATTTGTTTTGCTCACTGGGAGAGAAATGATCATGGCTTACTATTGGTGAGGAGACCTCTGAGGTGCTTTCCTCTATCTTCACGACTCTACGTGTAGGGTGAGTTGGTTGTCTCATAGCTACAGGTGTCTCATCCGGCATAAGTGAGTTCAATGTGCTGGTGGACTTGATTCGAATGCCGTAGTAGTGGTATTTTGAATTCCCCCTACAATGCACGACATAGCGTTAACAAAACGAGACGGCGTGACTCTAACCGTGAAGACGCGGTCACAGCTTGAGGACGGGAGGGCATAAAAATAAGTGACATATTCGACGATAATCGACGATGTAACTGATATAAAAACACCACCAGACAGAAGGAAGATTACCTGGTGCCTAACCGTCTCGTCCTCAAGCCCAAAAAGACGGAGCGAATGAGTTTGCCAAAGCTCGCAGGATTCATTGGGTCAAGGCCGTGTTCAGTGCAGTGTATCATGTAATGATTGTAAAGAGTAGATCTGGGCAGACTGACCCCGTCAGCCGTCTCATAGTTAGCAAGCAGCCACTCGACCTACAAATATGGCAGCGACGGTCAGTACAGACGCTGGCAATTTACCTTTGGCCGAGCCGTCTTGTCTTCAGGTCCCTGAATACCATTCGGACTAACTTGCCAAAGCTGGCAGGATTGGACGGTTCGACATTTTCCTCGTTGCAATGATGAATATAAAAGTTATAGATGACACTCCGTGGCAGGCTGGCCCCATCGCATGCCTCGAAATTCTCCAGCAGCCACTTCACCTAGACACACAGATGGTAGCCACGTGACACTATGAACTGCATGCATCAGACTAGTGATGTTATCTACTGTCAGTTAACAAACTGTGAATTGGGATGATTTAGAAGTTGCCCTTTATCGCCTATTTGTGACTGACAATTACACAGCAACCCGGTTGACTAGAAAAGGGACTTGTTAGGAACCTGTAGACAGGAGTCCTGTATATGCGTTCACTCATTCAGCAATCTAGATACCTAAACGAGCATAGCCTAAGTTCACACTAACTGCCACTCAAAACTGTTCAATGAATTAGGAGAGAATAGGCAATAGGGGTATCAACGAATTTACTGCATACATGTAGCATTTCAGGAGTCTCAAAACGTTTATGGAAGGATGGTTCTATGGATTAGGTTATGACAATAGTAGAAATGTACTTTGGAAAATACTCAAACAACTGACAAAAAAATACATATGAAACGATCCAAGAACATTGGCGATGAAGTTCCGTTGCTAGATGACTCACGGTTGCTGGCGCCGCCCTGGTGGTGTGGGTGAGTGGATATCCTTCACCATCCATTGTTCCTCCCTGAATGAAGACGGTATTACCCATGTGCTGCACAACATCCCCCTGAAGGCCATGAATTCCACTCACAGTCAGCTAGAAACCAAAGTTAGAAAGAGGTGAGTGTATTAGTCACCTATCACAGGTGATAGCGCACTAGTCAGCCTTGAATCACAGCTTTTTTTTCAGAACAGTACAGTGTGATGAGGAGTGGTGAAAAGAGGGGTGGGGGAGTGGGCCAAGCGGAGTGGTAAAAAGAGGGGTGGTGAAAAGAGGGGTGGTGAAAAGAGGGGTGGTGGAAAGAGGGGTGGGGAGTGGGCTATGCTTAAGAGAAAATTGTCCCGCTTCACTTTTCCTTCTAATCAGATAGAAGTTCCAGCTGGCACGAAGGATACATGAATCGCATGGATTGTTAAAGTATCTATGTTTTAGGGCTCCTAAAAATAGGATGACAGCCATGTGTTCTTGGGAGGGCGAAAGGCTGTTGCAAGGGGACACAAGATAATCATGGAAGGTGGGACAACTCCACGAAGACAAACTGTAGTTGAGGAGTTGTCTGGGAAGAGGGGTCACTTACTGAGGAGGGGGTGTATGTCTGGTAGCTGGGTGATCCGGAAAAACCAGGCTGATTATATGTCTGATATTGCCTGCAAAAATATAAATCAAATAGTTCAATCAAGAAAATGACCAATGATATAGTAAATAAATTATTAGATAAATTGAGTTAATTTCAGCAAATGAATAAATAAGTTATTAGATGGACAAGCATCTAGCTAAAACAGGAGTATATGTATTTCAGGGAAGGCGTGGTCCATTTGTTACAGAGGGTGGGTCTGACTTACATGGAGGCGGTGCTTGAGACGGGTGAGCCATAGACGACTGTCTCTGTGACAGAACCGTTCCCTGAGTCCAGATACTGCACAGACGGATAACCGTCATGGTCCCCGGAATTGTGCCTGTTCCCAACTGCTACAAAATAACGAGAGATCCATATCAACAGAGCGTAATGGGAAAGGCAGAGTGAACAGATCCCGCTGGAACATGGAAAAACAGTGTGAAATATGGCATGATGCTAAGGAAGTTAGGCTAGTTGTGTGTAGGTCTTATGTTGTGTGGGGTGAGTGATATTCAAACATAAGCTATGCAAAAAATGTTGGCTACTTCAGTAGTATCACGAGGCGGAAAGACAAAACACGACTAAAATGTGTTAATTTTGAAAACTTTCTGCATAGATGTTTTTCTGAAGAGAAGAGGCATAGGCTAGTGAACCATGTGTGATTGTGTTCACCAACGAAACCCATGAAGGAATTTTTGCCGTGGTGTATGTTGGGCTATCATGCAGCAGAGAATGCAGGACCTCTGAGATGTGGAGTTCTAATGCGTGGCTATAACTCACCGGTAACAATGTATTGTTGCTGGCTGGCAGTAGATTGCGAAGTTCCTGCTGGCTGAATGATTGTAGTGCCCTTACTCTGTGTGACGAGGAACTGTTTTCCCAGCGGTAGAGGCAGTGCAGTGCCCCCTACCAAAACCTTCTTCTCTGACATGTCACTGGGTTTAGGTTGGGATGATAGACTAGATACTGTGGTTGACTGCAGGAGAGACGTGTTCATTCTGAAGAAAATCACAAGGGGTTTGTGAGTGCGACCTTGCTTATTTATTATCAAATGCATTCTTTTACTGAATAAAACTTTTTTGACCTTAGAAAAAACCCTGACAGTAAAGTGCTCGGAGCGTATTATGTACTTTTCACCTGATGCATCATGGGTCAACGGAAATTTAGCCTTCTCTGTCAAAATAAATCTATGCAGACGGAGTCATACAAGTTAATCTTGAATCAATCTTTGTCATTTGTCCCAATGTATAGCTACAGTACAAGTATGGATCACATTATGTAATTGTAAATTAATAGTAACTGTGAGTAATGATACACACTAACACAATAATGAAAAAGACTAAGACCTAAATGACCAGCTGAGGTACAGGATCATGTTGTCATCGAGAAAGTGAAGCTAAACCGGTGACACGTGTTAATCACGGGCTAAGCTTAAAATTATTGTCTAGTAGTAGTACAAGTTCAGTGTTGATGGTTTTGCAGTGGCACTGGTCCTGGACTGGTAGTGGTAGGAAAATTCCCCCAAATCCCTTTCAGTTCTATACATTCCAAGGTAGATGACCAGATATTTCCAGTACTTCATCATATTATGTGACAAAATGACAACGGGTGGTTGTCGGCTAAGCACGACAAGGTCCTTCGCAAGACCAACCATTACGAAATGAATTCAAAATTTACCTTGGCTAGTTACAGTAGTCACAGGCTACGGTGGCTATGGTTCTTATTCCTTTGGCAACAGTTGCCAGACGCAGTTGGACAAGAACCGATATCATTCCGCTAACTTCACCTACGACCTAATAAGTTTAAAAATATATTTTTTGAGAGTTGTAGTGATCTTTGAGATATAACACATTGGATGAGTGAAGATGGATATGCGATTTATCAACGTAAATTATAGTGATTTATACTGAATAAAGAAATTTGCATTTTATAAACGAATGAATTTAAATGTAATAAAGCCAAACATCCGGATTGGTGGACGGCGACTTTGTGCCCCAAGATCGCAACTGTGAATTATTTATTTATGCAAGCAGATTGAACCTGCCAATATCGGACTCAACGTCGACTAAATATATACAAATCACGACATTTCTCTATTTTTGCGTTCGGGTAATTCGGGTAAAACGGTTTGCACATTGAAATCGAAATATCCATAAATCGAGCAAGCGCCATTCACGGAGAAAAACAAATTAGTGTTGAGCATGCTTTCGCGCTTGAGCATCTAGTCGTGTACGATGACAAAACGTTTCATAAATATACCCGTTTTCCTCACACTATTTTCCTATTCGATAGGAATCGCGCGATACTACGGCCTGTCCAAGTCACTTTCACATCCAGCATGGATGCCCATGAGGAGCGAGCAAATACTAGTGAAAATGTTATAGAATTTCAGATTTACCCAGCAGAGACAACGAACTCCATACACGAATTGAAAGATGACATAATGGGGATCCTTACCAAGGAGGTCTCTGGCTATATTTGGCAGACTGAGCCTTTTTCCTTGGATGTTAAAGAAGGTATCAACCAACAATTGAACAAACATGAAACAACGTTCAATTTCAATCAATTCTTTTTTTATAAATGATTAAATTATAAAATCATTCAATCATTGTGATTGACATTGAATGAATGAGTAGTTAGTGGCAACGACATGGATGATGGATGGAATAAATGGATTGACTTCCACTTCCAGTTCGAAGTTTCAACCCCACGTCTCCTTGTTGAGTTACTGTTGTTAGTCAACTTAGTTAGTGACTATGATAGCCACTAACTAAGTTGACTATCACTAAGTTACTGACTACTAGTAGTACTACTCACTTAGTCACTAAGTGAGTAGTCAGTAGACTAGTGTAGTGACTAACCAACTTACTAAGTAAATCATAAATGAATGATACAAGACAAATTGGGAACCTCCAGCGCATCAACTCAAGATGAACGATCAAGAACTGTCGATGTCGTTAACAGTAATTGGGTGAATCAATCATTGAATTATGAATGATGAAATCATACCGCTCACTAGTTTAGTTACAATCAATGGAGTGACTTGGTCAGTACCTCAGTTACTGACTCTCACAGTCACTGACTCAGTCATTGCACCACTAATTTACGGTTACACTTACAGATTTACAACTACTGATTTACTCACTCAGTCACTGACTTGGAGTTGGAAGAATTCACTTACTTAGGGTTAGAAAGAGATGTCTCTTTATCTGTTCCGAACAAGTCTTATGCTCAACTCAATGAATGACTGACTGGATCATGGATGACTCCCGATCAGGCTCAGTCAGTGAATGGGTGATTACAGTGCATTTCCAGTATATATCTCACTGTCCGTACACGTATTATTGATCAGTCAAATCAATTCTAGGGCCTACAGGGTGAGTGAGTGAATGAGTGTGTGACGCACGCAGTCACTGGCCGGGTGAATGAGTGAGTTACAATCACATAGACTATATTGTGAATAGCAGTATCAGTATGATTGATACATACTGGTACTAAGATTATGGGTAATTTCAATTTTGTTTATTCTGGTAGTCTATGAATCATTTAATGACAGAACAGAACTGATTGGATCCATGGCTGATAGATTGCTACCAGACACCGACTAGGCACCAGTACCTATAGCCTTGTTATTGTAGAGGAGAGTGTAGCTTGCCATATCACTGGTCAGTTGGAATACGGAGATAATATTGAGGATCTCTGGTACTTGACATTTCTACTACTTAAACTTACCAAACACATCCCGGGTCTAGTTGCCAAGTAAGTATTAATAACTACTCGCTGTGTATACTCTGGCATCTCGCGACCAGCGTATCTCGTAGGATGTCTAATCCAGTCTCTAACCTTGTGACCATGCGCTTCTATGACCTTATGACCCCAAAGGGATAAACCTTGCATAAACTCTTGCCCTTAACCATTGAGTCCATCCTTCTCATTATATAATTAAAAAATTTATAGGCCCACTGACGCGACATCACATGTGACCTCTGGACTGGGTTTTCATAAAGCAGGTTAAGAACCCACAGTCTTTAATGTGAATATTGTCCTCGTTTGATTACAGAGCACAGGACAATGATGGAGAGTTTTTGTTAATAGAAGCCGCTGACTTCCTACCGAAATGGGTCACCCCGGAGTCAGCAGAGAACAGGGTACTAGTAAATTATGCTAAATTGTTAATACCCGGGCTTCACGAAGGATGGCGGACTCTGCTGCTCAGATCTTATCCTTCATAGCTATATAGCCAAGAAACCTTGAAGGGGTTAAGCTACGGTCGAGGGTAGATGCACTTTCGGAGTTCTGCTCCCCATTCTTGAACGGAGGCAATTCCGCATTCATAACAGTGATGGCGAGTGATCTTTTTTCAAATAGGGGAATATTGGTCATTTGAATAATTACAGCCCGGATGGGCCAAATAGAAAGAAAATAGGATATAATTACTAAAACTCAGTAACCTAATGATCTTTACTCCCTCATAGCATTGTAGGCTTCGAAATCTGAAAACAAGTGAAGACACTTCTGGCATGGCTTTAATTCTTTTAATTCCAGCTGAAAGAATGGTAAAACTTTATAAATTTTTCATATTCAATCTAAGCAGTAAAACTATAGATCATGGACCATATCGTAAAATAGGATTTGCCTTCATAGTGTCATCTACGTAAAATAGAATCACGCTAACCTAACCTATCCTCTGGTAAAAGTTGCTAAAGACTATAGAAATTGCTAGCCCAATCGAATATACAAAATGTTGTGGTCTGATGATCAGAAATTCCAAGTACAGCATGACTTTTGTTATCTATTCTGTTGGATAACAAGGTGATGAGTCGCTATCTCTGTAGGTTTATCTATATTCTGGGGATATTCATCTCATCCCTCAGAAGTTGCCCGGCGTCACGCTGCCTACTGGAGTTCCTCGCGTGATGGAGGCAGCCAGTCTGGTGAGGCGGCACTCTGCACTTACTCGCGCTGCCGATAAAATCCAGTGGGCAATACAGCAAAGAGTAGCCAGGTAGCAAGCCTCCCCATTCATACACGTACGCACATAGCAAGAAATATATGTATGTATGTATGTATGTGTTTTATCGCGCGAATGGATTAGATGTAGAAAAATTAAAAGAAGTTGTGTACGTAGTAGGACAATAGGCAGTTGATGAGCCTCCTCCATCCCAGTACATATTAAAGTAAATAGATGGCAAGCCACAAGCCACCCCCATCCAAGAATATTGAGGTGATGAGCCATCTTCCTCTCAATTCATATAGTGGTAGATGGTTGGGTAACTGGTCACCTCCATCCTGATATATACTTGAATCAGTGAATAGGGTGGTAACATGTACTGATGTTTATACTGTTACAGATACCCAGAGTACGCCCTGCACAGCATGCACTCTATGACGTGTTATCTACCCGTCTCAGCTGCCCGTGTGCTACGTGAGCGTCCCCAATTGGCCTCCGCTGCAGTTAGAGCCTTCTATCTTAGAGACCCTATCGATCTTAAAGCCTGTACAGCTATGAAACATTTCCCACCGACATCAAGAGTCAAAGCCAAGGTGTGTGTGCGCGCGCGTGGCGCGCATGCGTGTGTGTCATGTGTCAATGATTACAGTACTATTTCAGGTGACTGTAGCCTGAATCCCTTGTTCATTAGTCTAAAATATCGCAGAGTACTGAAATCTCTTCGTTGAGGGTTTCCACTCAGCTCACTGAATTGTATTGGATGATAAGCTGTATTGAAGAGATCTCTTTATTCATGCCCGTTTTTCTTGACTGTTCACTTTTTTTATTGAAATTCTGCTGCAGACTCTCACCACATTGTTATGGTGTTTTTGTTTCTTTGGGTGAGAATCTCAGTTCATCACATTCATCACAACTATCTGACATGTAGTAGCCATCCCCAGAGATGATAATTAACTATCTGACACGTAGTAGCCATCCCCAGAGATGATAATCGTTTGTGGTCCTGGCTCAAATAGGCAATTCACAGCAAACCGACATTACCTCCACCCCTGGATTATCAGATAACCTCACACCAAAAGTCTAACAACCCATCAGGCCATACATGTACAATTGTGACAGCCAATCAACGACTACTCTATCTCTCAGCTTTGTGCAAATTATCAGAAGTACGCATGCATCGATCACGTATGGGGATACTCGAATATGAGGAAAACTCACTATAACTAACGAAAGAATCACACCACTTATTCTAAACTGGATAGCGGGATAGCAGGATAGCTCAGTGGTTAAAGCACTGGGCTTGCAGCCATGAGAACCTGGGTTCAAACCCAGGTCACGGTGGGCCGTCGTTGTGAGAGCTCCATGCGTTTATCCTATTTCCTACTGCTCCAACAAGTCTCACGCATAGGTCTGTTAAATAGGATGGCCAAGGGGCCGAGTAAAATTTAAATTATATAAACTGTTGGAGTTCTTCACCCGAGTAAGGAGATTCGGAGTTCAATGGTCACACCAAGTCTCTGCATTCTTTGAATCGAGTATTGCCTTGGTATTGGCAGGTGAAGTTCAGTCGGTGTCTATTCGCCCAGCTTAGCCAGCAGAAGTTCTATCCGGTAAAGAGATCAGCATGGAACATGCCACCCGCCACCCACCCAGAACACACAGCCTACGACATTGGCATGAAACTGGTACGTTAGAGTGATGAGCGTTTAACGATATTGTATGCCAAGCGTTGTGTGCTAAAGCCCCGTAAAAAGATCACTGAACGAGTATGTAGATTATTGACATGCCGACTGGCGCATTCTAATATTCAGTGTCCCTTCAGACAGTTCCCACTCAACCTGACATTTAGCTCGCTTTGCTATTATCGTTGTTGTTGTTGTTCCGTCTACAGTTAGACACTCTCTCGCCAGCTAGTTACTCACTCTTTGCCATGATCGTTACTCAATCTGCCAGCTAACATCCATGGCAGTGCCACGTTTACTGAGGCGACACTGATACAGTATGGATTAATGAGCCCGGAGGGTCTGAAATCTTTAGTTCTACTCTTATTTAATCTATTTTCCCCCATGAGACGTGAATCAGTGGCTCGAGGTCATGACATCTGATTCATGATGTGACACTATAAACACCATAATGAACTGACATTTTATGAGGGTATCATGTATTCGTGATATTCTAAACTTGTAACACGGCACCATCTTCAGCATAAAGTTATATAGTTTATCAGCCATGACATTATGACATCTTAGTTTTATCCAAGGTGTCCTAGTTGTGACGTTGTGTTCTACAGGCACACGGGTTAGAGATTTTATGCGCTGGGTGCACGGCCCAACCTAACCCAGCTCAGGAGGACGGGACCGGCTGGCTACGCTATAAACAGGCCCTGGAGAAGCACGGCTATTTCCAGGTAACACACATGCCATTGATATAAATTTTTATTTGAAAAGGAGTTAACGAGATGCTAAAATGGTGTTGTATCGGTGCCAGAGTTTCCCTTGCAAATCGTCCTTGGGACAAGATGCTAAGCCTAGATGTACCCCAACTTGTGTTTTTGCTACCTGTCGACTCTTGCATATAGTCAGTCTGCCTTACTAAACTGTGCTGATGTTACATCTGATTAGTTGATATAAGCAAATAGGTGTTGTGTGAATGAAATAGAGACAAACAAGTGTTAGTACGGCAATTGGAATTTTCCAACCCCCAGTTGAGTGATTTAGCAGTTTGTGTAGGATGAAGTGATTCCACTGTAGCCATCAATTCAATTCAAAACTTATCTTAGTCCCTGAAACAAAACAACCCTTACTTAGATTGAAGCAGCATAAATATGTGGCTGTATCCCTCGATATCTTGGGAACACAGCAGTTTTCCCAATCTTCATAATAGAAAATATCAATAAAATAATTTCAATTGAAGAAATTTTCTCGTCCGAGATGATTTATCGACCAGCAGGTTATTATATATATATCCTGGGAAAGGTAATGACATGCACAGTGATCGGCTTCATATAATAGATTTGCCCAGGAGGCTCCGCTGTACTGTAATTAGACACTAACATATGGCCGGCGCCCGCGTGTGAGTCATAGCGATTAATGTATCTCATTTAGGAAGAGATTGAAGGATCGATTAAATATCAGCAGTTACTATCTGAGGCCAGACAGTTCTATAGTTCACAGTCCGAGCTCTCACATCACTCGCACAGGTTTGTTAATATATTCTATTATTCTGTCATTTGTTTTTTATTGTTCTACTAATTGATAAAAAGCTTGGATCTGCATTCTAAGGATTGCAGGCTAGAGTCTCACTGCCACCGGGGTGTTTTTCTGATGTGGGCCTTTAGCAAGCCTCTCACTCCAAATTGTTAGCGTGGCTTCGGAACACCATGTTAAAAAATGACGGAGGTCCCAACCGGTGGATTATTAGAGTCAAGATCACTCCGTTTTCGTTAAGCGGAGCGGAATTGCGGCGGGTGACGGGTACACAAATGGCTTAGGTTGACTGACCCCCAACCCCACAGGACCATCTGTTCAGTCTTGTAGTCGTGCTTCACACTGAATCAGTAGGTGTTCTGGTAAAGTGGAGCTGACCCTTGGCATGGCCAGCTCCCAGCATGGCCAGCTTTATTAGTAGCAGTCTTGGTCGGACTGCGACCGTAAGCGGAGTTATACTCGGGGCATTTGGCCGTCCTATTTAATGGACATCCCAAGGCCGAGGCTTGTTGAAGAAGTAGGAGCTAGGAATTGTACGAGGAGCTCATTCACACAGTGGGTGCTCAGTAGGAGCTAGGGCTTGTGTGAGAAGCTCATTCACACAGTGGGCGCTCAGTAGGAACTAGGGCTTGAACTCAGGATCGGTTGATTTTTGGCTAAGCGCACTAGCCATTGAGTTATCTCGCTATCTCACTGGCTGTGTAACTATATATTCTGCATGTACATCAGTGGACAAACTGATACGCTTGGAGCACGCTACCCATGTGATTTTTCCTCATTCTCACTTAGTTTGATTCACTGGTCTGCAGGATCCCTGGTTGATTTGTCCATCAAGAAAGTAAATTCTAATGCGCTGTCGCCAACCGGCACTGAACCCGAATTCGGTTGCTCTTATTCGCAGGATAAGGTTTATAAATTTTGACGGGTTTATTATCACCTGGCAATGAGTTAGGGCGATTCTGATCACATCAGCGGTGACCCAGCGATGAGTGAAGACAGACGAGTCACTTGTCATATCTGTTATTACAGCGATAGACGCAGTCAGGGTTCGGCCATCTTACATTTATTAGGGACCAGTACTGTGACAGACGAGCAACTAGGGAAGGAGGCAGAAAACCTACCCCCGGACGACGGTAAGAGGTTCTAACCGATTGGCATCACTGGTCGGGTGAGTAGCGTGGGATACCTGGCTGATCAGTGAGATTTTCTTTGTTACTGATCGGGGTGGCACATGCTCTTGGCTCATTGGTGAGAAGTCTTGCTGCTCTAGCTGTTCAGTAGTAAAGTTGGTGTCGCTGCCTGAGTTGTTTATAGCCCTGTAAAAACAGTAAAATTTAATAATAAATGATATATTTATGTCGGGAGGTACCTCTAGCAGTTATGTATCATCTACTCCCGTCGGAATTACCCGCAACTCAACACCGCACACTGGTCATATAGTTGAACAGCGTTTGACTGGTCACCCTCGTCATGCTTACTCCGCCTTCGTTTCTATATACCTATCTGTGTCTCGGTACTGACCCGCTGACCCGCTGGCTGCCTCAAAGGAATCCCCACGGTGGTGTTGGACAAAGCAGCCGGTCAGGGATCCCTTACGTATGAATGATTTTGTCCGTTCTGAATAAACCAGTTTGTTGATTCTGATAAATATTTCTGCAATTGTTTGCTGCTGCTGATGCCAACTTTTGCTCCAATCTCATGAAAAATTTGAGAGAGAATACAAACGGAATAAGTTGAAATAGGGTAGAGTTGTGATCATTGACTAGTCAAATCGGTTAACTGTGCGTTAGAGGTCGTATTTCCCTCAGTTCATCCAGTTTAAAACAAGAATGAGAAGACGACTCCACAACTAAATCTTTAATCTCCATCCTGAGATCCAGCGCAGAAAATCGATAGTGCAATCAACCCTCATTTGGTCTGCCGACGAGTCGACTGATTAGGCAGTACAGTTTGAGAGAAGCTGAGAATTTCGGGGCTTTTTACAGACGACGGCTGGTTGTCCATGACATTCGAGCAGTTGGATGATATGCTAGCAGAATACGGTGCAGGAAAATCCAACCAATTCAACCCGTCTCAGGTGGTGGACACAATGAGTGCATTCATTAACAAGGAATCCAACATTCTGACTGGTGTCAAGGTGCCCAACAGGTGAGAGACAAGGTGCCTGGTAGGGACAACGTGCCTGACAGATAAAAAATGGTGCCTGGCAGATGACACAAGGTGCCTGGCAGGTGGGTCGAGTGAAACGACGCTCCTGCCGGATAAGAAAGGTGCCTGCTGGGGTGGGTTTGGTCCCTGTGGTTGAGATGAGCTGTGCGGGGCAAACATTGGGTCTTTGATGCTCGGCTTATGCGCAGTAGTTCGTTACAAATTGGTTGACAATCTACGATAATCCATTCAGTCAATGAAAAACTAGGGCGCATGGCGTGCGACGAATGACGGTCAACAAGGGATTGAATATTTGAGTACACCTGTCAGATATACGATTTGTGTTAAAACCATGCCTGATGTTAGTGTGATTGTTGGAAAGGCTCACTGAAAAATTCCAGAGCGACTTATCACAGAAATCACAAATAAAGGTGAAGAATGCAAACCTGCTCTGATCTAGAGTCGTCGCTTTATGAAACCAGAGAGTTTCCAATAGTCATTATATTCGCCATAGAATTTAGTTGAGGACTAATCGCACATAAATCGCACGTGGGTTAAGTTTTACTCCACTGCCTGATCGTGGTGATAGTAATGTCACAGACCGTCTTCGGTATTTGGGTCCCTATTTTGCTGTATGAACTAATGCTACTCTTCTCAAAGTGCTCACATGTACTGTAGGGACTTGACTTTTTGTTTTACCCTCTGCCGGCGAAGGCAGGCACGAAAACTGTCACATGACCTGTTTCAGGACATGTCACCATGTTTGTTGTAGTGAGGAGATAAAGTTTGATGATAAAGGCTTCCTCGCCGCTATAGAGAGGATGATGAGTAAGTAATGAGGAAGGGGAGATTTTTTAATTCAGTCAGAAAGGCCGGATAATTCTAATATAGTCAGAAAGGGGAGATCATTCTCCCAGCCAAGAAAGGGCAGATAATTCTGCTGCAGTCAGAAAGGAAAAATAATTCTTATAACCAGAGAAGGGGGAGATAATTCTATTACAGTCAAGAAGGGGGATAATTCTAATACAGTTATGAGGGCTAAGGAAATGCCAAACTAACATGGTAGGACCCAGGGCTGCTGGAAATATTGAATACAATCCGGTTCTCGTTGCTAGTTTCATTTTGTGGAATGCAATTAGCTCATGAAGGTTCAGTATCGAAATCAATATCAGTTACTATCAGAATGCATTCGATACTCCCAAGAACTGGCTCACCCGCATTCAATGATTATGTAGTTTTCGAGTCCTACCTGACTGAAACAGCTAGCTCCTAGCTAGTAACTTGTAGTAGCTATGAATTTTTATATACACTCCGGCTTTGGTGAGTTAAAATAATTATATCGCCTTGACATCAATATTAAGTGGTGAGTAAACCTATAAACTTTGTGCGTCCCAAATAAAACATTTGGTTTCTAAAACTAAAATTTTTCTGTCTAAACTGATTTTTACAGAAGAGAACTTCCGAATAAATGGAGGAAATTCACTCAATGACAATGGCAAGTCTGGCGTTTTGATGCCACGTCCCACCTATTAGTATAGGGTAGATATCGGAAGTGCAGTAGTTCCTTTCTCTGAGTATACCGGGTATTTATAACTGATACTAAACCCATATGTTAAAATATCTGATGAACAAATGGAACTTTTCTAACCCTGGTAAGATGTATTGCATAAATTCAAAATTAAATTGGTATTTCAACACAATCTTGCAATCATCTTTAAGTTATTCTTCAACTTCAATTGTCTTTACTTTCCAATGGTTAAGTCAACCTTCACCTTTTCGAGCTTATTTAATACTATTTTTGGTTCTTCATTTATTGTGATATTTTTTATTGTCTAGATTTCAGGTGATTTTGTCTCTTGGTGTTGCAGACGGCGGTGATGAGGAACTAGATTCTGATGACTCGAGCCTGGATGAGTACGAGTCAGATGACTCCCTCACTGAACACCCGCCCTCTAAACCGGCTAATGCAAGCGCGCCATCTGCTAAATCAACCCATGGGAGCTCCTCGAAAGCCAAATTACCCAATGGTAGCTTCACGGCTACTAAAATGACCAATAAAAACAGCCACTCAGGTAAAATGACCGATTAGCACTCCATTCGAATGAACGTAGTGAGAGCGATGGTGATAAATGTCAGTGCAGGCCCCAGGGACCGACCATTAGGTTATCTCGTCGTCTGATGACTCGCTAATACGTTCTGTGACATTAGAATCTATTGTTAAACTGTCCCTCGGGGAGAGCGGAAGGTCAATACTGAGAACTCCCAATAATAAGCAGTGAGATCATACGTGACGCAAAGACATGACGGGTTTCCCTATATGGGTTGAGACAGATGAGGCATCAGAGCTGGGCTAGTCTACCCCCCCCCCCAAG
>Ga0224501_10002267_pt1 | contig 15061 bp, 15 predicted proteins | sample SF_Oct11_sed_USG_4_FD_169105 | JGI IMG/M metagenome (GOLD analysis project Ga0224501, IMG submission 169105) | Sediment microbial communities from San Francisco Bay, California, United States - SF_Oct11_sed_USGS_8_1 | ecosystem: Environmental > Aquatic > Marine > Sediment | place: USA...
CTTCAGTCAAGCTGCGAGAGTGGATAAGGAAGAACAAGATTGACAATATAGGTTAAAACTGGCTATCATCCACATCACAGGTCAAATTTAACCAGGCAGGTTGAACTAATGCGAGTCATTGCTGGCAAGGCAAAAGGGCACCGGCTCAAAGCACCAAAGGGAACAGTTACTCGCCCAGCGACTGATTTAGTCCGAGGTGCCATTTTCTCTATCCTGGAAAATACCACCAGCGATTGGGAGCGAGTGCTTGACCTATTTGCTGGCAGTGGAGCCCTGGGGATTGAGTCCTTAAGCCGTGGTGCCGGTTGGGTCGACTTTGTTGACCAAGAACCACGATGTTATAGTATAATCAGACAAAATTTGGAAAAGACAAAGCTTGCTGCCCAGGCTCACATTTATTGCTGTAGCGTGGCTAAAGCGATTTCTTTTCTCGAGGAGGCATATAGCATCGTACTAATAGACCCACCCTACTCCGATTTGTCTATAGGCAGCTTGGTAAGGCAACTGGCAAACTCTAAATTATTGAGGCCAAACGCAATTGTAGTGGTGACACACTCCCCCCGTCTTCCCTTAAATTCAACCATAGACACATTGCATTTTTTGAAAGAGCGTCGCCACGGTGATAGTTGCATTACAGTCTATCAAAAGGAGGACAAGCCTTGAACATAGCTATCTATCCAGGCAGCTTCGACCCGATAACCAATGGGCATCTTGATATTGCCATCAGGGCAGCTAAGGTTTTTGATAAGTTAATCATCGGTGTCTATAAGACCCCCAATAAGCCTGTTCTATTAAGCGCTGAAGAGAGGGTGGAATTGATACGGCAAGCCATAGCCGACCTACCCAATGTTGAGGTGGAAGCCTTCAGCGGGCTGACCGTTGATTTTGCCAAGAAGGTTAAAGCAAAGGCTATGGTACGCGGGCTAAGAATGAGTGCCGACTTTGAGAGGGAATTCGATATGGCAATGATGACCAAAAAACTATACCCTGAGTTAGAGTTCATTTGCCTAATGTCAAGGGTGGAATACCAGTTTCTTAGCTCCAGTTTGCTTAAGGAGGCAGCTAGTCTGGGCGGCGCTATTGACGACCTTGTCCCCAAACACGTGGCTTTGGCCCTGAGAAAGAAGTTTCAAATCAAAGCATAACCTATCACCGAAAGAAGGAGCGCACCGCATCAAACTCATCGGGAAGCAACGCCAGCACCATAGGCAAGCGGTCTAATAATATTGGAGCCAGAGTTGATTCAGCGATAGCTTCCGCCAAGCCCATAAACTTGACCCAGATGGCTAACAGGGCACCACAAAATATGGCCCCCAGTAATAAACCAAAGACAGCGCCACCGAGGCGATTTACCCAGCCCAGCATCATGGCTGAGGCAGCCCACTTCAAGAACATAGCTAGCACAACCGCCGCCACCATTACCCCTATTAGTATAATGGCAAAAGCAACAACCTTAGCCACGTTAGCCTGCGAAATAAAGGATAGTTGCTGAGAAAAGGGAATATAGTAGCGCCCAGCTAGGATTACGCCAACTACTAATCCGGCAAGGGCTAAAGCAGCCTTAATAATCCCGATTCTCAGGCCAACAACGACGGTAACAGCTATAGCTACTAGGATAACTATATCAAGCCAATTCATAAGTCTCCATCATCCATAATGCAGGGCGTCAATAGGATTTAGCCTGGCTGCCCTCATTGCCGGGTACATGCCAGATACCAGACCGATGAAGATTGATACTGAGATAGCCAGAATGACAATGTCTGGCGATACCACAGAATGAATGGTCATGCCACCAATATCTATGAGAGAAATTGCTTTTGACACCACCCAGCCACCACCTATCCCTATACTACCACCAACCAAACTCAGCATGGCTGCCTCCAGCAGAAATTGAGTTAAAATGTCCCTTCGTTTAGCCCCTACTGCCTTACGAATGCCAATCTCCCTGGTGCGCTCAGTTACCGAGACCAGCATGATATTCATAATACCTATACTGCCGACCAGCAGGGAGATGCTGGCAATTGCCCCGAGGAATATGGTAAATATCCCGATTACCTGCTCAAACATGCCGACCATTTGCTCCATACTGATGACAGCAAAATCGTTCTTCTCATCTGCCGATAACCGATGGCGCTTCCTCAGGATAGGTTCAATCTCATCCGTTACCTCGGCTGCCACCTCAGCGCTGGATATCTGAACAGCGATTGACTGAACAGCGTCTTCCCCTCGGGCAGTGCGCTGGGTAAATAGCCTGGTCTGAAAGGTGGTTATTGGTGTCACCACTATATCATCCATGCTAACCCCCATAATTGCCCCACCCTTAGGCTTGAGGGCACCAATAACGGTAAACCGCTTCCCTTTGATTTTTACCTTTTGCCCAACAGGGTCATCCGAACCGAACAGGTCTTCAGCCACTTTGTCCCCCAATACTACCACCATATCTCTTGAGGCTACATTTCTATCGGAAATAAACTGGCCTGAGGCTAGGGAGTGATTGAGCACCTGCTGATATTTAGGGCTAGCCCCATGGATTATAGCCACTTTACTTTCACCGCCAGCGGTTATTTCAACAAGGTTTTCATTTACCGGGTCTATCGCCACCACCGAGGGGACACGCTCCAAAGCTTTAGCATCGTCCAGGGTGAGAGTAGGCGTCATGGTTCCGTACTGTATTGCCATCATTCCCCCTTCCTCATATGAAGTGGACATCACATAGAGTAGATTAGTGCCCATTTGCTCAAAGGTAGAGGTAACCGCTGCCTGGGCTCCCCGCCCCACCGACACTAGCGTTATTACCGCACCAACCCCGATTATGATGCCCAGCATGGTCAGCGAGGAGCGCAACTTGTTGGCAAACAGCGACCTTATGGCAATTACTAAGGAATCGATAAGCTTCACTGGCTGACAATCTCCCCATCATGAAGGCGAATGATGCGCTGTGTCTGTGAGGCTATATCCGCCTCATGGGTAACTATGACTACAGTGATACCATCCCGGTTAAGCTGGCGAAAAATAGATATAATCTCGTCAGTGGAGACGCTATCAAGGTTGCCGGTAGGCTCATCGGCTAGAATGAGAGCCGGATTATTCACCAGCGCCCTAGCTATAGCCACCCGTTGTTGCTCACCACCCGATAGCTCAGTGGGTTTATGCTTAGCCCTCAGTCCCAATGTCACCTTCTCCAGAGCTTCCATAGCCCGCTGGTGTTTCTGCCGGCTACCACTATAGATAAGGGGAAGCTCTACATTGGATAAGGCACTGGCACGGGATAACAGATTATACTCCTGAAAGACAAAGCCAAACTTTCTGCTTCTCATCTCAGCCAGCTGATTATCATTAAGCCGGCTGACATCAGCCCCGTCAAACAGGTACCTACCTGAAGTAGGTCTGTCCAGGCAGCCGATGACATTAAGCAGCGTGGATTTGCCTGAGCCCGAGGCACCAATAATTGAGACCATTTCCCCCTCGTTGATGGAGAGGGATACCCCGTTGAGGGCATAGACGTCCACCTTGCCCATTCGGTAAACCTTGGTCACATTTTCAAGCTCAATCATCTTCCTCACCTATAATAGGTGCTACCTTCAATTTTATTGCTTAAAACAACCCTGGACCAGATGGCTCAGGCTTGGCTCGTTTCTCTATTACCACTACCTCACCTTCATCGAGCCCATCAACAATCTCAGTCTGAAAGCCATCGCTTATACCGGTAACTATAGACCTTTCCTCAATCTGCTCATCGACCATAACCGTCACCACTGGATTACCCTGGCTATCACGCCCAATAGCCCGATCAGGCACCAGCAAAACACTACTCCGTTCATCAATTACAATGTCAGCGGTAGCGCTCATGCCAGCCTTAAGTCCGGAACCTTCTGGCACATCAAAGCTAATTTTGACCTTGTACGATATCACACCTGATTCCTCAACTGCCAGTGGAGAAATGGAGGTAACCACCCCATCAAACTGCTCATCAGGCAAGGCATCTACACCAATGATAGCTCTTTGCTCTAGCTTCACACCTGGTACGTCTATCTCATCAACCTCGGCATCGAGTTCCATGCTCCTCGGGTCAACTATCTCTACGATGGTTCTAGTGGCGTAGTCCATAGCGGATAAGCTATCCCCCTCTTTGACATCCGCCACGGCAATAACACCGTCAAAGGGGGCAATCATTACCGCCTTTTCCAGGTCATTCTTAGCTTTATCTAAAGCCAATTGGGCTTTGTCCATCTGTAGTTGGGCAGCTCTCAGCGTCCAGAAGCTGGTAATTGGGAGGTACCCAGACTCAAACACATCCGCCCCGTAGCCTCGAGCTAGTCCCTCTCTGGCTTTTGCCAAATCGTCCTGAGCTTGCGTCAGCTGCTGCCATACCTCCCAGTATTGGTCAAAACTTAATTCTACCTCCAATGCTTCCAGAGCCTTGTCTAATCGCCGTTGGGCATCGCCGATATGTGCAACAGATGTGGGGACATCAAAGGCAAAGGTAGAATAGGTATAGGGATAGGTTAGCTCGGCATAGCTACTGGTAGCTATTTCTAGGTCGACCTCAGCTGTTTTCAAGGCTAGTTCTAAAGCAGTGGTATCGAGTCTGGCTAGCACCTCCCCTTGGGTTACCCAGTCACCTTCTTCAACATTTATCTCGGTTATGGTGCCAGTAGTGCCGAAGGTTAACTTTCTGTCCTCAAGGAAAGAGAGACTGCCGTCAGCACTGACACTTACCACCAAATCGCCCCGGCTGACCTCAACTAATTGCGTTTCGCTCTCTGCAGTTTGACCGCCGCAGGCACTAAGGCTGACCAGAACCAAGCCAGCCAGGGTTAGGATTAAACCTAATTTAATCTTCTTTTTCATTGACCTCCACCCTTTTGCACAAATTGCGCTCGATGTTTGTCTCGTTCTTGCTCCCAGCGTTCCACCAAGGCACCAAATTCTCGCTCAAAAAAAGTATACATGTCACGCATTTCCTCCAAGCCATGTCGGGTCTCAGAAGCTTCAGCTTCCACCAATTCCAGCCCACGTTCAGCGAGCTGCCGAAGTATTGTAATTTGCTCTGCATTTTGCCTAAGCATGTGCTCTAACGCACCAGGCCTGATACGGAAGTAGTCATGACGCACCCCCGGTAGACCAATCCGTTCGAGTAGGCCCATTTGAATGAGAAGGCGGCTCATAGTGCTAATTGAACCTTTACTGGCCAGCAGGCCTTCTGACAGTTCGTCTATGGATTGATGGGGTGGATTAGACAGCATAAGCCAACCCAGAATGCGTCCTGCCATCCGGGGCAAGCCAGCCTGCTCAAAGAAGAGGCCGAACTCTTCTACAAACTGCTGCTGCTTATAGTTCATAGTACGCCTCCTCGAGGAAAAATTATAATATTATTTAAACGATAATATATATTGAATATTTTGTCAAGATTGAATATATTGAATTTTGTGAAATATCTCAAAATAAGTGGCAGAGGGTATTTAATAAGAAGTAAATGAATAACTAGCAGAGGGATAAAAAATAAGCCGCCCCTACTCCCCCAGCCTCCTGGCTTTATTATAGGCAGTCTTTACCGCTTGTTTAACCAGTTCGGTGAATTCCCCTTTTTCAAACTTGAGCAAAGCCTCAGCGGTGGTGCCACCGGGAGAAGTGACCATCCTGCGTAATTCAGCAAGCTCCTTGCCCGACTTCTGGGCAAAGCGCCCTGAACCGAGCACCGTCTGTAACACTAGCTCTTGTGCCATATCACGGGGTAGACCAATTTCCACCGCAGCATCGACCAGCGACTCCATAAACAGGAAAAGGTAAGCCGGACCGCTACCACTTATGGCTGTAGCCATGTCAATGTACTTCTCATCATCAACATAAATCTGCTTGCCCATAGCCCCAAGAATAGTACCAGCCCATGCCTTTTGTTGCTCGGTTACCTCGGCAGTGGCTGTCCACACACTTATTCCCTCGCCAATCTGGGCCGGGGTATTAGGCATCACCCGAACAATACAACCATGCTTTAGCCCAAGAGATAGGGTGTTAATCCTTGCCCCAGCGATAATAGATAGCACCAACTGACTAGGCTTCAGCTGACCGCCAAGCTCAGTCATTACCTCAGCTAAATTCTGCGGTTTAATGGCCAGAACCACTACATCGCTCTTGTCCACCGCCTGCCGATTACTACCGGTCGCAGCTATGCCATATTCCTGCATTAGATAGCCACAACGCTGCTTATCAGCATCGCTAACCGAGACATCCTGCGGTGTGCTCAGTCCTTTTTCCAGAATAGCCGATAACATCGCCTCTCCCATAACTCCGCCACCAATAAATGCTATTTTCATATTGTGACCCTATCCCTTTTATCCCCTTCCCTTTATCAAGGGGAAGGGGAAGATTTTTTCTGAAGAGGGGCTTCGCCCCTCTTGGACACCCCATTTTTGTTTAGTTTAGAGGCTCTGTTTCCCACGCCTTCCTAAGTTTGTCCTCTAAGTCAGTCGAGTCGGTCTTCGCATTAATTATATCTTCAAAGGAAATAATTGCTCTTCTCTATCTTCTCTCCCTTTACTAAGAAAATCTCGAAAGTATCGTTTTGAAACCCTGTTCCTCCGTTACCAAAAACTTGTATCCCTTCGTCAATCTTTTTTGCAATCTCCCCCACTACCCCTTTTGCATCCTCTATCTCATCACTCCAATTTTTCACCGTCAAACCTTTTTTGTGCTATGTATCTTGCCAAAATAGTACGACCCAATTCATTATTTGCTCTGATGTCCATCACCAGTGTCCTCGCGCACCACCAAGTTCACCAGCCTCCCAGGAACATATACTACTTTGATAATTTCCTTGCCCTCCAGGTAGGCCTTTACTCGCTGCCTTTCCAGGGCTATCTGCCTTGCTTCAGCCTCAGTGATAGACGCTGGCACCATAATTCGGTCGCGCAACTTGCCGTTAACCTGAACCACTAGCGTAATTTCCTCATCCCTAGCCAGCTGCTCATCCCACTTGGGCCAGCTTTGATTATGGATGCTATAGCTATGACCTGTCTGCTGCCACAGCTCTTCAGCCAGATGGGGGACAGTAGGCGTCATGAGCAGGAGTAAGGTATCTATAGCCTGCTTCCAGTTTGAAACAGCGACAGCCCCTGCCTCCTTGACCCTAGCCAGGTAGTTGGTGAACTCCATGAGTGCCGCCAGCATGGTATTGAATCGAAGCCTTTCCATGTCTTCGGTCACCTTTCTGATGGTCTGATGAGTCTGGCGAGAAAGCTCTCTTTCCGCTTTATCCCTAACATCAGAGCTAACCTCCCCACCCCAGCTATGCCCCCCAGTCACCAAGTTCCACACCCGGTTAAGCCATCGGCTGACGCCGCTAATGCCACTGTCATTCCACTCGCCACCCTGCTCCCAAGGGGCAACAAACATGAGATAGGCACGCACCGCATCAGCACCCAGCTCAGAAACATACTCATCGGGGGTTATTACATTGCCCCGTGATTTACTCATCTTCTGCCGCTCAACAATGATAACCCCCTGGTTAAACAAGCGTCCAAAGGGCTCACCAAAGTCAACCAGCCCCATATCCCGAAGCGCCTTGATGAAGAAGCGGGCATAGAATAAGTGCATAACGGCATGCTCAGCACCGCCGGTATAAAGGTCTACCGGCAACCAGTACTTCACCTGGTCAGCATCAAATGGAGCGTTATCACAATCGGGGCTGGCATAGCGCAAGAAATACCACGAGGAACACATAAAGGTATCCATGGTGTCAGTCTCGCGCTTGGCTGGGGTTCCACATTGCGGGCAAGTGGTATTGACAAACTGCTCACAGTATTTCAAGGGGGATTCACCAGTGGGCTTAAACTCAGCGTCTTCTGGTAGCAGCACTGGCAGGTCTGCCTCAGGAACCGGGACAATGCCACAATCTGGGCAGTAAATCATAGGAATCGGTGCCCCCCAGTAGCGCTGTCGGGAGATAAGCCAATCGCGAAGCCGATAGGTGATGGCTCTCTTACCCCAACCCTTCTCCTCCAAGAAATCAGAGACTGCTTCAACACCCTGCTGGCTGGGGAGGCCATTAAACTGCACCGAGTTCGCCATAGTGCCTGGTCCAGTATACGCCTCCTCCAACTCCTCTTCCTGCCACCCCGGTGGAGCTATCACCACCCTAATTGGCAGGTCATACTTCCTGGCAAAAGCAAAATCACGCTCATCATGAGCTGGCACCCCCATCACCGCCCCAGTACCGTAGCCCAATAGCACATAGTCAGCAATCCAAATGGGCACCCTTTCACCATTGAGCCTGTTTACCACATAAGCCCCGATAAATACGCCGTCCTTTTCCTTTTCCGTTGATAGCCTTTCTATCTCAGTTTGTCGTCGTGACTTAGCTATATAGTCCTCAACCTCAGCCCTCTTATCGGGTGAGGTCAGTTTAGCCACCAGAGGGTGCTCTGGAGCCAGCACCATAAAGGTAACGCCAAAGGTGGTATCAGGGCGAGTGGTAAATACCCTGATTTCCGTCTCATCTACCCCGGGGTGGTCAAGGGCGAAGGAAATCTCGGTACCCACGCTCTTACCCACCCAGTTCCTCTGCATTATCTTTATCCGCTCCGGCCAGTCGATGCCATTATGCTCCATAAGCTCATCGGCGTATTTGGTGATGCGGAAGAACCATTGCTCCAAATCTCGGCGACTAACGGCTGCGCCACAGCGCTCGCAGAAGCCTTCTACTACCTGTTCATTAGCCAGCACTGTCTGGCAGCAAGGGCACCAGTTAACCGGAGCCTTTCCCCGATAAGCCAGACCATTCTCGTATAGCTTCAAGAAGAACCACTGCGTCCATTTATAATACTCAGGCAAACAGGTAACCACCTCCCGGCTCCAGTCATAGATGGCGCCTATGCTCTTGAGCTGACGACGCATATTTTCTATGTTCTGCATCGTCCAGGTGAAGGGGTGAATACCCCGGCTGATAGCCGCATTCTCGGCGGGAAGCCCAAAGGCATCAAAACCCATTGGGTGAAGCACATTATAGCCCTGCATCCGCTTAAATCGGGCGTGAACATCTGACGGAGCCATAGCATACCAGTGCCCGATATGGAGGTCACCCGAGGTATAGGGAAACATGGTCAAGTCATACCACTTAGGCTTGGCACCCTCCTCAATAACCTCATACAGCCTATCCTCAGCCCATTTTTGCTGCCACTTCTTCTCTATTTCCTGCGGATTATACCCAGCCATCATTTTCCCTCTAAATAAAAGCTCTTTAGCTTGACTACTTAGCCCATAGCCCCATTGGAAGATAATTGTAACAATAAAGCGTACAGCCTGCAACTCACGGTTGCCTTATATCATGGCCTATTGTACACTACCATCTCGAAAGGCTGAATATGGGACTGAGCTCGCCAAACACCATCAGCACTGATTTGCTAATCATTGGCGGCGGGGGAGCAGGGCTGAGAGCCGGCATCGAGGCCAAAAAACACGGCATCGATGTGCTTATAGCCTCTCATTCCCGAGTCGGCTATGGGAGCAATACCAGCATCTCGGGAGGGGGTTTTGCTGCTGCCCCAAGACCTCAGAAGAGCGGCGGAGATTTGGTGGACTTACCAGAGCAGCATCTACTCGATACCATCACTGGCGGCTATTTTCTCAGTAACCTGGCCTTAACCGAGATAATGGTCAGCGGGGCCGAGCAACAAGTCAAAGACCTGCGTCGGTTCGGGGTTAGATATACCACTGCCCAGGCCTCTCCCTGGATAGCCTTGTCTATAGACCCGGGACATAGCCACCTAAGGCTGGTCTACAGCCAAAATGCCTTCGGTACCGATTTCACCCTCCCCCTGCGACAGTATGCTCAAAGACAAGGAGTGAAATTCCTGGAGGGCATCCTGATAACCAAATTGTTGAAGAAGGGAGACAGGGTGGTGGGGGCTATGGGTATCAATTTCCGGGGTCAAGTCTTGGTGTTCACCGCGTTAGCCATCATCCTAGCCACCGGTGGATTGGGGCAGGTATATTTACGCAGTGACAATGCCGCTGGAGCCACCGGAGATGGCTACGCTCTGGCCTATCAGGCTGGAGCGGTTCTCCAGGACATGGAATTCGTCCAGTTTTATCCCACCAGCCTGGGCTCAGGCACGCCAGCTTTTTTCTATGAGTGCTTCCTACTCAAAACTGGGGGCAGGCTACTGAATCGGCTTAACGAGGACATAGTGGTAAAACACGGTCTCACCGACCCTATGCTACTCACCAGAGACCGTCTCAGCCAAGCCATAGCCAAGGAAGTAGCCAGCGGCCTGGGTTTTGCAGACAAGATAGCCCTTGATTTGAAACAGGTCTCGGCGAAAAATATGGAGATACTGCGGCCTATCTTACCCAAAGGAGCCCCCCGTGGACAGAATCGATTTCTAGTAGCTCCAACTGCCCACTTCCAGATAGGCGGGGTGAAGATAAGCCAAAAGGCTGAGACCTCCATCCCCGGCCTCTACGCCGCAGGAGAGGTCTGTGGCGGCGTCCACGGCGCCAATCGCCTTTCTGGGAATGCCCTCACCGAAGTATGGGTTTTCGGCACTGTTGCCGGTCAAGAAGCCGCCCGAAGCACGAAAGAGACAGGCCGAGCACTGCTGCCCACAGATGCTATAGCCGCTGAGACGAAAAGGTTACAGCAGCTAGCCTCGAGGCAGAAAGGAGAGACGGCTGCCACACTGCTCCAATCCCTAAAGGAGACCATGTGGCATAGGGCTGGGATTATCCGAGATGCTAACGCCCTGCAGCAAGCCCTGGAGCAGGTGGCCAGCCTTAACCAGCGCTATAGCCGCATATCCGTAGCCGATGGTCGAGGGCTACTGCGGGCATTGAAACTGGGTAACATGTTGACAGCCTCAGAGATGATATGCCGGGCTGCCTTTTACCGGCGTGAGAGCCGAGGTGCCCACTACCGGCAAGATTGCCCCGAGCAGGATAACAACAACTGGGCATGTAATGTGCTCCTTCGCCAGGAAAATGAGCGGATGACACTGGACATCAAACCAGTGAAGTTGACCCGTACTAGCAATGTGAGCAAATAGTCATCAAGCTAGCGTACTAGACAGGCTGTCAAAGAGTATCCCCATCTAAACGTGAGAGCAGCGTCTCATTAAAGAAGACGCTGCTCTACAGAAGGTCAACCAGGGAGTATCTTACCGAAATTACGCCTCTGCTTTCTGGGCTAACCCCCGGAAAATCTTCTCCGGATGCAGAGGGAGACTCATAATCTTGACCTTTGTCGCATCATAGACAGCATTGACTATAGAGCCAATTACTGCCGCACGAGCACACTCTCCAATCTCTTTGGCACCGAAGGGTCCATTAGGGTCAGGGTCAGAAGCATCAATTGTTGTTATCTTGGGAACATCAAATGCCCGTGGGATTTCATAATCGACAAAGTTAGCATTAATGGTTCGCCCCTCGGAAAACATGACTTCCTCAAATAGGGCATCCCCCATTCCCATAACTGCCTGGCTCTGAAGCTGTCCTTGGCATATTGCCGTGTTTATTTCACGGCCGCAGTCATCGCCTATCCATATATGCTCTACCTTCGTCCTTCCGGTCTCAGCATCTATACTTACCTCAGCAACTGAGGCGGTGAAACTGTAAGCATCTGTCCACCGGCCTGACCCTTTTGACAGGCTGGGGTAGAACTCTATCTCCGGCACCGGCTTGCAGAAGCCTTTGCCTATAAGCGGATCTCCATCATGCCTCTGGATGCTATATCTAAGTATCTCATCAAAAGCGACACCTTCCTCAGGGTCTGCCTTGATATAGACACGACGATCCAGCATCTCCAGGTCTTCAACATTTTCTTCCAGCATCTCAGCGGCAATCTTCAGTATTTGCTGCTTCAAATCTTGGGCTGCTATCAAGCCAGCTTTGCAACTGACAAACATACCGCCACTAAGCCAGTTGCTGTAGTCGATTGGGCAGAGTTCCGAATCACCATCAACAAGATTTATATCCTCTACGTTCAGTCCTAACTCTTCGGCAACCAGCTGGCAGGTCGTCGTAGTCGGCCCCTGGCCAAACTCTGCCTGACCCATGTAAAGGGTGACGGTACCATCATGGTTCATTCTCACTATGGAGCCAGCAGTGAAAGGCCAGTATCCAGAACCGTTAAACATGGCACTCACTGCCAAGCCTATGCCGCGGCCGGGGCCCAACTTCCCCCTCTTTTCCTTCCAATTTGAAGCCTCAACTACCTTCTTGACGCAATCAGGAAGACCGTAACTATTCAACGTATCCCTGTTGGGCAGAACATCGCCTTTCCGCCTCAGGTTTTTCAACCTGAACTCCACTGGGTCCAGCCCCAGGTCTTCAGCTATCCAATCCATCTGGGACTCAATGGCAGTGGTCATCTGCTGGGAGCCATGCCCTCGCTTGGCCATAGTTGTTGACTTGTTAGTGTAGGCTCCCACACCCTCATGAGTCAGGTTAGGTATGTTATATATGGCATCGCGCATGGAATGACACAGAAACAGGCATACTGGAACACTACCTCGATAAGCCCCCATATCACTGATTAGCTTTACATGCTGCCCCACTATGGTTCCATCTTTCTTAACGCCTTTCTTAACATTAATCTTTAAGGCGATACTATTATTGGTAGAAGTAAACACCTCGTCCCTGGGGAGGATTAGTTTTACTGGTTTACCAGTCTTGCGTGAAAGAAAGGGAGCTATTATCTCATGGTCAAATACCTGAGCCTTGCCACCGAAGGCACCACCGACAAAGGTCTTACGAACCCTTATCTTACTTATAGGTATGCCTAAGGTCTTAGATATCCAATAGCGCTTAAGCTCGTAGCCCATGTGGCTTAGCCAGACATCCATGAACCCGGTAAGAGGATTGTAGCTGGCTACTGCACCGTGAGGCTCCATTGCGGCATGATTTGTCCGGGGAACAACCCAAGTATCCTCCCTAATATAGTCTGCATCAGCAAATCCCTTTTCACTATCACCGTAACCTATATTGACGCTGGCACCGATGTTGTTTACCGGATTATAGGAGCGTGCTGCTCTAGCCACTCCCCAATCCTGCCAGGCACACTTCCTGCCCGGTGCTGGGATTTGCTCCCCGTGGATTTGAGGTGCACCTTCCTTCATTGCCTCTTCAGGGTCAAACACCGCAGGAATAGGTTCATACTCGATATCAATCAAGTCTAAAGCCTCGTTGGCCGTATCCTCGTCAACAGCAGCTACCGCTGCTACCGACTCGCCGATAAAGCGCACCCTATCCTCAGCTATGACCGGCTGCTCACAAGGATAACGCGGGGTATCAACGAAGCCGAACCTCATCCCCTGGGTATCTTTTCCTGTAATCACTGCTTTGACGCCAGGTAGCTTCTCTGCCTTACTGGTATCGATGTTTACAATTCTGGCATGGGCATGTGGACTACGAAGGATCTTGGCATATAACATCTCAGGCAACACTATATCGAAGGTATACTTTGCCTGCCCGGTAACCTTTTCTATACTGTCCTTTCTTGGTATCCCTTTATTGACAACACGAAATTCTGCCATTTTTAACCTTCCTTTGCGCCATATTTATCAGGATGCTGGGCTACATCCATTATGGCCTCAATATACTTCTGATAGCCGGTACAGCGGCACAGGTTACCTTCCATATCTCTCCTCAATTCCTCCTCGGTGGGCTGGGGATTCTCATCCAACAGCGCCTTAGCTGACATGAGTTTCCCCGGGGTGCAGAAACCACACTGAAAGGCAACATGCTCAATGAAAGCCTGCTGGAGAGGGTGAAGCTTACTATCCTTGGCTAACCCTTCAACAGTGAGGACTTCCTTCCCATCTACCTGCATTGCCAATACTGAGCATGACTTGACAGCCATGTCATCAAGAATGACAGTGCAGGCGCCGCAAGAATTACTAATGCAAGACATCTTAGCTCCAGTCAGTCCCAGATGGTCACGTAATAAATCAAGTAGAGTGATGTTCTGCTTTATCCATAGCTCACGGGGTTCCCCATTTACCGTAACTTTTATCAGTTTTTTTGCCAGTTCCATGCTAGTACTACCTCCTGTTTAACGCTAAGTTGCCTTAGCTCTTTCTAAAGCCATTTTCGTTGCCCGCCGCACTAGGACCTTGGCTAATTCTCTTCTATATTCATCGGTGGCATGCATATCAGTTACAGGGTCTGCCTCCGTTGATGCCATTTGTGCTGCCTGCTCAATCAGTTTATCGTCCACCGGCTTGCCCCTCAGTATTTCTTCTGCCTTTAGCACTCTCATCGGAATCGAAGCCACAGCGCTGAGTGCTATCTTGGCATCTTTGCATGCCCCGTCCTCTAGGCTTATCAGTGAGGCTGCTCCGGCAATCTTTATGCCGGCTTCGATGGTGCTAAACTTTTGATAGGCGACGCCAGTATGGGCTGGTGGGGTTGGTATCTGGATCTCGCTGAGTATCTCATTTTCTTCAATAACGGTCATGAAGAAGTCGACGAAGAACTCAGCAATAGGTATAGTTCTCTCTCCGCCTCCACTGGCGAGCTTTATCTTTGAGTCCAACACAATTAATGGCGGGGCTATATCTCCTATCGGGTCAGCATGGACAAGGGTACCGCCAATAGTACCCCAGTTTCGGGTTTGTACTGAGGCCACGACCAGTTCTGTCTCCGGGAGGACAGGGAACTTTTCCTTGAGCAGTGGCGATTTTTCCACAGTGCGATGGGTGGTCAAAGCACCCATCTTCAAGCCCTCTTTCTCATCAAAGTCCATGTAATCCAACTCAGGGATAAACTTGATGTCAATTAGGTAGGAAGGGCTTAACATGTTCATCTTAAGCAGGGTGAGTAGAGACTGGCCACCGGCAAGTACTTTGGCCTCCTCTTTATACTCGGAAAGCAGAGAACACGCTTCTTTCAGCGTGTTCACACGGAGGTATTCAAATTTTCTCATAATTCCTCCCTCAATTCTGTACTAAAGTGGTTGCAACTTTGGCTTTTTTGGCTTTTGGTTCTCGACCTTGAACCTCCTTTTTGCCTAAAGTCTCTGCCACCAATGTTTGCTCGCTAATAAACTTGGTATAATATTCCTCTAGGT
>Ga0224501_10002268_pt1 | contig 15055 bp, 10 predicted proteins | sample SF_Oct11_sed_USG_4_FD_169105 | JGI IMG/M metagenome (GOLD analysis project Ga0224501, IMG submission 169105) | Sediment microbial communities from San Francisco Bay, California, United States - SF_Oct11_sed_USGS_8_1 | ecosystem: Environmental > Aquatic > Marine > Sediment | place: USA...
AGCCCTTCTCAAGAGGATGATTGCTGAAAAGATTCATATTGAATGGTCAGCTCAGATACGTGCAGATGCTGCCAGAGATACTGAACTCGTGAATCTTATGGCTCAAGCAGGATGCTTTATGGTATATGTGGGATTTGAGTCCATCAATCCGCGGACCCTTTATCTTTATAATAAAAAACAGACAGTGGATGATATTGTCGAATGTATCAAGAACTTAAAGAATGCCTCCATTAACATACATGGGATGTTTGTGCTTGGTGGAGATGCAGACGACATCAAAACCATCAGGAGCACACAGAAGTTTGCCAAACGCCTCGATATAGATTCTATCCAGTTTATGATGCTTACCCCTATCCCGGGAACACCCCTATTCGAAGAACTTGAACAGCAGGGGCGCATAATCCATACAGATTGGGCAAAGTATGATGGTCACCATGCTGTCTTTGAACCAAGGCTCATGACCGCTTTTGAGCTTCACACTGAGACCATAAAGGCTATGGCAAAATTCTATTCATGGGGGAAAATACTCAAGAATCTTCTGCATCGGGACCTCTTTTACTGCTTTGTAACTCTCTATGGAAAAAAGTCGATAAAAAAGGTAAAAACGCCGGGCAAAGAATATCTGAGAGAGTTGAAGAATATAGTCAGTACAAAATTTGATGAAAACACCGGGAAAATCAGAGAATATTTTTCAACAAAGAAGAAAACGGTCATAAATATTGTACTGAACAGCCTTACAGAAGGAGGAATTGAATCGAAATTTTTCAAAACCTTTTTTAAAAAGATAGGGAAGGAATTGATTATTAGTAGTCAGGAACCTAAAGTTTTACCTCACACATTGACCATTATGCCCATTCTGCAAGTTGCAGACACTGAGGGTAAATCTGATAAGAATCTGTTGGAAGAAACATGCGAAAAATATAAATCAATGTTTCACAATTTTAAAATCATACCATTAGAAACAGACTCTCTCTACAGAGTATGTGTAGATATTGGTTTACTCTTGGGCATAAAGATGAAAAAAATTAGAAAGGCGTACGAAAAAGCGGTAAAAGGTATTGACGGCAAGGCTTTTGATTGTCATGCTCTAATGATTTTGATTAGCCAGACATAGTCTTTTCCAAATTCCGGGCAGATATGTCAAGGTAGCATGCAAAAGAAATTGCTTTAAAGCTTGCGGTATGATTTAGGAGCAATCTAAACAACTATCTTGTTATTTCTTACCTTTAGAGTGAAGAAAGGGTATACGCCTATCTTATGACTTATTTATGAGCTACGAGGAGAATTAATCTCCCCAAGGTTTTATAAATAAAAATAGGTATCCTTTTAAAATCTTGTGCACGGTAACAAAATCAACAGCTGAATAACTGAGGTTTCTTTGTTGCAGAACAATTCAGGGATGGGTGATACCCATCCCTGAAAATCTACCTTTCTACTTTTTTGGTTTCTCTGGTGCCTTTGGTGCCTCAGGTGCTTTCTCTGGTGCCTTTGTTGCCTCAGGTGCTTTCTCTGGTGCCTTTGGTGCTGGCGGTGCCTCAGCTGGCTTTGGTGCCGGTTTTGGTGGCTCTGCCTTCTGGCAGCCAACGGTGAACGAGAATGCGACAACAAGTACCAATGACAGAAGTATAGCTAAAACTTTCTTCATTAACTGTCACCTCCTTTCAAGAGTACTTAAAGTACTTTAGTAAAGTGCTAAAGTAATATTATACCACAACAGCTTTGTCAATTTAAATTAGAGAATATTATAACCGTCTATTCATAAAAATCAAGATAATTCTTACGGTGCTCTCCTCCGATTCATTTAGAGAGTTTGAGATGCATAATCTATGTAATTTATAATACACCATCATGTCATTATTTGCATCTATGGACGTAGGATCGAACACATTTAGACTTTTGATAGCCAGTGTGAGGGATCAAAAGATCGAGCATGTACTTTATAAAAGAAAGATTACTCGGTTAGCTGATGGAGTGAGTCAGAGTGGAAAGCTCAGAGATGAAAATAGTGCATCCTCAATTGCAGTGCTCAAGGAATTCTCCTCAATAATCTCAAGACATGGGGTTAAATCTGTCAGTGCAATTGCGACGAGTGCTTTGAGGGAGGCATCGAACTCAGATATTTTTTTAAAAAGAGTGTTTGATGAAACTGGAATCATGATAAAAGTTATTTCTGGCGAAAAAGAGGCAGAACTTATCGTGAAAGGTGTTTTTTCTTCATTTCATGATTCCTCACCCATCGCTGCTCATTCCTCATTGATTATTGATATAGGAGGGGGCAGTACAGAGTGGATTCTCTGTAAAGACAAACAGATAGTTGAAATGGGGAGTATTCCTGTTGGGGTAATAAAACTTGCAGCAAGTTTTATAAAGACTGACCCTCTTTCAGAGGCAGATATCGCAGAATTGGGGAAAGGGATTGCCTCATATTTAGATAGTCTCAGAGCCAGGATTGAGCATCTGATTGACAGGAATACATGCTTCATAGGAACTGCGGGAACTTTTACAACCCTTGCCTCTATTGACTTAAAACTTGAAATCTATTCAAGGGGGAAAGTACATCTCTATAGAATATCTCTGGACAAACTTCGTAATATAAGAAGTACGTTATTCGCACTTCCCCTGAGGGAGAGGAAGAAGATGAAAGGACTTGAACCCGAGAGAGCAGACTTGATTATACCTGGAATACAATTTACAATTAACATAATGGAATATTTTAATTTTAATGAATTAATTGTAAGTGATTACGGGCTTCTCGAAGGAGTGCTCCTTGAGACTATCGGTTAGACAAATGAAAAAGATATTCAAGAGACCAATAAGCCTCAAAAAAGCACCGTTCAGATTTTGTCCTGGTTGCGGACATAGTCTTATTCACAGGCTCATTGCGGAATGTATTGACAATTTAGGCATCAGGGAGAAGGTTATAGGTATTGCTCCGGTTGGATGTGCGGTATTTGCTTATGACTATTTTAATTTTGATGTGCTTGAAGTTGCACATGGCAGACCACCGGCTGCAGCAACGGGACTTAAACGTGTGATGCCTGACAGGATAATTTTTTCGTATCAAGGTGATGGGGACCTTGCCGCTATCGGGACAGCTGAGATAATTCATGCAGCAAGCAGGGGGGAAAACATCTCGGTATTTTTTGTAAATAATGCAACCTATGGGATGACAGGAGGCCAAATGGCCCCAACGACGCTCATCGGTCAGAAGACAACCACGACACCTGCAGGGAGAAGTGTTGAAGCAGCAGGGTATCCTCTCCATATATCAGAACTTTTGTCCACAATTGACGGTGCATCATATATTGTCAGGACATCAGTTGACTCATATAAAAACCTTATGAATGCAAAAAAAGCAATAAAGAAGTCATTCAGATATCAGATAGAAGGTAAGGGATTCAGTCTTGTTGAGATACTTTCACCATGCCCGGTTGACTGGGGACTCACCCCACGTGATTCGATCACATGGCTTCAAAAAGAAATGACGTCTGTGTATCCACTTGGAACATTTAAAGATAAATTCAAGGAGGCGAAATAACTGGGAAACAGGATTTTTATCGCAGGCTTTGGCGGTCAGGGCATACTCTTTTTCGGAAGGGTTCTCGCGTATACAGGTATGCTCGAAAACAAAGAGGTAACGTGGTTTCCGTCTTATGGTGCGGAAATACGGGGAGGAACTGCGAATTGTACTGTAATCATCTCGGATGAACTCATTGGCTCACCAATTGTGACAAATCCAGACATACTTATTGTAATGAACGAGGCATCACTCAAGAAATTTCAGGCAAAACTGAGACAGAAAGGACTTCTCATATTCGATTCATCTCTTATCAAAGACCCTGAACTCCGAAAAGATATAGAAATTGTCAGAGTTCCTGCAACAGAGATTTCTAATGCTATTGGGAATGCAAAATCTGCCAACATGGTATTGCTTGGCGCGTTTATTGGGAAAACCAAATTGCTTGAGAAAGAGCACACGTTTGATGCTCTTGAGGATATAGTGCCTGAGAGAAGGATGAAAAGTATTGGGGTAAATAAAAAGGCAATTATTGAGGGGATGAAGTTCATTGAAGATAAGAAAGGCTAAAATATCTGATTTAAAGCAGGTCCACAAACTCATTAACGAATTTGCGAGGAGAGAAGCAATGATCCCCAGATCCCTTAATGAACTCTATGAAAACCTGAGAGATTTTTTTGTATATGAAGACAAAGGGATTATATGCGGGGCGTGTGCGCTGCATATCATGTGGGAGGATCTTGCAGAAATACGTTCTCTTGCGGTAGAGAGACAATATCAGAAAATGGGGATAGGTAAAAATCTTGTTCAACACTGCCTTAAAGAAGCAAAGGCATTGGGTCTAAAAAAGGTGTTTGCACTCACCTACCATCCCGGGTTTTTTAAAAAGATAGGATTTGTTGATATTAATAAATCACGCCTTCCGCAAAAAATATGGGGAGACTGTTTACGATGTCCCAAGTTTCCTGAATGTGATGAACACGCAGTGATTACAGAACTGAAAAGTAAGAAGTAAGAAACCGGAAACGAGAAATGCTTCTACAGTGAGCTTCATATTTCTTATTTATTGTAATTGTATTTTAATATATGTTTTCCCCCTGAGTTCGTTAATATGCATCTTCACACGCTCATTCATTTCTTTCTCAATAAGATAGGTTTCGATTTTTTCTCTTGCATTTTCAAAGTCCTGACCGTGAAAGTCCCTGATGTGCTTTTGATAAAAATCAATTAATTCTTCCTCTTTTATTATTATAAATGTTTTTATTTTAAGGTTTAAATAATCTCTTATCATCTCATCCTCAGAATGTGTCTCTAATTTGAGCTTTTTCGCTTCTCTGAGAAGGAGCACTCTGTTGATCATCGTATTGAGGACTTCATCTTTTGTGGCACCCCGGGTTGCCTCCTGTGTTTTTGTGTATGTTTCCTCTAATTCACTCAGCGTTATTGCAATATTATCCACAAATGCAACTACTCGATCGTTGATTTCTGCATGGAGCAACAGGCGAAGAGAAAAGAGCATTAAAAAAGCAATGAGCAAAGAGCAAGGAGTAATAGTAAATAAAAAAAACCTTAATAATATCCGTTGTTTTTTAAACTTTTCACTTTTCACTTCTCACTTCTCACTTTTAATTAGAACGCATGGCCTATGCTGAAATGCAGTTCCCCACTGCTTTCCCCATTTTCCCTCTGAAGTTTGTGCCCGTAATCAATCCTTATGGGGCCAACCGGTGTGTTATACCTTAACCCGAGACCGGCAGTATATTTAAGATTTGCAGGATCCATATCTTTTGCCTTCAACCAGACATTTCCTCCGTCAAGGAATGCAACGATTCCAATACCCTTACCGAAAGATGACCTTATTTCGACGTTTCCACAGAGAAATGCATTACCGCCGGTCGGATCCCCGTTTGATCCTTTAGGGCCGAGCATATCCTGACTATAACCCCTTACCGTAGTCCTGCCACCAAGAAAAAATCTCTCAACAATAGGGAGTTCTTCAGTATCATGGTATCCATGAGCAACGCCACCCCTGAGCGACAACGCAAGGACAATTCGTTTGGTGAGTTCATGGTAAGTACTTCCATGGAAAATAAGTTTTAGAAAGTTTGTCTCTGAGAAAAAAAGAGGAGAAGTAAACTTGAGTGAGAATCCAGAAAGGATTCCTTTCTTAGGATCAAAAGGATTGTCTCTTGTATCATAAATGATTCCAGGTTTTATACCGCTGATAATGAGTGTGCCGATATCTTCTTTGCTCAAAATAACATCTGGTTTTACATCAAATGTTTTGACAAGAGAGAGTTCATAGTAAAGTTCTGTCTTCAGGCTGTCACTCAATTTTTTCTCCAGACCGGCTGAAGCACCGTACCTCTTCAGCCGGTACCGTGTCTCTCTGGTGTCAATATTAATTTCTTTTTTATCTTCGTAAAGGAAAAATGTCCTGAATGGTAAGGGCACATCAAAAAACCATGGATCAAGGTACTGAAATATATATCGCTTCTCAAGAGAGCTCATCTCAAACCTGAATGAGGACTGTCTGTTCATGCCCCAGAGATTTCTGTAACTTAGGTCAAAAAATCCCCTGAATCTTTCGTAATCACCATATCCAAGACCAAATTCTACAGCACCTGCATTACCTTCATTCAATTTTATCAGGACATCTTTTTTATGGTCATATCTATCGAGTACCTCAATATCTACATCTGAAAAGAGACCCAATTTATAAAGTCCCTGTCGTGCCTTTGAGAGAAGGTGATAATTAAATGGTGTATCTTCGTGATATTGTAATTCCCTTTTTACTACTTCATATCTTGTCGCAAAGTTTCCAGTGATTATCGTCTTACCGAAAGATATTTCATCGCCTTCGAGTATCTTGAATGTAATGGATGCCTTTTCCGTGTCGATGGCTCTTTCTACCGATACAACTACATCAGAAAATCCACGGGAACTGTATAAATTAATAATTCCGTACCGTATATCTGAAATATCAACCTCATTGTATGGGTCACCAGGTTTTATCTTTAAGACCTTTTTTATCTCCTCTTCGGAAACAAGGTTTGTCCCGACAACATTTATCTCTTCGATCTCTGTTTTTAACCCTTCATTTACTCTTATCACTATATCAATTTTATGAGAACTCTCCTCATATTTTGTCTGGAACTCTTCAACGTGAGATGACAGGTACCCGAGAGCATTATATAGCTCTTGAATTGCTTCTCTGTCAATATCAATAAGATCCGGATTATACAGGCCTCCTTCTTTGAGGGACATGACCTCTTTGAGATTCTTCTCAGGCAGACTGATACCAGAAAAAGTAATTGACCCGAGACGTATTTCAATTCCTTCAGAAATAGAGAAATGGAGATTTACGAGTTCACCCTCTGAAGTCATCACAGGTGTAATCTGTGTAAAAGGGTATCCTTCCTTATAATAGAGAGAGCGCATCCTGTGCACTGCTTCTTCTACAATATCATCTCTGAGATCTTCTACTTCAAAAAATGGCATTTCTTTGAGAAGGGCTTTTGTTGAGACAGCACTGTTACCTTCAAGGGAAATAGTCAGTCGCTTGCCGGGATTGACAGAGATTGTGAGAGTCCCTTCAGTAAATGTATATGGGCCCACAACAGGCTTAAAATATCCTTTTTTCTTATAATATGCCTTTAGCCTGTTTAAATCTTTACTCAATTTCTCCTTGTCGTATATATCTCCCTCAGATAATTTCATTATGCTTTTTACCTCTTCTGCCGGACCGAAGATAAACATCTTTTTAATTCTCTCTGGTTCTCCTGTATTTATGTGCAGATAAAGAGTAACTCTGGATGGTTTATTTATTTTTTTAATTTCTGCATTTACACTGGAATGTGGAAATCCTCGCATTGCTATTTCATTTTTTAACTTTTCAATAGCGACCTTGAGCAGATCATATCTCATCACCTGTTCTTCTTTTAAAGAGAAATTATTCTTTATGAATTTTTTGGAAAGGTCATAGTCACCTTTTATATAAATCTTTTCTATAAAATCCCTTTCCATTACATTGATTGTAACCTTTACCTTTTCTCCACCGGTTGTCTTGATAGAGATGTTTTCGAATAATCCCTTTAAAAAAGCCCTTTTGATGCCAAGTCTTACAGCTTCTTTATCTATTTGTTTATCTGGTTTGATGTCGAGAATGTCAAGAAATTCTTCTTTTTCGATTGAATATAATCCATTTATTTCTATTTCACCAACTGTTGTACCTTTAACCTCAGAAGTAAAAAACATCATGAAGCAAGAAGTAAGAAGTAAAAAGTAAGAAGCAAGAATGAAAAACTTTTCATTTCCAGTTTCCGATTTCCTATTTCTCATTTCTCTTTTTTTATTCATTTGAATTCGAATCTGAACTTTATATCACCTCCCACACTTCCCTTCTCGTCCCTGGTTCCAATGAGGGAAGTGTTTCTATCAAGGAGGTATTCGAATTTAAGGACATATTCTTCGGTAGTACCCAATGAGCCTGTATACGTCACAAGTAATTTATCACCGATGAGTCGTTTCGATGCAGCCACCATTGGTCCGACCGTACCTGTGGTTTTTGACACGTAAGGACTGACCGCAAATCTGTCAAGGCCTGCTATCGTCCTGAGCCGTTCCTCGAGAACGTCCTGAATTTTGCCTGTCAAAAATGATGTCGCTTCACCCACTCCTATGCCTCCCTCAAGGCCTTTCGTTTGTTTTCCTATCTGTCCAGAAGTGAGGAGAGAGAGGATATCCATATCCTCAAGGTGCGGGTCAGAAGAAAGGGAAAGGTTAAGGCGCTCCATCTGCCCTTCAAGATTCAGTTTGATATGGTATCCTTTTACCGTAGCTTCAGCCGAGAAATTCAAGAAAGGATTGAGTTTGTTCGGATCTATAAAATCAGCACTTGCATGAAGAATTCTGAATTCATTATTTCTGAAATAGATAGTCCCCTCTTGGGATTCAAGTCTCCCGAATAAAACAGGACGTGAGAGTGTTCCCCTTACTACCATATCAACTTTTGCAGCAGCCCGTGCTATGTTATTATCGATATAAATGTTCTCACTTCCTGAAACCCTTATGTTTAATTCTGCTCTTTCAAGTTCTGAACCCTCAGCCTTGGGTTTTTCTTTTGCCTTTGCCGTAAGGAGCAAACTTTTCCAATCCACTCTTTCTTGATATCGTAATCTGTTTATCTTTATCTCACCGATAATACTTTGAGCGACCGCGGTTCCTCTGTATAAGATGCTTCCTCCAAAACTTACGGTGGCGTCTTTAGAGATAGAAGCGGTTACATTATTGATATGCGCTTCGAGATGAAATCTTTTCACATCAAATCCCTTCAGATAGACAAGGCCAGATACTCCTACTTCACCGCCTCCTAATTTGCCGGAGAGCTTCTGAACAGTAATTTTATCTTCACCCACATGAAAGTTACCATTAATTGAACTGAACCGCTGTTGAAAACCCTTTACACTAAAAGAGGCATTTGATACGCTTAGATCCCCGTTTATCTTAGGTTTATCCCATTTTCCATTCAGAGAAAAGTTAAACCGAGTATCTCCGCTCAGATACTCTATCTTTTTTGAAAAAGCCTGCAGAGGTGAAAGAGATGAACTCCCTTCAAAAAATAAATCATATTCCCTGCCGATTTCTAAACCTCCACGAAGTTTGAACGAAGAACTCCCGCTCCGCAGGGCAAATGAGAGAAAAGAGATTTTTCCATTATCGATCCTTACCTTTATATCTGAATCATTTGAAAAGCTGTGACCAAAGAGAGCAAGTGTGACCTGGATTATATTTGCTGAGGCAGTGATATGTTTTCTGTCACCTTTCATCTCAACACGGCCCCTGAGATTAAGGAGCAGATCTTCTGGTGCTTCCTTGAGAATAGAACTTAAAATAAAATCATATCTGCCTGGCTGGATATCAATTTCAGCAGTCCATGGTAATTTTTCGTCATAATATCCATTCCCCTTGAGCTTTACCTTTTCATCAAAAAGTAATGCGTCTAATGAGATGTTCATGTTTTTCAGCGTTGCATTTATGATACTGTTGCCTATGGGTGTACCCTTAAATGTACCTCCTATGACCTTTGCATTCAATGTGATGGAAGGATTTGTAAGGGTGCCACTCCCTTCGGAATGTAAGCTTGAAAAAGAATCCGCAGGCATATAATCAAATCCGATGTCCTTTAAAAAAATTCTGTTTGACGAAGCCCTGTAAGAAAAATTTTTATTTAAAGAAAATTTTCCTTCTGCTGAAAGAGTAGATTTGCCCTTTTTGATTAAAGCCTGTCTAAAAGAAAGCTCTTTATTGGCATATGAAAAGGTTACAGATGCAGAATCAAATGGAATGTTATATACGGATGCTTTCTCTATGGAGGCATTACCGTTAATTTCGACATCTTTATCCCTACTCCCAATCTTCAAACCTGCATTTAGTCTTCCTGTTGATGGAAGATCTTTATAGAATATTTGCATAGCCTTTCCGAACTCGGCATTCTTAAGAGTGGCATTCATTTTATATACAGGGTTCGAAAGCTCGAAGAGTTTCTTTGCCTCTGGAAAGGATATTTTCCCGCTTAATCTGTGCTCTTCATCTGGTGACATGAGAACAAATTCATAGATATTCAGGAGGTTTTTATTATACGTGAAGTGAGAGGTAATACTATTCCCACTGTATCCATCTAAAGAAACAGGAGAAATATGAGCCTTCCCGGATAATTCTGGATTATCAAATGTGCCTGTTATCTCTCCTGAAAAATTTCCCTTGCCTTTTACTCCTTTGTAATACGGCAGAATTAAATCGGAAACCTCTTTTGTCGCAAGCCCGGCCTTGAGTTTGAGCGTTTTCCTGGTAATATTGACTGTTCCGTCCACATCGAGATCAGATAACTCAGTACATAATTTCATGTGTGACAAAGAAAGGAGATTATCACGCAGAGAATAAGTCCCTTTTATGGTGTTTATCCTGTCAAGAACATTATAAATTGAAGATTGACGATCTTTGCTTTGAATAGTGGCTATGGACTGATTATTCTTGTACACAAACCAGCCGTCAGGATTAAAGTCTCTGCCTGAGGTGGCAAGCTCTCCTTCGACTTTACCAACTGGTATCTCAGGCTCCCACCCTATAAGCCTGAGGGCTGCACGACTATCTATTGAATGAAACTTCACATTTAAAGTAAAGAATTCGGCACCGGGAAGATTTAATGATGCTTCTGCCTGAGCTTTCCCGCTATATAACTCTGAAACACCATTGGTAAAACTCATCACACCATCGTGGTATGTTACATCGCATATGAGCTCATCAATATCAACTCCGAAAAGATTCCCTTTCCGAAGTCTTGCTTTTGCTTTCCCTGAAATAGTGGGAATCTGACCTTGTATCTCGCCATGAAAATCAACAGATCCTTCTACCTGTTCCTTTACATTGAGTAATTCCATTAGAGCCTGGATATAGAAATCACCTTTCAGCTTTAAATCTATAAATACGTCCTCAAGACGCTGAAAACTTTCAGTTTTTATCTCACCGTGAGCAGAAATGATTCCCTCGCCTTTTTGTTTAAGATGGAATATTTGTTTCACTGAATCAACAATCAGATCTAATTGGGCCTTGAGCATGCTTTTCCCCTCTTGATAAAAACCTTCTGCCTTGAACTGAGTGCCATATGAACCGATTTCAAGATTTTTTATCTCCATGATATTCTTCTTGAAAACTGTTGAAGCATGCAGGTTACCTGTGAGTGCAGGCCAATCCTCCCTTTGCATGTTAAATTCCTTTATGTCCACTCTGAGCCTCGGATTTTTCCCTAAAACTATTTCACTCTTGAGGCCTTTTACATTTATGAAGCTTTTTGAATCTTTATCAACAAAAGAAACAACACCATCAACTACTTCAACTACTTTAATTTCGACTTTAATTGAAGGTTTTCTCTCCTTTTTGAGATAGGTTTTGATATTTTGTACTATCTCATCAACTTGTTCTCTCCTTGTTGATACATCAAATTCTTTAATGGCAAGCCTGTGAATTGTAAGATGCCTGCTGAATAACCCTGAAAGGCTTAGATATCCCTTCACCCTGTTGGCAAGAAGTATCTTGCGTCCATCTTCATCAAAGACCTTCACACCTTTTGCTTCTATAAAAAGTGGAAATATGTTAATGTAAATTTTTTGTGCAATGACCTTTTGTCCTAATGCAATCTCTAACTCAGGAAGTATAAGCTTCTTGAGAATATTTGATACGTGTGGACCTCTTGAGACAAAGGTGACAAAGCCAATGAGAATGGCAATACAAAACAGGTATAAAACCCATTTCAGCCTTCTGTTTTTTGTATTTCTGGTCACCTTATCCATGTTCATAGTCTTACAGATTCTAAATTTTACCACTATATTGTATTAAATTGAACCGTTCTAATTCTAAAAATTTAGATTTGCTCTTTGATTAATGAACTTTTTCAGTATTTTTTCATCACAATAAACCTGCAAACATAATAACGCATAAAAGACCATAGCATGATGATTTTGGGTTGTAACACTTGATTGTGATATAATCTCTCATGCGCGTGATAATTGTAGGTGCAGGTGAAGTAGGATATCAGATAGCCAAGTTTCTCTCCTTTGAGGCTATAGAGGTTGTTGTAATTGATAAGGATAGAGGCAAACTAAAGAGGGTTGTTGAGGAGCTGGATGTCGCTGTTATAGAGGGCGAAGGGGGGAGCCCTTCAACCCTGAAAGAAGCAGGTGCAGATAAGGCAGATATCCTCCTCGCTGTCACTGATAAGGACGAGACAAATATGATTGCTTGCCTCCTCGCAAAGGTGTTTAATATTCCGCGCAAGATCGCCAGGATAAGGAACCCTGAGTATTTCAAGAACGAAAAACTCCTCAGCAGGGAAAATCTTGACATAAACCCAGCAATTAATCCAGAGCTTGAGCTCGCAAAGGCAATAGTGAGGCTTCTTGAAGTACCCCTTGCAACAGATGTTGAAGATTTTGAGACCGGTCTCGTAAAAGTCATCGGCTTTAAGGTTCCCGAGAAGACCCCCTTAATCGGGAAATCCTTAAAGGACCTGGGCGCATCCTTAAATAAAAAGTTTCTTATAGGGATAATCGAGAGGGAAGAGAAAACAATAATCCCTACGGGCAGGGATGTCATTAAAGAGGGTGACATAATCTATATCCCCGTGAAAAAAGGAGAGATAGAAAATACAATAGCATTGTTTGGAGTGCCAGCAAAACCTGCAAAAAAGATCATGCTGCTCGGAGGAGGGAGAGTAGGATATTACATTGCATCTACTGTAGAGATCAGAGCAGACGTAAAAATTATCGAGAAGGATGAAGAGAGGTGTAAATTTTTAAGCAGGAACCTTAAAAAATCACTGGTACTTCATGGAGACGGAGAAGACAAGAAATTACTTATAGAAGAAAATATAGGTGATATGGACGTATTCGTAACTGTCTCCAATAATGACGAGTTAAATATCATGTCATCAATTCTTGCGAAAAAATTAGGGGTTCAAAAGACCATAGCGATTGTAAACAAAACAGACTATATTCCTCTCGCCCATAGCCTCGGCCTTCAGGCTGTCCTCAGCCCGAGGCTTATCACAGCAAGTACCATTCTACGGTATGTGAGGAGAGGAGATATCCTATCTTTAACTGCAATAGCAGACGATAAAGCAGAGATAATCGAGGCAAGGATTGGTAATACATCTCAACTCATCGGTAGGACACTAAGGGAAGCACAACCAAAAGCATCCATAATAGGTGCGATTATTAGGGATGAGGAAGTCATTATTCCTTCAGGTTCCGATAAAATAATAAAGGATGATAAATTAATTATTTTCACCCTTCGAGAATCAATCAAGGAAGTAGAAAAAATCTTAACATGAAGTCCTCCCTGAACGATGAATATTAGAGTAATACTGAACGTCATAGGAATTGCCCTTATATTCATATCTTTTTTCATGATATTCCCTGTGATTATTTCGCTCATTTATAAACAATCAGACACCATTACGCTTGCCATTTCATTTTTTATTACCCTCATTTCAGGTTCCTTGCTTTTCTTTCTCACGCATAAACACAAAAGAGAGGAGATAAGACACAGAGATGCATTTATTATCGTAACCTTCACCTGGATCATGATGTCTTTTTTTGCTTCCATTCCCTTTATGCTCTCAGGGACATTTCATTCCTTCACCGATGCCTATTTCGAATCTATGGCTGGCTTTACAACAACCGGCGCCTCTGTTCTCAAGGATTTTGAAGTCATGCCAAAGGGTATTATGTTCTGGAGATGCATGACACAATGGATAGGAGGGATGGGCATCATAGTTTTTGCCCTCGCTATCCTTCCCATGCTTGGAACAGGCGGCATGCAACTTTTTAAAGCAGAAGTGCCCGAAGTCAGCGTTGATAAACTGAGACCTCGATTTATCGATACCGCTAAGGCACTCTGGTTTATTTATTTTGCCCTTACCTCCATAAATGCTGTCCTATTAATGGCTTTCGGGATGGACTTCTATGACGCCATATGCCATGCATTCACCACAATGGCAACAGGAGGTTTTTCAACGAAGAATGAAAGCATGGCTTACTTCAAAAGTCCTCCCATTGAATACATAACGAGCTTATTTATGTTCCTCGCAGGAGTAAACTATTCTCTCTATTTCTATGTCTTCAAAGGAAAGTTATCGGGGTTATGGAAAAGCAATGAGTTCAAATTTTATCTCACCGTCACAGCAATTGCTACACTTTTAATAACGATAAGCGTATGGACGTCATCCAGCAGTTCCATAATTGATTCTTTCAGATATTCCCTTTTTCAGGTTGTATCCCTTATGACAACTACAGGATATGCTACAGCAGATTTTGAGAAATGGACGTCTTTTGCACAGATAATCCTTGTAACAGTTATGTTTTTTGGCGGTATGATCGGCTCAACAGGTGGAGGCATTAAACAGGTGAGGATTCTTCTCATGCTCAAACAGGGCTACAGAGAGATGTATCAACTGATTCATCCCAGGGCAATAACAACTGTTAAACTTGATGATAAGTTTTTAGATAAAGAAGTCTTGGGAAGCATATGGGGATTTGTCTTTCTGTTTTTAGGGGTATGTATTATAGCAACCATAGGCATGGCAGCCGTTGGAACAGATATCATTACATCAGCGACAACTGTTATATCTGCAACATGTAATGTTGGCCCGGCTCTTGGTGATGCTGGACCTGCTGAGAACTATGCGTCGATTCCTGATGCAGGGAAGTGGATTCTTATCTTTTGTATGCTCACAGGGAGGCTTGAGGTCTATACAGTGTTAATACTCCTTATCCCTCATTTCTGGAAAAAATAGCTTTATTCCTCTTTACAAATGTTTTCAATCATGTCTTTATTGCGCTTTTGTATTAAAGAGGATGTTTATTTTGATTTGGATTTCTTTGACAACGAGGGGAAAGGTAAGGGGTCAAGTCGCACGGTCTATTAGTACTGGTAAGCTCAATGCATCACTACACTTACACTTCCAGCCTATCGACGTGGTAG
>Ga0224501_10002269_pt1 | contig 15049 bp, 5 predicted proteins | sample SF_Oct11_sed_USG_4_FD_169105 | JGI IMG/M metagenome (GOLD analysis project Ga0224501, IMG submission 169105) | Sediment microbial communities from San Francisco Bay, California, United States - SF_Oct11_sed_USGS_8_1 | ecosystem: Environmental > Aquatic > Marine > Sediment | place: USA...
GACAGAAAGAATCTATTTCATTTAGCATTTATCAACACCGTGGATAGATGGGTTAGCGCATGTAATAGGGTTTAACAGTGTTATGCAGTATTTTCAAAGGTGTGGGACCACAGGTTGAGCAGCGATAGCTTCGTGGAAAGCATCCTGGACATCAGATCAGGGGTCCCTGATTCGATTCTCAGTTCAGGCAAAACTTTGTCTTTTGCTAAACCCTCGGTTTTGAATTCAGAATTAAATGAACGAGTTAATTCCTCTATGGGGCACATTGAGGGTGAGGAGGAAGTCACCTAATGATGCATCCTGGGAAACTTTGAATCTGAGTAGGGCAATTTTCAGAGCCCTCGATGAACGTCAATAGACGTCACAATGATGTCCAAGACGATATTCCAAACATACTACCATTTCTGCCACCAATTAAATTGAGACATATCAAATTGTACAGTGATGTTATTTTCCGATGATAATTATACATAAAATTCTTTAGTAAGTTGACCCGAAAGTGCTAGCCATTCTCACAAGGGATAATTCTGATGGTATAAATCCTCGAAACTAGTGGCTGTTTTTTAATGTCCGTGCTGAAACTGTTAAGAGTGAGCTGCCGCGACGCAAATAATGCCAGCGATAATGATTACTCCACTGGTTTAGGTGTGAAGCAGAGCAAGTGTAAACAAGCCAGCAATCGAAATGGTGCAAGGAAAACGCACAACCGTTGTGCGAAATCATGTCGCTGAAACACGTAAATGCCTATAAAAAGACATAGATTCCAGCTTATTAGCCACACCCAATTCCACCTGAAAACCCGTGTACGCGTGCACATTTCAAAAGATTCAGTAGGCTGATTTTCGCATACCCTCGTTACTGGTTAAAATATGAAAGAAGATTTACTGTCCATCTTCTCCGTATGCCTCATCATAGACCATTCCGGGGTTAGCAAAAGCGTCCGTTTTTTCTACTCTCTGCCATATTCTGCAGGTGCCCGTTGAGTTGACTTTCCCGCACTGTTGTATCGATGATGAAATCGTCGCCGATTGTCGTCAGTCGGGCGCAGAGTGGGATACGGATGACGAAGGCTGTTGCATAGACGATCTCTCTGTAGAAAGAGTTACTCTGAAGATTCATCACTTCACTCAGTTTACGATACACGGTGCACGGTCTGGCCGGCGAGGAATTAGCAGGATCCCAGTACCCGTCGGTGTGGAGCCACGACCAGGGAAAGCTTTATCTTTTTCAGCTTACATCAATGGAAGCAAACTTAGATTATATGTAACTCTTGATGATCACACTCTTCAAAAGGTAAATTTTTTTTTGCTCCGCCCTATTAATAGGATTTTGGCTTTTGATTGGTCGGTTTGGCATTCAATGTAAAGTAGTTTCTCACAAAATCTAGATGAGACCCTGATGATCCGTTTATTGAATTACCTGGAGTGGTTTCAAAGCACTTTAACTCTATGCGCCCATTGGGAGTAATGGTAAAACGAAGACGGTTCTTGTTTCTCATTGGTCGATTTAAAAGTTGATGTAAATGATCTCACAAAAAACAAGATAGACAATTTTTTTAATCACCCGCAATAGTTTTAAAAGACAATTTTGGAATATTTTAATTTATCACATTAAAGTGGAGTTTGTCAGTTTGCGAAAATTGACACCTTAATAAGGCAGCGAACTACGCGTAAGGCGTTTACTCCTCTAAGACTTGGTACAACCTAAATAACTCTTTAACCTCTGCTGACTTTTGGACATTTAACCATTAATATCTTGTATCTCCTAGTTCTTCCTCTACTTGACTGCTGATGCTCGACCGGACCGCCCCTCACTTCCTTCCTTGATCATGAATTTGTACTTTCGCGATCTTTTTCTTCATGAACCATTTTGTAAATAAGGCTTTACCTCAATGATGTCATCCACATAAAAATAAAATTAACCTAACCTAATCTAACCTAACCTTACAAAACCTTACTTAATCTAACCATCACCACTTCACCTTTTACGGATACTTGCTGGTTTTAGGGAATAGATGAGCGAGAGAGAAGGCTCGGTTTTTATCAGGAGTCCCCATGGAATCCATTTAGTTTCTATCGGAACAGACGACAACTTGTAATCACCTGCGGCTGCGTGTGCAACCCAGAGAAGAGTGTAAGTATATGCCGCTTGATTTGATAATTTTATTTAATAATTTATTAATAATTTTATTTTGATTAAATTTAAAGGGATACTTAAGTTCCGTGTAGTTCTTGATTGAACAGTCAGTGATGGTATCTGGTATTGTTTGTCTTTATGGGGTTGGCGATTGTGATTGATCATGTGCAGTGAAGTTTACTAATTATGGGGGGACCACTTGGGCATTGACCACTGTAGGCTGCTTAATTATCTTTCCGATTTTGCTAAAAATTGGCTGAAAGTTGTCTACATGTGTCAGGATGACATCTGTGAAATCATTTCTCAATCAGGCCACCCATTCAATAGTTATGATCAAAAATCCAAATGCTCCATATATGTCTATCATTGGATGAGACGTATTAGGTTCCGTATGGAAATCTTAGCAGCCTCTGACACGGAATCTGATTAAGCAATACGCTGCACTTGGGTGTTGTAACTTCACCTGTATGGGTGAGAACAGTACATGTGTAGCAGAAAGAGACCAATATATAAGGGCATATTAAACACTTAAGTAGCACTTTAAGTTGCACGTGCATGGTCAGTGATGGTACCTGGAATTGTTTCTGTCTTGATGGAGGTTTGTGATTCGTCATGAACAACTGAGTTTACTAATTGTTACAAGGGCATGTTAACAACTTCAGAATCTATTCCAAATCGGAAATTCTATCTAGTCAAACAAATTTCGGTCCTTGGAACAAAGCCCTTTACGAAGTCTAGGTTAAAATTCCGGGGAGCAACTGTGAGTCAGTAAATAATGCGTAACGGCTCATTCATTAGTTCAGGATGAGTGGTTCATATAAGTCAATGGGTAAAGAGATGAATTCTTTAGTGGCATCAGTAGTCAGTGTCTGTAGTAACTCGCGGGTTCATCAGGTTTATTCGCTTCATACGATTTCATCGAGTTTGGATTGGTAGAAAAGAGCATTGCAGTTGACTGCAAGGATGGCTCAGTTCAGTGACATAAATGTCACTGCTCAGTTGGATCTGCATTCTAAGGATTGCAGTTAGAGATCCATCTCCTCCTTCTCGCTAAGAGTAGCCGAATTTCGGAGGGTGATATGCAAACCGACTTCCAGGGTTTGACTGACCCCCAACCTGGAGCATTGATACACATGTCGTGTTTCATCCTAAGCCGTAACTGGTAAAAAGCAAGTATCCAACCTAGCAGTGTTGCTATACGCATGCAAAAAGTTTTCTATGCTTGCATCCAGGCTTTTTCACAGCAGGTCTTTTCGCTTCCACAAGATCGCCACCAGCATACTGACACTTGGTTGTCATCACAGGAGTATTATTATGTGCAGTTGAGAGAGCATGCTTCTTGCATTTTACTTGGGTATCATATTTTGACTCGATTTGACAATTGATTTAAAAATTTCAATCGGGGGTCAGGAGGGAGGATGAACTTACAAGGAAAAATAAACGATTAATTTGCTTGATCTCTGCTGCACAGCATTTGATCATTCAAAAAGAATCAACAACCTCTTTGAAACCTCAGTATACTTTTTGTTGATGGGGTTTTTATGACTTTGATGGGCAGAAATTTTAAGCCTTTTAGGGAAGAATGTGAGATTATCTTATTTTGTATCCATTAGTAACTAACTCAGATAAAACTTGCCGTGTCAACACGAACAAGGTGAAATTTGGACTGAGGCTTAAGGTACTGCCACACTGCCCCTTTTCCAGCTGACGTATTGCTGCTATTTCGTAGCTCAAGTTGGTATCGGCAGTTTAGATAAAAATTTGTGGCCTTTGCTGGTACAGACTTGGCCTATTACTTCAGCTGAATTCTGAAAAAACTTTTATTAGAACTGGTTGAAATGAACTGAAATCCTTATGATTTGGTATTAGCTATTAGTTTATTTCAGTTAAACTGAGTTAGTCTGGTTCAGAACCGTAATTTTTTAAAGTTGTGCCCATTTTAAAAGAAAAGAGGACGACTCCACAATCAACCCAACCACAGGTTCCCTGGGTCTGCGGGCGGGGTAGTGAGGCAGTATTCTGCTTCGCTCGCCCTGTCCGCCTTCAGAGCCAGGTAGCCTGGATACCACAAAGCGGTAACAATTGGTTGACCAGAAAATCAGCTAGTGTGGCGGTATCATAATGCAAAAATCATAAACTGAAGCTTCAGTGCTACCTCGGGATAGTTGAATAGCTCACTAGGTAGAGCCCTTGGCTCAAGAACGAAAGGTTCGAATTCAAGTCCTAATCGTGCTCAGATCCCACTGTGAGAATGAACTCCTAATGCTCCAAAAAGCCTCAACCTTAGGAGATCTGTTGAATAGGATGTCTAAGTGCCTGAGTAGAAAAAAATTCTTCAATAGGATCGCCTAGTGCCCTCAGTAAACCCATTAAGAACACACCAAATCTTGTCATTACAGAAGCATGCATACAGTGAGACACAGGTTTTGGCTCTTAGCTATAAGTACATGGAGCTAGTTCACACAGGATGTAACTGCGATACAGTCACCGTCGAATATTATCAGCTCGATCAACAGGCAGATAAAGGGGAGATGATTCTTAGACTTGCCCCACGCTCACCACTGCCACAGCAGGTAAGGGGTAAAACTCCGAATGGGACAAGAACGATTTCGGCTTTCATTTTACGTCGATAACCTGGATAAGGCAATAGAAGTTTTTTTTACCTTGCATTAGGTCTATGTGTACTATGACTACAAGCCCTGCAAGCTCTGAGCTAGATTGGAATACAAAGCCCCAGGCTTGTGACTTGATTGCGAAGCAGAGATGAATATGTACAACGTATGAGTCGAGTGACACTGTCCTTGTTGTGAAGCATATGCCACCTCATTCATCTTAAACCTACAAAGGTTGTCCACTCAATCAAACTCATGACTCCTTTTCTGTCAATTTGCCAAGCTGTTCCTCCCTGAAGTTATGTTTCTCTCTAACCCTGCTGTTGTTTAAAAACTTGTATGCTGAACTACACGCGTGACTGGCGATTACAAACTTTCAAAAACTTGAGGCCGTTTTCAACTTACAAGAAGCTACCACCCCTAATTTTACAACACTTTCTTCCCTGACTCTAAGAGATGGTAATCTTGGAGTATGGAGTAGTTACACATAGCGTACTCCCCACCTTCATATTAACTCAAAGGCAGAGGCGCAGAAATAACTCTCACAGCTACTCCAACTTACACTTTTCTTGTAGCTACCACAATCATTACGGCTGCAGCCGGTACCGGCTCCACGTCGGCAGAACATTCCGGATAATCTGAATCTAATAATTCATCCCGAGCCTCTTGTGTCAGTGGCGAAAGGAATGACCAGATCACAACCCGTCCAGTCGTGTGAACACTGTGGAAGGTATGTATGAACAATCCGCTGCAACCGTATCGGCGAATCGGTGATTAGTACAGTGACAGTACCTCAAACCCCAACTGCACTGTCTAAAATATTAACCAATAAAAAAAGGTGATGTGTTCCATTCCATTTGTTATGCCGCTGAGATGATTTTCAGTCAAACAACGAAGTTTTAGAAAAAGTAGATTGTATGGTTTTCTTTTAGTGAAGCATGTGGGTGCTCCGATCGACAACCTGTCGAGCATGATGAACCGCAAGTTCTTTACAGAAATTCTAAATCACGGAAGAGTAAAGAAAGTGGTTACGGTTCTTGCCTCTCCTCACCAAATAACAGGCCAAGATCCCTGAGAGGACCGGAATCCTTGGCAGAAATGGAGGGTAAGTCATCTATTCTGTGCCTCTTTTTATCTTCCGTAAGTCACACAGAAATTGACCGGGTGTTTGTTTCCCAGCGTTTGTTTTGCACCGATCGATAAGGTGGCCCTCAATTAATTATGTCGCACTCTATGGGACAAGTACCTGATAGTGAGGAGGATTAAGGCTTTGACTCAGAAACCAACTGAGAATGGTGATTGCTACTTAGCCATGTGCTTTCCAGGCTTTACAAAGACAATACATGACTACATCACCTCGAGGCCCAGACAGCAAACCTCCATAGTACCTTCCATATAGCAATGTGATCGCAAAAATAGTGTGCCTTTTTTGTCTGCTAGCACAAGTTGAGTCCGGAATATTTGGGTACGGTTTTGCCAAAGCCAGCCGTAAGCAATAGGTTTTTTTATGAGGAGTCTTTTTTGTTATTTGAGTCATGCTTGCCAAAATCACAGTTTCCTGTTTACAGTGGGCCAGCTTGATGAGGAACGCGCAGTGCCGAGCTCCGGATCATCCATTTCTGGCCTCAGTGACATCCTAAATCATGATCTCACACTGGGGGAACCACAGGAGAGCTGTGACCAAATAAGGCAATCATAGCCTTATATGGCAATTTCGTATTCGCGGATGCCAAATGACCAGTGTCAAATTGCTCAAATAAGGGTAATTAGCGAATGAATACATACCGGTAACAAACAATAGTTGACCTTATAAGGCAATCATTCCCTTATACATCGGAAGTCAAACTAAATGCCCATATATAGCAATAATTACCTTACCAGGATGGAGTTGAACTAAATGACTGTGTTAGGTAATCATCTTCTTGTAGTATGAGTCATACTCGTTTCTAATAGATGCTACCCCAGGTAGGAGATGGTGAGTGCTTATTGATATCAGCGTTGGTAATCAAATTTCATTTATAGAAATATTATGTTACGGTTTTATTACTGGAATATGAAAAGAATCCATTCCGTAAGACTTGTTTCATTACATTCCAGCACAATAAAACAGATTTTTGGATACATGTACATTCCCTGTGATGTTTGCTTTAAGGCAATGCCTTTATATATAAATATATTATAATACCTCACTTCTATAATGTTTAGATGTTTTTAAGATAAAATAAATTTATATACAACAGCCTGCATGACAGTGAAAAACAACTGAGATACTTTCGTAAGCATTCCTCCTGTCAAAAAGGGAATCAAATTTTGGAAACCCACTGCTTTAGCCATACCGTAAACACATTTTAATTTATAATTGACAGATTTGCAGATTGGGCATCCATTTCCTCGTCCAAAGTGGCCCTCATTTACGCTGCCTAATTGTGGTGGCAAATTGGTTACTTTGGAATTTGAAGGTATTGGCAGACTGGACAATTTTCCGGTCAATTGATCGCCATGCACCGCTACGTAGAAGCTTCATTTGAATTCTGAAGAGAAGCTGTTTTCTCTCCTCTTAGATCAGTCGAAGAGATGGAAAAACAGGTTCTGAACTAGAATTTAACTAGAGACCGCGTGCAGGAGAGAACGACTTCGCAAGGACTACGGTTCTGGGATTTGGGTTACTAGACGGGTTTAGTAATGAGAGTCTGGAGTTGTTTTACACTGCTGGTCACATGACCCTCATAATGGTAGTCATTTTGGGGTCGTTCTCTCACACACAAGGTCTCGACTACATGATTACAGCTAATGTTGAGCAGCTCTGCTGTTTCACTGGGTGAACGAATGGGTCACAGAAAGAGTAATTATACGTTAAAAGGTGAAGTCGCTAAAACTCCTATTCCATAGCAGGGGTACACAACTCCGCCACCACTCTATTATTTTGGAATTCAGTAGTTCTGTGAGTTTATGCAAGCCTGAAAGCGAATGACTCTGTTGATTGATCGAAGATGAATTGGCACTGAGCTATTGTTAAAGACTAGAGCTGCTTTAAATAAGGAGCAGGTATACACTGGATTACAATGGTTCAGACCAGGTCAACCCGAGGGAATTTTCTTTAGGCTGAATCGAAACTGCGATCGGTTTCCATGGTTCGCTCCAGGCGGTCCCTGGTAGGAATTGTCTTCTAACTAACAAATATTAATTTTCCACAGAATTTTGTTTACCGTTCTGCAGATTACTCCTGTATATTTCTAAGACTTTGAATGTTTGTAAAATGCTATCGATAAGAAATTTCATTATCCGGACAGTTACAAACCATGTTTGTAGCAAAATTCAGTGGCTATGAATTACACGGATAAAGCAAAGAACAAGTTTGTAACTCCATAACCAAAAGGCTGCTTTAACCGGGGCGAACTGGTTCGAACCAGGTGTTTCCATGGTGTGAAGCACGAGAGCACGTACCAAATGGGTTTGAACGCAAGCAAACCACTCTTGTTTCCATGATTCGCACAGGATGTTCATCCGAAGTGGTTCAAACTATGATAAGACACGCTTGGACAACTCTAAATAACAAGAATTCACATAAATGAGTGATTGAATCCGAACCTCGCATTCGCGTCATTTTCAGATAAGCAGTGATACTGGCTTAGCCTCAGAAACTTGCTCAATCAAATTATCTTGTCTGCCCCATGTCAAAGCTGTAATACAACTGGTGGCTCTACTAGCGACAGAGGGTCGCGGAATGTTGGCATTTGCGCATTCTGAGTTCAGGTCTGATATCCTGATCTAGAATAAAAGTGGCTTGGGAGAAAACATAGAATGGGCCAGTGACACATATCACTGAATGGGCTGAAGAGCTGGACTGCCCAACCTTTTGAAGACTGGGACCACCTCACAAAAATGGGGCAATAGAGAGCTTGCGGAGTTGCGTTCCCATGATACGTAAACAGGATACGGTCTCAAATTGACATCATTGGCACGCAAATGCAGATAGGTTACCATACATTTGTGTGAAATTTCTTTCAAATTTTGTTCGATGATACCTAATATGTTTTTGGTCTAATTCTCCCTCTCTCTGGTTCAATCACATAAGTCGGCAACAGTTGTAGGCAATAGCGGATGTTGTTAACTACTATACCAGACATAACCATATGCACCCTTACTAGGCATGAATTACTAGTAATACCGATTCAAAGTGAGCAATGTTTTCACTGAGTAAGCAAATGGCTCTTCTAGCGAGTCATTATACGTTAGTAGGTGGAACCGCTAAGATTTGTAACTGATATACAAAAGACCAGTGTAACGCATTGGTACGGAATATCTGATTTTCTAACCTAAAGGTGCATTCAGACTAGAGGGTTTATCTGGTCGGTAGGGATTACCAATCTACTTGTTCATCGGTAGCCCATCTGTAAGGGCCAATTGGTAGGATTTGAACTCTTTAGCGATCAGTCAAGACCTGCTGATGATCCGTATAGTTTTAGTGGTATTGTTGGTATGAGTACTTTACGTTATACCAGAACGTCTCTCCCTCGGATGAAATACAGTTCACTACAAACCCATTAGCTGTGCAACGGACACTGCGCATGTATCAGAACACCGAAGAAAGTAAGTATGTTGAAGGACAAACTTAAACCAAGACACAGTATAGCTGATTTGTTACAGATAAGAAGACGCGCTTTAGCAATTAAACAGTTTCAGACAATCGGACATAGTATAGCGTTACTTGACTGTGTGCTTGGACTTAGAGCCCATGGCTGTCATCAGTACTTACTCTGTGCCAACAAGGAGAAATCCCTGGTGATTCTACTCATCGACTGTAAATAATGTACCAAAGGACAGCCATCATAGCTCATTTCTGTTGCCGTGTCTTTAAATTGATGATACCCGCAAGCGGTTACCTGGAGAATCAAAACCAGGCGCTGTCAGTTTTGTGTCACAGAGGCATGCTATTAGCCCATTCTCAGTTTTACCAGTATCCATTAAAGTGATGCCATTTCTCTTCTGTCTAAGGATGGGTCACGAGCTCGGGTAAATACTGCTCACTTTGTTCTCTATGAGTTTCCATGACCCTCAAATGCTTGCCCTCAATAGTGTAGAATCTAGATGCTGAAAAAACATTATTTCAAGCTCAACGGAATTACTCCCACTGTCTGTCATCTCTGTGGCCCTGGTCATGATAGCTCAGTAGGAGAATGAATGTGTCTCACTGTCTGTCCTCCGTGGCCTTGGTCATGATAGCTCAGTAGGAGAATGAATGTGTCTCACTGTCTGTCATCTCTATGGCCCTGGTCATGATAGCTCAGTGGGAGAATGAATGTACCTCACTGTCTGTCCTCTCCGTGGCCCGGATAATGATAGCTCTGTGGGAGAATGAATGAATGCCACTGTCTATCATCTCTGCGGCCCTGGTCATCATAGCTCAGTAGGATAATGAATGTATGTCATCGTCTGTTCTCTCCGTGTCTCGGGTCATGATAGCTCAGTAGGAGAATGAATGTATCTCACTGCCTGTTCCCTCTGTGTGCATGTGCATGTGCACATACGTGTGTGCCTGTGCGTGCGCGTGCGTGTGTGTGCGTGCGTGCGTGCGTGCTTGTGTGCGTGGCCCATCAGGCCCCTACAACAATTTCATCTGGCCCCAGAACATTCTACCAATGTATTATATATAAGCAATAATCAGAGATGAGCATGGTATTCTTATCTGTCCATATCTTTTCCCATGTATACCTTGCCAATAGATATCTGCATGGCGGAATGTAAACTATCAATGTCATCGGTACATACGTGTACATCTATGCGCTTAAACAGAGTAAATAAAGAGTACCAACATTGGGCATGGAGTTGGGGTTTAAAAAAGTAATTAAGTAGAACTGACCTAGACAGTAATTTGCAGCTCTGCCTCACACTCCAACCTGATACAACGCAAACTACCATCCGTAACATTCGTTTTGTGATGAGATAAAATTTTGCAATGCTCTTTTTGCAATTAAAACTTTTTTAATTTGACCTCATATTTTTGCGTGTCGCCATCAGACCCTTGTTCATTTGTCCCTGTTAACGCGTAATAATGCACGCTTATATTGGTCTGTGGCACCATGGTTGAGTGATTAGAGCATTCACTTTTCTTCAAAAAACTCTCTCTGTTCACCCTGACTCTCTCCTGAGCTGGGAAGGTAAAAGGCGGTGAGGAAGAGGAATGATGCCCCACCCGACTTCCCGGACAGCCACTACAGCGATGGGACAACCTTTACCTTCATTAGCCTGCGGAGCTTTTGGTTTGATGTTTTATTTCTCTCTGTTGTAGGTCAAATTATTTCACTGAAAAATGTATTGGGTGATTGCTGAAATGATTATAATTTTGCTTCTATATGCGGTGAGCAACATCCACTATCAGTATCATTTTTATGCAACGGAAATTATGAGACATGTGTCAGTAGTTTTTCAAAGAGTTTTATTGCATACGCTTTGATACTATTGGTAATCAAAACTATTATCATTCGCAGGCCTCTCTATGAAAGTACTGTCAACCGACTCAAACTTGTTACATTTCCATGCATTTTCTTGTTATGGCACAATAGAGAGTTCGGAGTTTTGCGTACGCCGCTAAGGAATCGGAATTTTAGTGAATATACCCTCTAATGTATGCTCGCTTGGTGAGGCGTTTGCTCATTGCCCACATTGGATTGGTAGTATTAGTTCATAACATCAGTTATTGCCTACAAACTGCGGCAGACTTATTTGATTGAGTGAAAAAAAGGAAAAGATATTTCTATGTGTCATTGTGTGGAATTTTGGAGAAATTCTATATGAATATTTCAAAGAAGTCTGGACATGCTGACTGATTTATGATGACTCATTTATATTTCCGGGTAGATGATGTAGGGAGCATTTCCATTTCTGTGCAAAAAACCTCCGGTGGCAATTATCGCTTAGTGGTTAGAATACACAATTTGCATACAATAAGTTGAAGGTTCGAATTCTAAAAAAGTAAATGGTGGTGATATGAAGGGCCTCCAACCCTAATTCACTCCTGAGGTTCAACAAAGCCTCCCTGTTAACCCGAGAGCCAACTCCACGACCCAGTACAGGGATTAATAATGTCGAGCATAAACGGAGGCAAAAAGTCAGATGCGGAAATGACTCTCTGCAACCTCTCTATTTTATCATTGCAGAGCCAATTTTATGCTGGGTAACGTGACAACTCTGTATCAAGCTGATCCTGATTTAGCTAATGCATCAAAATATCTCGTCCTCAAACAACATGAATCTGACACATCTCTGCTGGTACCAGGAACTTCCTCTGCTCTGGGGGTTATAAGTAAAAAAACAGGAGTCTTCACTATCGTGGCAGGCAATATCACGGCTTCAGGTTATAAAGAGGGAGCTTGAACAGAGGCACTGTTTGATTGCGTTTCTGGGATTGTTCAGCAGGCTACTAGTTATTTAGTAGCAGATAAAAAGAATCGTTGCGTGGGATTAGTTAGTTACGGAACTTGGAAGATAGAGTTATATGCTGGTGAATGCGGTATTAATGGCACTGCTGATGGCGCATTGAAAGAAGCCCGGTTCACGTTTCCTGGCCACATGGTGAGAGACCCGGTTACCGAGTTGATCTACCTGGCAGGAAAATGCCTGAGAAAGATTCATCAGTGGAGCAAGCGAATTAACGCACTACCAAACACTTGCCTTAAAGACGGATTAGTACACACTGGTGTTCTGATCGACCCAACAGGAGGCTTAGTTGTTTTACAAAAAACCCAGGTCTTGAAGTACGACTTATCATCGAATAATGCAACCCTTGAGGTTGTAGCTGGAAATGAAACGAATGGGGCGGCCTGTGAAAACTGTACGTTCATTGATGCGCTGTTTGACTGGTTGTCTGATGCGAAGTACATTCTTCCTACTATCCTTCTGTTGGTTGATACTGAAAATAACCAACTGCGACTGATGAACATGACCTCAGAGATTGTGACAGCACTGATGAGTGTAGGACAGGGTTCAGTGAATGACAACTATAAGCGTGCAAAGCTGCTCAACACACACTGCCTCACAGCAGATGAAACGTATATCTACGTTGGTGAGCTAGGACCCATCACAAAAATCTCTTATGCAGGTTAGTGAATGGATCACCATGCAGAAAACTATGAACAATCTGACGTCCTTGGGCCTTGGGGACCATATGGGCGACCTCTAGTAAAAATACAGCCCTGGACGAAGGTGGCATGTTGAATTAACAGCACACAGTCCAAACATCGAAGGATTCTAATAATCAGTCAATCAAATAAATTTTATAAATGTAGCGAGCGCAATTACAGCATCGCTGGTGATTTCCAATTCAGCTGTCACTGTCACTCGATCACTTTTTCAATACATCTGGCATCGTGGTTATCGTCAAAGAAAGTGGTTGCCTTTTTGGCAATGAATCGCAGCTGTATGAGGTAAACCGACTAGTATCAAACTGCAGCAGCCTATATAAATGAATCAAAGAAGTACCCACTCACTGGTGAAAGTTGTGTCCATCTTTGAACTGACTGATAGGTAATTAGGTATCAGCTGGAAGTCAGTTTTGATTGGCTGAAAAGTAGTTGGCTGTCTCTGCTCATTTGGCCTGGTGCCTGCAAAACTTATGATTCCCGGATGCAGACAGAAATATGCTGTCCAAGCATAGGGTAATAGCTTGTGACAGAACCCTTCATCCCTTCAGTCTCTATGGAAATATTGTGCCTTTCATCGGTTGGCTACTTGCCATACTTTCAAATTCAGTCACCAACTTGTTTATGCAAATGATCCACAAGAGAAGGGAGACTGATGAGCTATACAGTGCACAGTTTGACACAAACATCATGGTTCGCTTGATAGTGCAATCACTAGTGATGCGTCAGATCACAATTTCTCAGGTGGGGCTCAGATTTCTGCCAAAACACAGTGCATAGCCATTGAGTGCACACCCTGGTTTCTGATCTTGGGTTCCTAATCCGCCAACGCAGCTGTTAGTTTTTGTACTGTAGTTGACTGTTTTGGCCGTGGTTGCTTCAACAGAGGAACCTGTGTGGATGGCAGCCTCTGTACCTGTGCCATTGGTTACACTGGTCATTTTTGTGAAGTTGGTGAGTCATCAACGCGCACTAACCTCGTATGAATCTCAGAAAATAACATTGCTTTAGAGCCACTTGGCCATCCGCGCCCTTAAGAACTAAAGATGTCCATCTGCGATATAGTGCCCAGCCCTTTGAAGGGGTTACGACACGGCCGATGGTAGACACAGTTCTGGAGTTGTGTTCCCCATTCTTAAAGGGAGGCAACTATGCATTTATTGCTGCGATAGCGAACGTCTTTTTCCACAAAACGAATATCTGTCACTCGAATAACTATAGCCTAAATGGCCCAAATAAAAATAAAATGGGATCCAATTACTAAAATTGAGTAGCCTAATGATCTTTACTCCCTCATAAGATCGAGTAGAACTAAAAATTGAATGTAGCATTGGAGAAAACTTAAGTTATAAGAAGTGCTTTGCCAGTTCTCCTAGCCCTAAATAGAGGCTGTTGCATTCGGGATTGTATCATTTCACAATAATGGTGCTAATGCTCGCTGGTGCATTGAGTATTAATGCTCAGGTGAGGCTGGGGGTCGGCCATCCACCGACACTTGGCTCCTCTTCTTGAGTATGGCGAGGTGGATCTTTAACAACCACGGTGATCAGAAACCATGCAAGCAATTTGGAATGGGGGCTTGCTGCAAACCCGTACTGAGAAAATAACACGGCCGGCAGTGAGACTCCGACTTCCAATCCAGAGATTACATATCCATCTCTTTTACCAACTAAGGTATCCTGGCCCCCTGGTACTAATGCATGATTCAGGACCTTACAATTTTATGCTAAGATTCAATAATTGTCCAAAGATCACTGGGTGCAGCTTTAAAAAGTAACCGTGGCTGAGTGATAAACATACTCAATTTGCATGCGGCAAGTTGTTTTAATCCCAGAAAAATCAATGGTGGTGATAGGAAGAGCATCCAAGCTTTAGAACTCAACTGAAGTCTCCCTATTAACCAGGGAGCAAGCTCTTAGTGTTGCTTGCAATAGGCGATTGAAAAATGTTTGATAATTTTGAGTGCAATGCGAAGGTTCAATCATCTTCCAGACATCAATGAATGCGTGTGAAAATGGTGGCACCTGTACAGACAGGACTGACAGGACTGACTCCTTTACCTGTTTGTGCCCTACTGGATATGGTGGGCTTCGGCGTCGCTGTCACACACAGCTTATAGACAGTTTGACACTTACAGGTAAGTTATCATGTATGCCAGCTATG
>Ga0224501_10002270_pt1 | contig 15048 bp, 10 predicted proteins | sample SF_Oct11_sed_USG_4_FD_169105 | JGI IMG/M metagenome (GOLD analysis project Ga0224501, IMG submission 169105) | Sediment microbial communities from San Francisco Bay, California, United States - SF_Oct11_sed_USGS_8_1 | ecosystem: Environmental > Aquatic > Marine > Sediment | place: USA...
CACGGTACCAGCGCACCGTGACCTCGCCCCCCCCAGGGGTGTATCGCAGGGCGTTGGTGATAAGATTGCTAAAGGCACTGTAGAGCTCCTTTTCGGCACCGAGAATCCACAACGTCTCATCGCACTCAAATCGCAGTTGCTGCCCCTTCTCCTGTGCCAGGTTGGCAACCCCCTCCTCCAGGGTCTTTAACATCGCAGCCACCGCCACACTGTCACGCGGGATGCGCTGCCCTCCCCGCTCCAGACGGGAGAGCAGCAGCAGGTCTTCGACAATCTGGCTCATGCGAGCCGACTGTGTCTCCATCAACGCGAGGGAGCGGCGAATATCTTCGGGCAACTCTTCAGGGGCATCGAGCAGGGTTTCAAGGAAGCCATTGATCACGGTCAGCGGTGTACGTAACTCGTGGGAGACGTTGGCCACAAAATCACGACGCATCTGCTCCAGTCGCTGCTGTTGACTGACATCACGAGCGAGCAGCAGACGCTGGTTTTTACCGTAGGGAACCACGCGAAAATTGAGGGTGAGGGTCTCATCCACCGGGGAGGGGAGGCGTACCGGCTCCTGTGCAGTACCCTGCGTTAAAAAACGGCGAAACTCCGGGTTGCGGATCAAATTGAGGATACGCTGCCCCACGTCCCGCCCCGGCTGCAGACCCAACAGCGGTTGCGCCGCACCATTGAACCACTCGATAGCCCCTTCTCGATCCAGGATCACGGTGGCATCGGGCATCGCAGCAGTCGCCTCCTGGAAACGTTTAATGAGGCCGGTGAGTCGTTTTTTGCGGCTGCGGTTGCGTAGCTGTGATCGATAGATCAGATTGAAGACATCCCCCCAGATCCCACTCGCCTCTGGGGGGTGAAAACTGCGACCATCCTGCAGCCAGGCGTAGAGTCGGTGCAGATGACGCAGATGCCATATGAGGTATCCACCCAGGGCCAAAAACAGCACCAGCCCGGTCTGACCGAGCAACAGGCCGAACAGCCCCGCCAGCAGCAGCAGGCCGAGGAGTCGTTGTAGCTCAGCTATCCAGTGGTTTGACAACGGTTCTAATCCACCCTGACTACGGTTTTACCGAAAAGCGATAACCGGCACCACGTATCGTCTGTACCATACTCTCACAACCACTCCCCTCAAGTGCCTTGCGCAAACGGCGGATATGCACATCCACCGTACGCTCCTCAACAAAACTACCGCGGCTCCACACCATATCAAGAAGCTGGGAGCGGCTGTAGACACGATCCTGATGTGCCATAAAGAAGTGCAACAGGCGAAACTCAGTCGGTCCCATATCGACCGCCTCCCCCTTTGCGGTTACCCGATGGCTATGGGTATCGAGGATCAAGCCCCCCACATCCAGGGTACCGTCGGCCTGTGTGACGCTGGTGCGTCGCAACAGGGCGTTGATGCGGGCGATCAGCTCTCGCGGCGAGAAGGGCTTGGTCATATAGTCATCGACGCCGCTCTCCAGTCCACGAATGGTGTCATCCTCTTCGCTGCGGGCGGTAAGCATGATGATCGGTATGTCCTGTGTCACCTCGTCACGGCGCAGGCGGCGCGCCAGTTCAATGCCACTCATCCCGGGCAGCATCCAGTCGAGCAGCATCAGGTCGGGCATCACATCGGCCAGCAACCGCTCGGCCTGAGCCCCATCCTCCGCCTGCCATACGGTGAAGCCGGCCCGCTCCAGCGCCAGGCTCACCATCTCACGGATCGCCGCCTCATCCTCCACCAGTAGTATCGTCTTTCCACTCATCTTTCCGGTATCCCGTTGGTTCGTGATACCAATTAGAGACAACCAATATTACAGGCGTATGACAGAGAGATGACAGCCTCTGTTACTTCTCCAGCTGGCTTACGTCGCGCACCGCGCCACGCGAGGCCGAGGTGGCCATCGCCGCGTAGGCCTTGAGTGCACTGGAGACCACCCGCTCACGGTCAACCGGCTCCCACGCCTTCGACCCTTTTGACTCCATAGCGGCACGGCGTTCGGAGAGCTGATCGTCGCTAAGGGCCACATTAATGCCGCGATTGGGGATGTCGATCTCGATGGTATCGCCCTCCTCCACCAGGCCGATGGCACCGCCCTCAGCCGCCTCGGGGGAGACGTGGCCGATACTCAAACCTGAAGTTCCGCCGGAGAAGCGCCCGTCGGTGAGCAGGGCGCACGCCTTACCAAGCCCCATCGACTTGAGGTAGGTGGTCGGATAGAGCATCTCCTGCATGCCAGGGCCGCCCTTGGGGCCTTCGTAGCGGATCACCACCACATCGCCCTCGTTGATCTTGCCGCCGAGGATCGCCTCCACCGCCGAGTCCTGGCTCTCGAAGATGCGCGCCGGGCCGGAGAACTTGAGGATCGAGGCATCCACCCCGGCGGTCTTAACCACGCAACCGTCCAGCGCGATGTTGCCAAAGAGCACGGCGAGGCCGCCGTCCTGGCTGAAGGCGTGGGCCTTGTCACGGATACAACCATTCTCACGGTCATCATCCAGGGTGGGGTAGCGCTTGTCCTGGCTGAAGGCAACAGTGGTGGGCACCCCGCCGGGGGCGGCGCGGTAGAAGGTCTTGCGCTTCTCATCGCTGGTGAGGCGCACATCCCACAGGGCCAGCGCCTCGGCCAGGGTCTCGGCATGTACAGTCTTAACGCTATTATCTAACAGCCCGGCGCGGTCCAGCTCACCGAGGATGCCGACCACGCCACCTGCGCGGTGCACATCCTCCATGTGGTACTGCTGGGTGGAGGGGGCAACCTTGCAGAGGTGCGGCACCTTGCGCGAGAGGCGATCGATGTCGGCCATGGTGAAGTCGACCCCACCCTCCTGCGCCGCGGCGAGGAGGTGGAGGATGGTGTTGGTGGAGCCGCCCATGGCGATATCGAGGCACATGGCGTTCTCGAAGGCCGCCTTGGTGGCGATGGAGCGCGGCAGTACCGAGTAGTCGTCCTGCTCATAGTGGCGTTTGGCCAGGGCCACAGACATGCGACCCGCCTCCTTGAAGAGGCGCTCTCTATCCGCATGGGTCGCCACCAGCGAGCCGTTGCCGGGCAGCGAGAGGCCCAGCGCCTCGGTGAGGCAGTTCATCGAGTTTGCCGTAAACATGCCGGAGCAGGAGCCGCAGGTGGGGCAGGCGGAGCGCTCAACGGTGGCCACGTCCTCGTCGGACTCATCGGGGTTGGCGGCCATGATCATCGCATCGACCAGGTCGAGCGCCACGGTCTGTTCGTGGAGCACCGCCTTGCCCGCCTCCATCGGCCCGCCGGAGACGAAGACCACCGGGATATTGAGGCGCATCGCCGCGTTGAGCATACCGGGGGTGATCTTGTCGCAGTTGGAGATACAGACCAGGGCATCAGCACAGTGGGCGTTGACCATATACTCCACCGAATCGGCGATGATCTCACGGCTCGGAAGCGAGTAGAGCATGCCGCCGTGGCCCATGGCGATACCGTCGTCAATGGCGATAGTGTTGAACTCCTTGGCCACACCGCCCGCCTTCTCGATCTCCCGCGCCACCAGCTGCCCCATGTCCTTAAGGTGCACATGGCCCGGCACGAACTGGGTAAAGGAGTTGGCCACCGCGATGATCGGCTTGGAGAAGTCCTCATCCTTCATGCCAGTGGCACGCCACAGGGAGCGGGCACCGGCCATATTGCGGCCAGCGGTGGAGGTACGGGAACGATACTCGGGCATGGTCTCTCTCTCAGGCAGACGATATAAACAGGCCGGCTAGTTTACACCGCCATCGGGGCGATAAAAACCGTCAAGCCTATCTATCACTCCCCTGTTCAGTATTCACCCCGCCTTACGACGCAACCACCACTTCTCCAGTTCAACCAGCCAGAGTACCGATGAGGCGACGACGATGACACGTAACCAGTCATCCACCCCCATCGCCGTGGTGGCAAAAAGCGCCTGCATCGGCGGCAGGTAGGTGAATGCACCCTGAAGCAGCAGCAGTACCGCAATCGCGTAGAGGATGAAGCGATTGCCCAGCAGGCCGTCACGACAGAGGGCCGGTGCCAGCAGGAAGCGGGCACTGAAGAGGTAGAAGATCTCAAACATCACCAGGGTGTTGACTGCCACGGTGCGCGCCAGCTCAATCGAGGCCCCCTGCTCCCGCTCCCAGAGAAAAAGACCAAACGTCCCCGCTACCAGAATCGAAGAGACCAGTACGATACGCCACACCACAAAACCTGAGAGGATCGGTTCACGTGGGTCACGCGGCGGACGCTGCATCACACGCTGCTCGGGCGGTTCGAAGGCGAGGGCGAGGGCCAGGGTCACCGCCGTGATCATGTTGACCCACAGGATCTGCACCGGCGTGATCGGCAGCATTCGACCAAAGAGGATCGCGGCAACGATGGTAAAGGCCTCCCCGCCGTTGGTCGGCAGGATGAAGAGGATCGATTTTTTGAGATTATCGTAGACCGTGCGCCCCTCCTCCACCGCCCGCGCGATAGAGGCAAAGTTGTCATCGGTGAGCACCATCTCGGCCGCCTCCCTCGCCACCTCGGTGCCATTGACTCCCATCGCCACACCCACATCGGCCCGCTTCAGCGCCGGTGCATCGTTGACCCCGTCACCGGTCATCGCCACCACCTGACCACCCGCCTGCAACGCCATTACCAGCTGTAGCTTCTGCTCGGGGGAGACTCGGGCGAAGATATCGGTCTGCAGCGCCACCTCCTGCAGTTGCTGATCGTTGTAGCGTTCCAGTTCGATCCCCTCTATCACCGAAACGCCGTCACCAATCCCCATCTGGGCACCGATGGCACGTGCGGTCACCGCGTGATCCCCGGTGATCATCTTGACCCGGATACCCGCCGCCTTGCAGCGGGCGATCGCCTCTATCGCCTCCTCACGTGGCGGGTCGATGATCCCGACCACACCCAGCAGGGTGAGGCCACTCTCCACCTCAGAGAAGGTAAGCCCCGAGAGTTCAGAATCCGCCGCCTTGAAGGCAAGCGCCAGCAGACGCTGCCCCCGGCTTGCCATCTGGTGCAACTCTGCTTCCCAAAAGTCGCGCTCCAGTGGCACATCTTCACCGCGGATCCGCTGCAGGCAGCACATCTGCAGCACCCGCTCCGGCGCACCCTTGACGTAGACAAAAGCGTGCCCGGCGTGATCGTGGTGCAGCGTCGCCATAAAGCGGTGTTGTGACTCGAAGGGGATGGTATCGGTGCGCGGATACTGTTGCTGCAGATAGGGCTGCTGCAGGCCACTCTTCAGCGCCATCGAGAGGAGCGCCCCCTCAGTCGGGTCGCCATGCAACTGCCACACCCCAGTGTCTTCGGTCAGCGTGGCGTCGTTACACAGCAGTGACGACTGTGCCAGCTCGTGCAGCAGGGGGAACTGCTCGAGCGTCACCTCCTCGCCCCGCAGGGTAAAACCACCATGGGGATCATAGCCACTGCCGCTCACCTCACAGAGGCCGATGGCGGTGGCGATCGACTGCACCATCATCTCATTACGGGTCAGGGTGCCGGTCTTATCAGAGCAGATCACCGTCACCGAACCGAGGGTCTCCACTGCCGGGAGGCGACGGATGATCGCGTGCTTGGCCGCCATACGCTGCACCCCGATGGCGAGGGTAATGGTCATAATGGCCGGTAGCCCCTCCGGGATCCCCGCCACCGCCAGGCCGACCGCCGCCTGAAACATCTCGCCCAGGGCATACTCATACACCAGGACCCCAAAGAGCATGGTAGCGAGGGCCAGCAGGGCGATGACCAGCGTTAGCCAGCGGGCGAAGAGCGCGATCTGCCGCAACAGCGGCGTGGTCAGGGTCTGCACCTCCTCCAGCAGACCACTGATACGCCCGATCTCGGTCTCATCCCCAGTGGCCACCACCACCCCCTGCCCCTGACCGTAGCTCACCAGCGTTCCGGAGTAGGCGAGAGAGGTGCGATCCCCCATCACCACCCCCTGCGCCACGGGCTCAATCCCCTTCTCCACCGGTACTGATTCACCGGTCAGGATCGCCTCTTCGATACGCAGGTCGCGGCAACGAAACAGCCGCAGATCGGCAGGAACCCTGTCACCCGACTGCAGCATCACCACATCACCCGGTACCAGTTGCAGCGCCGGGAGGGTGATGAAGTGGCCGTCACGTTTCACCATCGCCTGGTGCGAGAGCATGTGGCGAATGGCATCGAGCGCCCGCTCCGCCTTCCCCTCCTGGATAAAACCGATCAGCGCATTGATGATCACCACCGCGATGATCACGCCGCAGTCGACCCAGTGGGCGAGGAGCGCCGTTACCACCGCAGCCCCCAGCAGGACGTAGATCAGTAGGTTGTGGAACTGCTGCAAAAAGCGCATCACCGCCCCCCTGCGGGCAGGAGGGCAGAGCTGATTAGGGCCATACTGCGCCAGGCGCTCGGCTGCCTCCCCGCTGGAGAGTCCCCCGGCAGAGGCTGACAGCCGCCCAAAAACCTCCTCATATCCGAGGTTATGCCATGCTGCCTCCAATCTCTTCTCTGCAGACCCTCTCACCACAACTCCCCCAGCCGCACACTCACGGATTAACTAACAGGATAGCGCATCACATATACCACTCATTGCGGTTGTTCGCTTTGCCACGCTTGACACCACATACAAGCAGCGACACAATTCAACCAAACGGTTAAACCAATTGGTTAAATAATGCACATAGCTGCCAAATCACAACACGACACTACCGCTGATACCATTATCGACGCTGCCTCCGAGGTGTTTGCCGATAAGGGCTACGAGGGCGCTCGCGTCGATGAACTGGCGCGTGCCGCCGGGGTCAATAAGGCGACGCTCTACTACCAGATCGGCGATAAGGAGGCGGTTTACCACGCGGTGATCACCCGTGTTCTGGCACGTACCGCCGATGAGGTGTGTGCTGCGGTGGCGGAGGTAGATGAGTGTGAGGAGAAGATCCGCCGCTTTATCAATATCTTCGCCCGCAATGCGGGCAATATGCGCTATGCCGCGCCGATTATGTTGCGCGAGGTCGCCTCGGGCGGGCGTAATCTGCCGGAGAGTGCCATCGCCGAGATGGGGCGGCTACTGGGCGCTCTGGGCGAGGCGCTCAGAGAGGGGGAACGCAGTGGGCTGTTCCGCCCGGTCAATGAGTTCATGGTGCATATGATGATCGTCGGCAGCCTGATGCTCTACTCGGCCAATGAGCCGATCCGTCGCCGCAACGCCGAGCGCCACCCCGAGATCTACAACGAACAACACTTTATCAGCAACGAAGAGGCGGGCGAGCAGGTCACCGACCTGGTACTGGCTGCCATCGCCAACAACAAGCAATAAAAGGAAGCACACCATGAGCAGCGATATTCGCAAACGGATTGAGGGGCGCTTCGAGGCCCTGGGCCACCTCATTTACAACAACCACTGGAAGGCGTTGTTGCTGGTGCTAATCGTGGTCGCCAGCTTCGTCTCACAGCTACCCAAGCTGACCATGGACACCTCCACCGAGAGTTTCCTGCACAAGGATGACAACACTTTAGAGCTCTACAACGACTTTCGTAATCAGTACGGCCACGATGAGTTGATCTTCATCGCCATAGAGAGCGATAAGGTTTTCAGCCAGGACTTTTTGAAGAAGCTGCAACAGCTGCACAAGGAGCTGGAGAATAATCTCCCCTATCTTGACGATATCACCTCACTGATTAATGCCCGCAACACTCGCGGTGCCGAGGGTGAGTTGATCGTTGAAGACCTGCTGGAAAACTGGCCCGAGGATGAGGCGGCGCTAATGGCCGTTAAACAGCGCGCCATGAGCAATCCGCTCTATCGCGACATGATGCTTTCCGCTGATGGCACCATCACCACCATCGTGCTCAAGGCCGACACCTATACCAGTGTTGGCGAGGAGACTGATGTAATGGCCGGTTTTGATGAGGCGTTTGACGAGAGTCCCGCCGATAGCGCACCGCGAGAGTTTATTAGCGATGGAGAGGTGTTCGAGCTGGTCACCGCCACCGAAGCCATCGTGGAAAAATACAAGGGCGACGACTTCCGCATTCATACCGCCGGTTCGCCGCCGGTGGTGAAGGTGCTGAAGACATCAATGCAGGAGAACATGCGACGCTTTGTGTTGATGTCCATCGTTGCCATCAGCCTGTTGCTGTTCGTATTATTCCGCCGCCTCTCTGGTGTGGCGCTGCCGATCTTGGTGGTAATCCTCACACTGCTCTCCACCCTGGGCATGATGGGGATGAGTGGCATCGCCTTTAAGCTGCCAACACAGATCCTCCCCTCCTTCCTGCTGGCGGTGGGGGTGGGTGCCTCGGTGCATATTCTCTCCATCTTCTTCCATCACCTGCAAAACCATCAGGACAAAGAGAGCGCCATCGCCCACGCCCTGGGCCACTCGGGCCTGGCAGTAACCATGACTTCGCTCACCACCGCTGCCGGTCTCGCCTCCTTCGCCGGGGCCGATGTCGCCCCCGTCGGTGAGTTGGGGCTGTTCTCCGCCATCGGTATTGTGTTGTCGCTGATCTATACCCTGATCCTGCTCCCTGCCCTGCTCTCCATCCTGCCGGTAAAGGCAAAACAGGGCGGTGGCGATGAATCACACCATGAGCGCATGGATCGCATTCTCACCGGCTTTGCCGATATTGCTACGGGTCATACCAAAAAGGTGTTACTAGCCAGTTTGTTGATCTTTATTGTCGGCATCGTCGGTGCAACCCAGGTGAAGTTCTCACACAAACCGTTTGAGTGGATCGCCAAGAGCGAACCGGTGCGCCAGGCCACCGACTTTGTGAACGAACGCATGGGCGGGGCCAGCAACATGGAGGTGGAGATCGACACAGGCAAGGAGAACGGTCTTTACGATCCGAAGATCATGGCTGCGCTGGACAGGCTTCGTGAGGAGGTGATGGCAATGGAGCGCGACGGTCTCATTGTCGGCAAAACCTTGTCGCTGGCTGATATCCTAAAAGAAATCCATCAGGCACTTAACGAAAACCGCGCTGAATTCTACACTACACCCGATGATCGCCAGCTTATCGCGCAGGAGCTTCTGCTGTTCGAGAACTCCGGCTCCGATGACCTGGAAGACTTTGTCGACAGCCAGTTCTCCAAGGCACGCTTTAGCATCAAAATGCCGTGGGGCGATGCCATCCTTTATCGTGATTTCATCACTGATCTGGAGGACAGGTTCCGCCACCATCTGGGCGATGAGGTGCGCATTACCGTCACCGGAATGAATGCGCTGTTAAGCCGCACCATGTCGGCCACCATCGTCTCCATGGCCGAGAGCTACATCATTGCCGCAATCGTCATCACCCTGATGATGATCCTGTTACTGGGTAGCGTGCGCATCGGCCTGATCAGCATGATCCCCAACCTGCTACCCATCGTCCTCACCCTGGGGCTGATGGGCTGGCTGGGGCTGCCGCTGGATCTGTTCACCATGCTGATCGGCTCCATCGCCATCGGCCTCGCGGTGGATGACACCATCCACTTCATGCACAACTATCGCCGCTACCATCTGGAAACGGGCGATGTCTATGCCTCGGTACACAAGACCCTGCTCAGTTCCGGGCGCGCCATGTTGATCACCACCATCGTGCTCGCCACCGGCTTCTTCCTCTACCTTTTCTCTACCATGAGCAACCTGTTTAACTTTGGCCTGCTCACCGGCTTTACAATCATCATGGCGCTGTTCGCCGACTTCCTGCTGGCGCCGGCGCTAATGGCACAACTCCATAAATCACACCTGCTTGCCGACAAGGGGGAATACTGATGAGACATACTAAACTTCTATCCACACTACTACTCGCACTGTGCGGACTTGGCATTGCACACCCCGCAGCAGCCGAGATGTCTGCCCGCGAGATCATGCAGGCGGTTGAGGATCGCGACGATGGCGACAACCGCGTCGCCGATATGACAATGATGCTGATCGACAAAAATGGTGATAACCGAACCCGCTCCATCCGCAGCTACGACAAGGAGAAGGGGGAGGATAAACAGCGCATTATGTTCTTTCTCTCCCCGGCCGATGTAAAGGACACCGCCTTTCTCACCTACGACTATGATGCCTACGAGGCCGATGATGATCAGTGGCTCTACCTGCCGGCATTGCGCAAGTCCAAACGCATCGCATCCAGCGACAAAAGCGGTTCATTTATGGGCTCTGATTTCAGTTACTCCGACATGACCCGCAAGAACCTCGACGCCTACGACTTCAAGACCCTCAAGGAGGATGAGGTACGCGGTAGCAAAGTGTGGATGATCGAATCGCTGCCAAAGAGCAAAGAGGAGATTGAAGAGACCGGTTACGAAAAATCGATCCTCTTTGTGCGTCAGGACAACTTCGTCGTGGTACGCGCAGTACACTGGGTCAAGGATGGCGGTCGTCTCAAGTATCTCGACGTCACCAAACTCGAACAGATTGATGGTGTTTGGACCATCCTTGAGATGACAATGACCACCAAAAAGGGTAAGGCCACCCTGCACAAGACCGAGCTGAGTTTCGCCAACGTCAAATACAATCAGGAACTGGACGAGCAGATGTTCACCGTGCGTCGTCTGGAGAAGGGGCTGTAGCGCAACATGTTACGAAGTGCTCTGCCACTGTTGTTGACCGTCTCGATTACTGCACACGCCGCAGAGGGAAACCTCGAAGATGTGTTACAGGGCTTTGATGAGACACCTGTCGAAGGCGAGCTGGATAACGTACTGGGTGGTTTTGACGATCTTCCCACCACCAAACAGAACATTACCATCACCGAGATAGACAAGCCGTGGCAACTCGGCGGTGCACTGACCATCAGCACTGCCTACAATTACGAACACAAGGCGCCAGCAACGGGACAGACCGACTACCGTGGCCTCTCCCGCCTGCGCGGCAAACTCAATCTTGATCACGACTACGAATTTAGTAATCACTGGCGTAGCCACCTTGGTGGCTATGCCTGGTACGACCTCGCCTATCAGATTAATGGAAGAGGGAACTACTCTACCGAGGTTATCGATGAGTATGAGAGTGAGGTGGAACTGGGTGAGGCGTGGCTGCAGGGCAAACTCAACCGGCAGACAGATATCAAGCTGGGCCGTCAAATCGTCGTCTGGGGAAAGTCTGATAACATCCGCATCACCGACCTCATCAATCCGATGGACAACCGCGAACCGGGGATGGTCGATATCGAAGATCTGCGTCTGCCGCTGGCGATGGCCCGGCTCGACTACTACACCGGTGACTGGGGTATCACCGCCCTGGCGATCCCGGAGATCCGATTTAGTAAACAGCCGCCCATCGGCTCCGACTTCTATCCGATGCCCGGCCCGATGCCCGATGAGGCGATCCCCGCCCAAACCGAGTACGGCCTTGCCGCTAATGGAACCTTCAGTGGCTGGGATCTCTCTCTCTACTGGGCGTCGCTCTACGACGACACCCCCTACTCCGTAGTAGTTGCGGGATCGCCCGAACTGCAACACGCACGCATTACAATGGCCGGTTCAGCGGTTAACATTGCCATCGACAACTGGTTACTCAAGGGAGAGTTCGCCCACCTTCGTGGACTAAGATATAGCCCGCTACCTAACGAGCGTTTCTCACGAAGTGACACCCTGCTTGGGGTCGAATACGCGGGGATTCGCGACACCTCACTCTCCCTTGAGGTGGCAAACCGACATCTGCACAACTTCGATAGCGCATTAGTAGGCGGCGGTGCACAGGAGGATGAGTGGCAAACGGCGGTTCGCTACAGCGGTGACTTTGTGCACGCCCGCCTTCATCTGCTCGCCGTTCTCACCGCCTTCGGCAAGCGACTCGATGAGGGGGGCTTTAGTCGTTACTCTGCCGCCTACGATCTTGCCGACGGCCTGACTGTAACCGGTGGTGTCGTCACCTTCCAGAAGGGGGATAAATTTCCGTTTGGCATTTACGGGGAGAATGATCGGGGATTTATCGAGATCAAATACAGCTTCTGACCCTGCTACTCGAAGAACTCCACCACCCCGCTCTCCAGGTTATACTCCGCACCCACGATCATCAGCCCCTCGTTCTCCACCAGACGTTCGAGGATCTGCGAGCCGTGGCGCAGGTGGTTGACCGAGGCAAGAACATTGGCGCGCGTCGCGTGCTTGATCAGCTCGTCCATCTTGTCCCACAGCTCGGTGGGGCGAAACGGCTCCACCGCCGGGCGGATGCGATCGACGATCGCCTTGATGTTGAGTGACTGTTCCGCGTTGGGTCGGTGCATCTCCTCCACCGTGGCGCAGATCGCCCCGCACTGGGTGTGGCCCATCACCACCACCAGCCGGGTCTTGAACTTCTCGGCGGCGAACTCGACGCTGCCCACCTGTGAGGGGGCAACGATGTTGCCCGCCACGCGAATCACGAAGAGGTCTCCCAGACCCTGATCGAAGACGAGCTCCGCCGGTACCCGTGAGTCGGAACAGCCGAGGATAATAGCGAAGGGCTCCTGACCGCTGGCGAGCTGATCGCGCCGGGTGTGGCTCAACATCGCCTCGACACTGCGCAAGCCGGAGACGAAACGTTGATTCCCTTCACGAAGACGATGTAAGGCTTCAGCGGCTGTAATCACTGTCATGTGGCTCCGAGATTATCTGGCGATCAAAACCGTGCGGGCCTCACCCTAACGTGTGTGATCCGCCCTGTGGTGAAAGAGTGGCCGAAATATACCATAGATGAAATAGAGTGCAGGCAGGATGACACACAGGCCGAAGAATCCAGCCGCCCACATCTTGAGGGTCATGCCGGGGATCGCCATGGGGATGGCGTAGGTGGCGAGGGTGAGGGCACCGTAGAGCAGCCTCTCTCGTACCGTGCCGGGGTCGTAGTAGGAGCGCTTCTCGGCGCCGGTTTCCTGCTGGGGTGTGTTCATTGAGGTGTCCTGTTTGGGGGTCTTAGAGTGTCAGGTTCATCATTAACATGGCAGTGATGAGGAATAGCAGCGTCATAATGCCGCCCGCCTTCATGTAATCCGGCACGCGATAACCACCTGGGGCCATGATCAGGGCGTTGACCTGGTGGGTGGGGATGAGAAAGGAGTTGGAGGTGGCGATGGCCACGGTCAGGGCGAACACCGCCGGGTCGGCCCCCACCTGGATGGCGATATTCACCGCCAGCGGTACCAGTAGCACGGTGGCTCCAACATTGGACATCACCAGGGTGAAGAAGGTTGCCAGCACCGCGATGGCCCCCTGGATCACCCACGGTGCGGCGCCCCCGACCAGATCCACCACCTCAGTGGCGATCCACTTCGCCGTGCCGCTGGTCTCCACCGCCAGCCCCAGCGGGATCAAGGATGCGAGCAGGAATACCGTTTTCCAGCTCACCGCCTGGTAGGCCTCCTCGATGGTCAGCACCCTGGAGAGAACCATCCCCATGGCACCGGTAAGCAGGGCGACGGAGAGACGCACATCCATGAAGATCAGTACCAGTGCGGTCACAAAGAAGATTAACGCTGGCAGCAATTTATGTGGGCGTAACTCCTCGTGCGGGTACTCGGTGGTGATAAGGAGGAAGTTTTTGTCACGGGCGATACGCGCCAGGTCCGACCACAGGGTATGCACCATCAGGGTGTCGCTCGACTTTAACGGCACATCACGCACACCACCCTTTTTGTAGTTGATGATTTCGTTACCCCGATGGATCGCCAGCAACGACAGGCCGTAGCTCTTACGCATCCACAGGTCTCGTGCCGACTTGCCGATGAGGCTGGAGCCGGGCGGGATAACGATCTCGGCGATCCCCGACTTGCTGGCGGAGAGGGCATCGGCAAAGAGGTCGAGTACCGGTTTGAGTACCACGCCGGTCTTCTCGGCAAAATTGGTGATCTCCGCCGCACTGGAGAGCACTCCCAGCAGGGTGCCCGCCTCGATACCGAGATTGCGGTCGATGGCATCGGTACCGACACGCACCCCATCCCCCTTGTTCACCCCGATCACCCGCATGCGATAGAGGCGTTCTAGCTCATCCACACTCAGACCACAGACCGGGCTCTGGTGCGGTATCTCCAGTTCATAGAGGTCAAATGCCTCCACCCCGTAGGTCTGGTCGAAGTACTCCATCAGCCCCGATGCCTCGCTCTTTTCGCCCCGATGGGATGGTAGTACGAAACGACCGGCGAGCACGAAGTAGAGGATGCCGGTCGCCACCAAAGCCACGCCGATGGGGGTCACCGAGAAGAGCCCCCAGGTGTCCATCTGCTGCACCTCAGGCAGGGTCTTGTTGGAGGTGAGGATGAGGTCGTTGAGCAGAATGAGCGGCGAGGAGCCGATCATCGTCATTGTGCCGCCGAGGATCGCGGTAAAACCCATCGGCATCAGCAGACGCGACATCGGCAGACCGGAGCGGGCCGAGATGCGCGACACCACCGGCAGAAACAGGGCTGCGGCGCCCACGTTCTGCATGAAGGAGGAGATGAAACCAACGGTACCGGAGATGATGGGGATGATGCGCCCCTCGGTGGTGCCGCCAATTTTAAGAATAAAATTGGCGACCTTGCCCATAAGGCCGGTCTTATCCAGGCCGGCACCGATAATCATTACCGCAATAATCGAGATCACCGCATTGGAGGCAAAGCCATCGAACAGGTGTTTGGCATCCACCAGCCCCTGCTCCAGCCCCATCAGCGGCGCCAGTATCGAGGTGAGTCCCAGCAACACCATCACCGTGGTGGCCGCCACATCCACCCCCACCACCTCGAAGGCGAACAGGTAGATGGTAAGCAGCAGGATTGCCGTGACCCAGGCGATCTCCAGCGTCGGCACTACCGTTGCCATGAACAGCGCCAATAGCAAAAATATCGCCGCGGCGATCATCTGCCCGCTGTTCAACAACTCAGGCGATACCGCCCCCTGTTCTTTCTCCGCGCTCATCGACAAACTCTTGCTCCTTTAGATATTAGGGGTTTTCATCCTCAGCCGGTTTAGGTCCACACTCGCGGAAGATGCGCTTGTCGCAGCCCTTGCAGACGCTGTGGTCCAGCTTACGGTAGATGCCGCGTATCGCCGCCTCCTTGGACTGAAAGACGTTGCGTGCCCCCGACTCATCGAAACAACCGCAGCGCTCCAGGGTGTCCCACAGCC
>Ga0224501_10002271_pt1 | contig 15046 bp, 9 predicted proteins | sample SF_Oct11_sed_USG_4_FD_169105 | JGI IMG/M metagenome (GOLD analysis project Ga0224501, IMG submission 169105) | Sediment microbial communities from San Francisco Bay, California, United States - SF_Oct11_sed_USGS_8_1 | ecosystem: Environmental > Aquatic > Marine > Sediment | place: USA...
ATACATGTATGTATGTATGTATGTATGTCCACAGCGTTACAGATTGCCACTTTGCATAATAAAAAGTTTCTATATAAGGACTGACCCTTTCAATGATTCATAGTCCCCTCTAAGCGGAAGCACTGGTAATGCGTAGCACTCATATAGGTCACGATGAGTCATGGTTGGCTCAATACAATTAGTCACCATCTAGATTGTTATCTGCCTGAATGAAAAGTGCCACTTCAGGTCAAGTACTGGTAAAATGGTGACGTAAATTATGCCTAGATTTGTTAGCTTCATTTATATCTAAAAGGAGCCAACAGCTTCACACCGCATTAGGAGGGGCTTTGGAGCGACCGCTCTATTGAGAAATAAGGATTATAACCTTATGCAATAACAGCTTCTTATACTGTAAAGACTATAAAGTTTGATGCGGGTTGAGCATCTTGCGCGGCATAGATCAGCCGCAGACACATGCTGTTTCTGGACATCTCCCTGCAAATGAGCTTAGGGCCCCACCTCTTGGCATTTTGGCCATTGGGCATAAAGCCTGGTAGATCACAGTATATATATTTCTTCAGTAGGAGCATCGACCCTGAGACAGTCATGGAGAGCCCCTGAGAATTATATTCCACTAAAGGAGATCAGGAGAGAATGCGGAAGTGCGACTAAGATTGAATTTACTATCTCAAGCGGCATGAATGAACAAGATCGATTGGTGTGCGGTAAGGAGTAATTCATTGACTGGAGGCACTTATCAATCCGGCGGTCACCCACGGTTCTAGCAGATTTCAGATCCATACCAGGACAGCAACCTTTCAGTCAATTGAAGGGGACTGAAGCAAAGCAGACCCGACTGTATTATAATGATACTAGGTTTCACTCACTGATTCAGTAACCGGTCCTCTGTCATGTACTCCAGCTGTCTGACAAACCTGAGATGAGCCACATTACTGAGGCTGTGTTCCCGATCTAACGCGAATCTCTTTCATATCCGGCATTAGGAATGAGCTTTCACAAACAGTGAAATAAAGTTTCGAGTTCTTACCACAATTAATCTATTCATTTTCTTTCAGCATCGACCAACGCTGATGTCTACTTTCGCTTCCTAGAGGGTAATTTAGTTACTTGCTGGCGAGACCATCTATGCTCCGGTATAGACTGGATGGTGGAGGGTAAAACACTCTGGGATTGCGCTACGCAGGAGAAAGAGACCTACCTCATCCAAAACATCAAACTGAATGTGAGTAACTGACTGTTACCAAACATATAAATAAGCCTTTACGGACTAGGTGCAGGACAGCTGGTCAGATCCATAAACTGAAATAAAGTCCTTTTATAGGTGACGGTACAATGTGAACCAGCTGGAACGGGTTTTCAGTTGCTGAGAACTATTGATGGAGCTCAGCATCAAGGAATTGCAACTGTTTCTAAGCCAGTGTGCTCTAATGGAAATGTGCCTCTTGTTCAAGATGTGTTCACATTGAGTGGCGAATGCCTCAAGTCTCTAGGTAGGTCAGTTGTGACTAGGTTTACTTGTCAAGTGATGTCTGAATACCACGTAAATGGAAATAAATAGTTTAATTGTCATAAACTGATATTCACTATTCATGACTTATGATTTCCCAACGAGGCAGATTGATGAATTAAAAGAGGCCAACGTAGGTATGATATGTACTTATGTGATACAGTTGAGATTGATGGGAATATTTTAGTTATCCCAGCGGCAGAACAGCGCGAGCTACAGAGGCTTGCCGCAGATTTAGAACGCGAGAGGCAGCAGATCGATTTGAGTTCCTACGATTTAGGCACTGGAGACTGCTCCACATCACCAGAATTTATGTCACCACAGGTTAGTCTAGTTACACCTGATGTAATGTGGAAACTTGCATGTTTGTCTAACAAAAGACTAGACTCTCTCAATCTTAGCAGTGAAGGGCAGATGTATTGGATTTTCACCTTTTATCAGGTACAACATAGAGCAGTCGGCGTGTATTGGGCATGTGATAGGCGGGATCTTCGAACACTGATTGCACCGGAGAATGGTGAGTTAACCCGGTTTACTAAGAAATGCTCTACTAAAGTTTCTCACATGGCAAATAATCCTTCACAATCGGAGGCTTCGTGGGGGAATGATTCACAAATAATATGCTTTTAGAACAAACTACAGGTTCGACCCAGCTAACCTCAGGACACGGTAGGACTATAACTACAGGGGGAATGGGGTTAGTTTCCACACAAACCCTCACTGACCTGGCCAGCATAATTCCAGTCAGTGTGACCAGGCCAGCCATTTATGCCAGTACAACCGTTAGCACAACGCCTATGCTGACCCAGTCATCCACAACCACCAGTAGGACTTCTAAGCCAACTAGCGCAACAGAAACCATAACAAAAGACGAACTCACTACAAAAATCAGGACAACTGCAAAGGGAAGAGCAACTTCCAAAATCAACCGGCATAAACCGTCTTCATCAGCGACGTCTATCCACGAAGGTTTGACTAAAGGCTATTCCCCGGAAGAAGGACTCTTCAGTTTATAACAAGCCTAGTGTGACAGCATGGGGAGCGACTAACAAACAAAGCTGTAGCTAATACAGACTCTTCTGAGAAACGCAGATTGATGCAGGTTCTCAGTATGCTGTTTTAAACAATACTAGGAAGGTTTTCATGGAAACTTGCAGGTTATGGATGGGAGCAACAGTATCTTTCTATGCTTGGTGATGAGAGTACTTCTTTGGTACCCCCTTTCAGATGAGATATGTTAGGCTCAGTGGAATAATTGTACTGCATAACACTAAGATTGCTTGCATTCCATACAAAGTTACAGCCATGTTTCATGATGGACGGAGTGCTGAGAGATTGATTGACTGTTCTTTTACTTGCAGTATCTACACAAAAGCTTCATGATGAGAGGAATGATGCATTCCTAATACCCTTTATTGTGGTACTGATCTTACTTCTCCTGTCAATAGCATGTCTAATTGGAGTTATCTACTACTGCAAGCGTAATACCAGAGGTACATAACCACTATCATCATTCCATTTCATGCCAGCATACTGGTCTCTTTTATCTTCACAAGTTTGAAGATTTATGAAATTCTCCCAGAAATTTTTACTTGACTTGGCACCCAGTACGCCCACGACACCATAATCTGATTTAAAGGGGTTAAGCCACTGTCGAGGGTAGACACACTTGCGGAGTTGTATTCCACATTCTTAAAAGCATTCATTGCAGTGAATAACTACGGCCCGAATAGAAAGAAAATGGTATCTAATTACTTAAACTTAGTAACCTAATGATCTTCACTCTCTCATACCATAGAGGAGAACTCGAAATTGAATGTAATATCGGAGAAGACTGAAGACAAGAGCTTTGCTGGGTTTTCCATTTCCCTAAATACAGGCAGTTGCGTTCAGGCCTCTATCATTGGGCAATAATGCTGCTGACACTCACTGACAGAGGTGGAAAACTGTACTCTGAAACCCTATTTATATATTTTTGTTGAAAATTTTATCTACAGACTTGTGTAACTACAGGTCTAGTGTACACCTGCACGAGGATGTTCCAAACATCACCGCGTAAGCTGAGAAATCAACGCAAACACCAAGAGCTGTGTTAATTTCCTATCACGAGGCCAATTCTGTTGCAGCGACGGTCTGAAAAATCCGTCGCCGAAAATTCTAAATAGCGCGACGAATAGGGGCTATATTTAAGCCTCCATTTGAGGTGGGTCATAGTCATAGCGTAGCCAGGTCATGCAGTCATAGCGTAGCCAGGTTAAGTTGTTGGGATCTCCACTAAGATTCTCTACATGAATTGTTTAGAAGATTACAACTTCTCTATTTCAAGGTATATTTTAGGAGATACACGTTCAAAGCCAGAAAACTCGTTGCCTTCGCGGCAAGACTTTTACACAACTGTTCCCACTAAGGACATAGATGTTGAAGTTGAGAGACCTCCCAGCACTACCTCCAGTGTACAGCGATACCAAACTGACCGATCTGTTCGTAGAAAGTCTGAGACAAGTCTGGATAAAGAAAATGAATACGCTGTGCCCAGTAAGTGACGCTCTTAATATTACTGCTCAATTGGGGAAGATTTTACATGATTAGGCTACCAACTACACAGCCATTCACATCACAGTGTGCATTCAGTGGAAAGAGTTGGTATAGATGCATGTGTTTCATATATCACATCCTTTGTTTTCATGTGTAGTGGAGAACCTGGAATATGATGACACATACGAGACAGTGGGAAATGTTCGACCCAAGAAGCCTGGTGAGCCAGAGCAGAAATACGGGCTGGATGGATATCTCCTCCCAAAAGGAAATGTTCGCTTACCGTCACGTGATCCTTCACAAAAATACACGGAGGGCTACATGAATCCCACCAAAGCATTAAGAACGTAAACTATAGAAATACCAAGTCCCAGCCTGACTCTGACAGGAAAAGAAAAGAATGGAATACAAAATGTTCATATAAACTAGCGGTTAGCGATTAGTGTGCATAGCCACTATTAATTCTTTATGTTATAAGTTTTTTGGAACTCTCCAGCATACATTGGATATGAAAACCTTTACCGAGATATATACCAGCCAGCCCCGGCAATTCAAGCGGCACTATAAACCAATCCTGGATTAAAGAAGTCTATTTTTAATAAATAATCTGTACACTTGTTTTCAGATTCTGAAGCCCTGTCCAATGCCCATGTTTAGAGCCCTTTATGACGCGCTGTTCAGACCGGCGACGTACGCAACAGAATTGGCCTCGAGATGGTAAATTAACACAGAGCTGTTGGTGTTTGCATTGATTTCTCGGCTTAAGCGCTAATGTTTGAAAAATCCTCTTGTAGGTATGCATTAGACCTGTAGTTACAAAAGTCTATAGATAAAATTTTCAACAAAAATATATAAATAGGGTTTCAGAGTGCAGTTAGTCACCTCTGTCAGCGAGCTATAGTACCATTATTGTGCAATGATAGAGGTCCTAACGCAACGGCCTCTATTTAGGGCTAGGGAAACCGGCAAAGCACTTCTTATAACTAGTTTTCTCCAGTATTACGTTCAATTTTGAGTTCTACTCAATTTTATGCGGGGGTAAAGATCATTAGGTTACTAAATTTTAGTAATTGGATCCCATTTTATTTCTATTTGGGGCATTTGGGTCGTAGTTATTTGAGTGACCGATGTTCGTTTTGTGGAAACAAACCACTTCGCTATGGTTGCAATGGATGCGGAGTTGCCTCCTCTTAAGAATGGGGAACGCGGCTCCGAAGGTGCCTCTACCATCTACCGTGTTATAACCCCTTTAATGTCTGTCAACTCATCCAGTCACTTTACATCAGCTTCTCCCTATTTACCTCATTTTCTGCCAATCTAATGGTGGACAGGACAACTCATGAACAGATGGCAAAAGGGTAGATAACTAAAAAAATAACTTCCTCAATACTTTACGCTGAACAGGATTCCTTTATTAAGGCTAGTAGTGTTACAGAATGGCATGAAATGCCAACAACCAAGGTGAGGCCTTTCCAACATTCAATAGCATTTCAACACCACCATTGTTACATTATAATACACCAGTGAAAGAATTACTTTTTCTACAGTTGAAGCCTGACGGAAGTTGCCGTTAGACCTGAAGTTAACCCGGGTTGTGATCTATGTCAATGGTGCATTCTCAATAAACTTTCCTTGAGCCCATTTGGCATGGCATGAACTGAGCTGTCCTCTGAGTATCCAGGAAGAGTGTTTGACGGGCTTTTAGAGATTTTTAGTACATAACAACCAAAAGCTACTGAGCTTCTAGCCAACAAGAGGAGCCAGTAGCGCCATGAGTGTGCTGGTGAGCCTAGGTTACTTCAGGTCTCTTCCACAACTCAAGGGAGAACCAGATAATTATAAATGAGTGCCTGGAGATGATTTCTAAATCAGGACTGAATCTAAATACCCCTACCCTACAAGCATCCAGTCTCATTCACAACATACCCCTACCCTACAAGCATCCAGTCTCATTCACAACATACCCCTACCCTACAAACATCCAGTCTCATTCACAACATACCCCTACCCTACAAACATCCAGTCTCATTCACAACATACCCCTACCCTACAAACATCCAGTCTCATTCACAAACACATTACAATAGAGACCAGTCTCAAATCTTGTAAACAATGGGAGGTGCCGACTGTATTGCATGCATGAGTGATGATACTGTGCCCATTCATGGTGATTCTGTGCTTCAAAATAGTGTACCTAGAGATAAAACGTTAACTGCTTCTGTATTGGGCGTGTCGCAGAGAAAGAGAGAGGGAGAGAGAGACCGAGGACTAGAGCATCCAGAGATTAGTAAGGTGAGTGATAACTTTTCTGTCAGTGTCACACTGTGTGATGCTCTTTCTTGATTATTAACAGGTCAGCATGGAATATCACCAGGATGGTTGGGTTTTCACTCGGAAAGTTATACCCATCACATGAGACTTTGTAGTACCGGGCGCTGCCACAATTCAACAGTCGAGAATGATTTAGTCATGAGGCACGATATTGTGTGTTTCATCCCCATGTGCATGGTGCCCTACACAGTAGCGACCTTCTATTAGAAAATTCAAGTTACTGTAACAAAATTCCTACTTAACTAAATTGACGATCCACCACTGTAAACCAGGTGTGAATGATGGGTTGCAGTGAATATAGACCAGCTGGTGATCTCCTTCACCTACTGCACTGTCTGCCTAAAATGATTCACTATCACAGTGACACACTACGCCTGCAAAAGTCAAGTAATAGGGAAGTAAGACGGAGAAATGACCAGAATCCACCCTGTGGTGCTAGACTAACCCAATTGATTTCGAATGGGTTAGCACTGATGGCTAGGTAATGAACCAAGAATGCTCAATCGACCGCGGAACTTTTAGAGATGGATGAGAAGCCCCAAAACCCAGTGTTGCCTGCAACTTTACAAACCTCAAGGTTTACTACTGAGCAGATTGCATACCAAAGGCCATCATTCATCCTTACGAGTGACAGGCATACCGCATGGGAATATTAGAGAACAGAACCACAATCAAGGTCCGCCCTCAACCTCGTGGCTAGGGGAGCAATTTACAAGAATTTCCTCTGTAGTTCACTCGGTGATGAAGTCAGTATGCCAAGGAATAGTCCGCTTTTGGAACAAATGCCTTCTTTTAAGCGGGAAGGTAATAGGGCCATCCCAAGCTTGGAAACATAGAGCGGTTTGTTCACACTGTTACCATGGTGATTGATGCATGCCGTTGAATCACCCAAGGGTTAAATCCCAGAATCTCCCAAGACTAGGTGGCCATGCTGAAGAAATGCACACGGTTCACAGAGCTTATCGTTTATGGGTCATTGCAGGCCATATAGTAAAGTTATAGTGAGGTATTGGGAGTTCGTAAAAAAGAAAAACGTAATGTGGACCGGTGAATCACTTCATTCAACTGCACTGCCTGTATCGCCACAGAACGACAGAGAATGACCCTTAGTATTCTTTGTTCTATTTTCTTCAAGTTGCCCACGGTGTATCACAAGCACAAAGTTGTTTTATAGCTGGCAAAAATTCTGCACCGACTGGCTTTGTGTTGAGCTATTGATCACAATTTTCTGTCTATTCAATTGGCATAAAAGGCCTGGCTAATAGTGTTTTGTTCTCTTGTCCAGAGGCATTCCTTAAAACAGCGTTGTAGCGAAGGTAGTCTTAGTGTTGGGATACCTATCAGTTAGAAGGACTTCGCCCTAGCATTGACCACTCGGGCTTCGGTTTTGATTTAGAATGAGAAGTCTCCGGGAGGCTTGGCAATGAGAAAAGTTGCACCTCTCCAAAATACCATGTCAAACCAATGTATATCCAAAACAGTTCAAACCATTCATTAATATCGCTGCCAGGGTAAAGGTTGGCATTATGTGGAGACTTGGAGAGACATTGTCCGACTCAGATTTTGTAGGGATATGATGTCCGCTAAATGGTAACTACAATTCAGCAGAAATCGGCGGGTTGGGATATTATGACATAACTTACATTCCTTTCTTATTAATATGTTGGTGAAACATGTCAAAACATGAAGGTGAGCGAATAAAAACGCCCTTTGAGCCAATTTATTACGGGTTTATTACAACAGTATCTGTGACCGCTAAGTGATTTCTTTCCAGACAAGAACGGCCCTGCTTTGAAAGGTATCTAGTACAAGGTAGAACATGGCAGATGATAAAAACTTCTATCGCGATCCATTGATTGCAATGGCGTTCTTTGCTTGTCTCTTCTTCATAATTTTGGTGGTGATCATTGCGCTATGGTGCAAAAACAGACGTCAAGTGGAAGTTAAGACTATATCAATACAGCCGAAAAGACGACCAATCTCCACAGCAGCTAAAACTCAGCCAACCGGTTAGTACCGCACCTCAGTCTTAGTAAGGTTTCCGTTTTTCGAATGGGGACAGTTGCTGAAAACATCCTACAGCTTGACTCGTGTGAGATGCACGGGCAGGGAACTGCACTATAGCTAGCCAAATACGCACAAAGCCATGGTTGTTGTGACAAATGTGACACATGGTTGATGGATAGCTTTGCCCTCAAAGCGACCATAAATTGTAGCTGAAACATGCCCAATCACATAATCCTACAACCCCTGCCATATCCAGGCCCTAATCCTGAATATGCAAAATTCTGGTAGGCAATAAAAACTATTCGCCTTAATTCAGGTGACATGACATGATCACGTTACTGGCAAGCACGGCCAGCTGGTGATCGCCAATTCCAGAATTAGTCTTAAGACCCTATAGCCCTTCGGGGAGGCAAGGGAAACACCAGTTACTCATCAATGAAGCGAATGGGCAAGCTTGCTTAACTACAGTTTGTCGCTGTGATAAAACAGTGACGCATTCTTTCTTCATCCAGCCACCAACGGGGACAGTAATGGAGTAACACATGCAGATGTGGAAGCTCAGAAGACTAACGATGAGTCGGATGCAGTACATAGTGAAGATGTGAAGTTGAGTGATGTGCCTGCTGAGACACCAGGCTCCCCAAATACCAGTGCTAATACCGAACAAGTGCCTGATGTAATCATCACAACAGAAACCGAGATGTCAACAAAGGAAGAGACGCTGGCTGGTGAAGCAGAAACCGTGCCAGAGGGTGATTCTAAATCGGCTATCCCTAGTGTTGAGACGGACAGTACAGCGACTGCTAAAAAAGGCATTGACAATGCTTCATATGAGAAGGACACAGACAGCATATCCAGTACAGAGCCAAAATGAACAAGAATGGTTTTAAACTCTTAGTTATCTACTATTACTCGGATGCAACAAGTCGTCACTCATCACGCAAGTTCCTACATTAGCCATTCCAAAATACTACATTATCCACTACATAATCTGGTGCGTACGGTCTACATAAAGATATTCCCGTCTGAGGAACCCACGCCTGGTGTTGGTAATTTCCCCTGCATCCTGGTGCATTATGTCCTTGCTGATACTAGAGGATACTAGTAGAATACTAGAGGATTGACAGCATTTTCAGTTGGTTATCACCAAGAATTCAAACGTAATGTCAAAGAATGGATAGTTTGAGCCATCAGTTTGGTTGTTTTCGCGATTTTGTACAGACGCTCAGATAAGCGCATTTTATACTATAAGTCGAGAGTAAAATATGAACCAATGATGCTCTATTAACACAGTATTCACATGTATAAATAGACCAGTCTCAGTTCAACGCGTGTAAGGACTTGTGGCATATGAGCTACTCACGGTGGAAAGTGATGACACTGTTGGCATCCTTGCCTCTTTTTAGTTTCTGTAGCAAAGTGGCCATTCCAGACCTTTGTTCAGATATAGACTCGGCTGGAGAAGGATCCTATACAGAATAGAGAGGTTGAGGAGCTGTATCAACTAATGTGTTAGACATCTGCATGTACTTGCACCCAATCCGCGCCCTGAATCACTACTAATACCAATCCATAGTGAGCACATTTTTCACTGACCGACTCTCTGACTCACTGAGCGAGTCATTATACATTAGCGTGTTGAATCGCTATAATTCTGGTACAGTAGCGGGTACATAACTCTGTAACCTCTTTAATATCTACCGGACCATAACGAATTTAGACATCAAGATTTCTGTCACGCGACCGAATGAATTAGAATGTGCACCAAACCGTAACAGTTTGTTGTCCAGCAAATCCGCACAGTTTCCGAGCGATTTGAGTCTTGTCACAGAAGCTCAGTAGCTTGAAGAAGTTAATATTGTCAAGTCTCGTAGTGCTCAGGAAATCATTCACTGTCAGTAACTTAGTCTGGGTGAGACCGGGCTGGACAGCCAACGCTATCAATGAGAACGAAACATTGGGCAATAAAATAAGATACGCGTTTATAAGTGTCTTTCATCAATGATGGAAAATCGGCCAATAATATCTGCATATTCCAGCCAACACTGGCCAAGGAATACTAGGACAAAAACGCTTCTAGTGAGGTTTATAAGTGTGAATATACAATTAAAATCACAGATGACCACTGCCGGACAGTGTGTAGACAGACAGTTTTATTATAATAACTCACCACCTGCCAATTGTTCTAGAACATGTATAAGCTGGTTGATGTTCAGAATATTCTCTGCTAATAACCGACGCTTGTATTTGTCCTTGTATTGAGTCAGCTGACCAATACACTGTTTTAACTACAATTTACAACCAGAATTTTAAAAACAATCAACAGGTACAAGTAGTAACTATTATTATTAGGCGCATCTGTCATTCACAATAAAAAAAATCAGTCTCAATCGAACAGTTAGTCGCAGCAAGAATGCATTAGGTTCGGAGAGTTTTTCAAGTGGGTCGGAACTGCCCTCTCCAACACCCACTCATTTCAAATGCCTGCTTCAAACAGCCAAATCTGGAGGCGCCCTTTCAGCATGCCGTACTGAAACTGAAGGCGGTGTCTCTATAGTGCCAGTCAGTGCGGTTATCAGGGCATCGATGCCTTACTATCCGGCCTTACTATCCGGCCCACCTCTCGCTGGGAATGATGGAATCTGCAAACAATTTACAAAAGGGATGACAACTCCGCATCAAAATCAGGGATTTTGAGCTTTTTTAATCAGGTTCTCTTCCCTAGTGGATTGATGTAGCGGTTCCATCAAAGCACAAGCTTCATATACTCGACACCGTCTTTGAAGTTCAGTACGTTCTCAGCAAACCATGCTGAAAGATGCAATTCCAGATTCGACCGTTTGAAGCAGGCATGAGAGCCGAATATACTTACAATGCGTGATGCCAGTCCAATAACCCAACCTCTTTGAACTAGCTCAGGGATAGATAAATAACCCCGACATCAATGACCATGAGCTTCTCTAACCTAGCACGACAGCGCCCACTTTCAGCCGTCACACCCGAGGTGACTCACCTACCGTCACACCCGAGGTGACTCACTTACCGTCACACCCGAGGTGACTCACTTACCGTCACACTCGAGGTGACTCACTTACCGTCACACCCGAGGTGACTCACTTTCCGTCACACCCGAGGTGACTATTTAAATTGGATTTTTGAGTCGCCCGGTGAAGCGGAACATGCGACTGAAAACCGAATCAGCCGCACAAAAACAATCACACGAATACACCTATTGCCGCAATACACAATTGCCGTGTGTATCCATGCCACTCACCTGCCCACCAGTAACAGATGTGCTATGTATGTTACTGATGGTGTCTAGTAAGTTGTGGGCTTCATCTATGATGACAACATTTCCTTCTAGCTTGATTCCCGAAGCTTTGCGTGTTGAGTTATGCAGAAGGGTGTTGTACGGTAGCACTACCAGCTAACAAATAGAACGGAGAGCGGAGAGGTAAACAATCAGTGATTCTGATCCTAATCCATTGGTTGGGACTGTCTTTATGCTAACCAAGGTGATCCGAACCCACAAGAGGGAATTAAAACACATGCCTTGCTAAAAGGCCATCCCAATAAAATCCTGCCGCAACTAGAAAGGAAACTCACAACTACATGGAAATGACCCTAACTAGGAACTTCAATTATTATAATACAGTTTAGAAGGGTAGACAGACCTGAGCAGCCGGCACCGCGTAACGGGCAGCATAATACGGACATGCTTTAATTTTTCTGCCAGTCTCCACTAAATCCTCTATATCCTTCACCTGTAACTAGAGTAGCCAACAGACTCCCTGTATTAGTTCTGAGAGGTGCATGGCACATGTAAGTCTCACAGCGCTAGCCACCAAGAAAACTGATGAGTCGTGTAGCCCAACATTATCCTTTAAATTTATTTTTCTGTTGTTATTGGCACTGGTAATGACCCGGGAGCCATGAAGAACACTATACCACAAAGGTTGGGTAGCTCAACACAAAACAGTATTCGAAACACCCAAAAGCTTTTCAATTCAAGTCTAGAGCTATCTAACCAGTGCACGGTCGGAGAGTTGTCTGATCCTGCTGGTGCTATAGTATGGACACTGAGCTGTTTTCCTGCGTTTTCCATCACTATGCAGCTTTACTTTGCCTTTCTGTAGCTCGAGACATCGATCATTTATCTGACTGAGGGACTTTAACCGACTGATGCTAGGATGCACACACATATTCTGAAAACGAAATATAAATCAGGAATAATCCAACACTTCTGCCTAAAAGGCAGTGTCAAACTGGTTGGTATGAACCAAGGGGAATGCATAGAAGCTCAACCAACAATGCAGTTTTATGCTCATGTAGGTGATATACAGAGCCAAGCTTTTTACCAATTGAGCCATTCTGCCCCCCCCCTAAAAACATTCCAAGGATTGCAGGTTCGAAGTTCGCTGCCGGCGGGGTGTTTATCTGGTATGGGCCTTTAGCAAGCCTTTAACTCCAAATTGCTAGCATGGCTTCGGAACACCACAGCAAAATAATGGAGATACCAACCAGTGGATAATTAGGGTCAAGATCACTCCACGGTTGTCAAAGATCCGCCTCTCCCTTCTCTCTAAGAGCAACCAAAATTCTGCGGGTGATGTGTAAACAAATGGCTCAGGTGGACTGACCCCCAACGTCACAGAACCATCTGTTTCATGCTTCACACTGAATCAGCAGGTGTTCTGGTGAAGTGGAGCTGATCCCGGGCATGGTCAGTTCCAATTCCCAATAACCTGCCCAGGCAACAACTTCATTCGACAGCGATATTATTAGATGACTTACAGCTATAACACAAATGAACCCCTATCTCTACCAAAGGACAAACAACTCCATAACGCCATACAGACAATTCCGGAAACTCAGTTGTCTATCCCTATCCCTAAAATCTAGATTGATTTGCTGGGTCATACATGCAGTCATCATAGTCAGATTATGACAAATGTTAAAAAGTTGTAACATTTGTCGTTTTAATATTTCCCTCCACACAACAGCCAAGTGATTCCATACCTGACGCGAGGCAAGAGTGATGGCGCGTGTGCTCTCAGAATATGGACTTTTTCTCACTTCCTCAATGAACTGGGCCAGCTGGCTGTGAGTGCGACTGCAGTAAAATATCTACAACACATGGGTGCAGAGTATACCTTAATCAATCAAATTTTACCACAAAAAAATCAGTCTGGCGGTCATGACACAATACCTTAGTAACCTGAGGCTCTTCCTCGTCCTCTTCCGCATCTCCCTCCCTTTCCTCTTCATCACTGTACTGAGTCAATAAAAACTCATCATCTAACTGCTCCACTTCTTTTTGGAAAGCTTCTTGGATCTCCAGATCAGCTGATCTCATTAGGTCACTATCGTCTCTCTGTAATAGACACAGGTGCTCCCAGCGAGGGAATCATTACCAATATCTGCCGACGGGCTGCGTATACTCAGCGTAATCCCTACACAGGGACCCATGGACGAATAAATAAAATGAAGTGACCATGTTATATAAGGAATTCCACCAAAAGGATATGACGCCCCAACAGTGACACACTGACCAATGGAAGATGAATTGATGAAATCCTAAGAGTTTTTACAGATGATATGGAAAGTGGATGATTGACACCACCTCATTGACGTGGTGCTAGCAGCTGGACAGACCAGCCCCACACAAATGAGGGCGCATAAACCATCATTGTATAAACGATCACTGTATAACTAACAAATAGCTGCTGACTAAACCTCCGTAGACGAATACAGACCAAGAAGACAACATTAATATAGAGTTTGGCAGTGAAACGGTGGCGGCGGGAGAATGAGTGGTTAGGGAGACCTCTGTGACACCCGGTGATAAGAATGACACTATAGCCAGATGTAACAGAGGAGAACCTAAACGCTCAACTTCTGAGACAACACTGGATATTCAGTTTCTGAGCTATTGTCACTGAGCGATAGCCGTATCATAGGTAGATTATTGCAGACTATTACCCAGTGACAATCTATATTCACAATTTCGAGGAACCACCCTCTTAAAGGCACGCAGAAGTGCCAAAAACAGATTGTATTCGAAACAATAAAGGCAATGAATATGAAGAGGGTTGTCTGGGCCGAGGAACAATGAGCTCGCCAATTTTTGCGCTAGCAAGAGTATCCCAAAGGCAAGAAATCTTACCTCTCTCTGAATATCAAATACACAAGTTGGCTGGTGCCATCAACCACCCTATGGGAAACACCTGCACACTGTCCGCTGAGACAGGATGCTACTTCACCTGGTGCTAATGCTGACTTCAGACCAGAACCAGGAAAAATAGCACCTCGTCACAGCAATTTTTCTTCACAAGGAACAATTACCATACTCATTCTTCGCTCAGCAATAGAAGTTCAGCGTTACAAAGAGTCACAGATTCACATGGTGCTAGTTACACTACTTAGACCAGCTCCCTGTGGATCTGTGACACTGTGGAAGCAAAGCTGAGTCACAGAACCAGTCAAAACCAGTCACACAGATGCATAACAGCCATTTTCCTGCCAATCAGAGTTGAGGGGGGGAATGCGCACAGAATTAAAAAGTCGACATACTTGACGTTTTCCTCTCAGCTTCACCGACTGAAGATTCCCCCTTAGCTTTAGGAGTTTCATCTCTCGTTTCACGATCGCCTCCTTCTCTTT
>Ga0224501_10002272_pt1 | contig 15045 bp, 11 predicted proteins | sample SF_Oct11_sed_USG_4_FD_169105 | JGI IMG/M metagenome (GOLD analysis project Ga0224501, IMG submission 169105) | Sediment microbial communities from San Francisco Bay, California, United States - SF_Oct11_sed_USGS_8_1 | ecosystem: Environmental > Aquatic > Marine > Sediment | place: USA...
CAAACCTTCCCAGAAAGGGCGATGAACCAGTATGATCGGTATGCGCCGGGTTTTTTTCGTTTGCACCAGGGTAAGAATTTCAGCTAACTCGTCAAGTGTGCCAAAGCCACCGGGCATGACGACATAAGCGGAGGCATATTTTACAAACATTACTTTACGTGAGAAAAAATGTTTGAAGGACAGGGAAATATCCTGGTACGGGTTACCGACCTGTTCATGGGGTAACTGGATATTCAGACCAATACTGGGTGATTTACCTTCAAACGCGCCTTTGTTCGCAGCTTCCATAATGCCAGGACCACCGCCACTGACCACGGAGAAACCCGAATCAGAGAGTTCGCGGGCAATATCAATGGTGAGCTTATAATAAGGGTGCTCAGGATCGGTACGGGCTGAACCAAAAATACTGACCGAAGGTTTAACACAGGCCATACGTTCAAAACCTTCTACAAATTCGGCCATGATCTGGAAAATTTTCCATGATTCACGTGTCAGCATGGAATCGTTGATGGGGCTCATGCCCGGGTGTTTAAATTTATCGTCCATAATGTCTCACTGTAATCTGTTATCGCCAGGTTTTAGCCTGATAGTTGAGCGTGTTAGCATGTCTTAGCGTAAAATAACCTGTATAAATATTTCATTCTATTTTTCATAGCATTCATGCAAAGGTCATCTTAAGTATATGTCAAAAAATTCAAACAAACCTTTTGTTCTTGTTGATGGATCATCATATTTGTTTCGTGCTTACCATGCTATGCCGGGATTCAGTAATTCCAGGGGTGAGCCAACAGGTACCGTCTATGGCGTGATCAATATGATGCGACGCCTGTTAAAGGATTACGATCCTGAACATATTGCCGTGGTGTTTGATGCTAAAGGCAAAACTTTTCGTAATGATATGTACAAAGAGTATAAAGCCCACCGTCCACCTATGCCGGATGACTTACGCCAGCAAATAGAGCCGGTACATGAGGTTATTAAAGCGATGGGGTTACCACTGCTCTGTGTTGAAGGTGTAGAAGCCGATGATGTGATCGGTACCCTTGCTGCACAAGCAACGGCTAAAGGCATTGATACCGTGATTTCAACCGGTGATAAGGATATGGCACAACTGGTCAATCGGCATGTTAGCCTGGTTAATACTATGACCGATGTTCACATGGATGTTGATGGTGTCATTGAAAAGTTTGGTGTGCCACCGGAGCGTATGATTGATTACCTGGCGTTGATTGGTGATACCGCGGATAACATCCCGGGTGTACCAAAGTGTGGACCTAAAACAGCGGTTAAGTGGTTAGGCTTATATGACTCGCTTGATGGTGTGATGCAGCACGCTGATGAGATTAAAGGTAAGGTCGGCGAAAACCTGCGCGAATTTTTACCTGAGTTACCATTATCGCGTAACCTGGTTACGATTAAATGTGATGTTGAACTCAGTGATGATCCTGAATCTTTAACAAGGAAAAATCCAGATAATGAAAAACTTACCAAACTCTTTGGCCAGCTTGAATTTAAAACATGGTTAGCCGAAGCAAAAGCTGGGGGCGGTGTATCTGGTAGTAGTGATAGTGCAGCAGGTAATAATAGTAAACAAGCAGTAAAAGAAATTAGCGCGAATTATGAAACGATTTTTAGTGAAAAAGAGTTAGATAAGTGGATAGAAAAACTAAAGAAAGCAGATTGTTTTAGTTTTGATTTAGAAACAACCAGCCTTGATTATATGCAGGCACAAATCGTCGGTTTATCTTTTTCAGTTAAAGAAGGTGAAGCGGCTTATGTCCCCGTGGCCCATGATTATTTGGATGCGCCGGTACAACTTGGACGTGAACTTGTTTTAGAAAAATTAAAGCCCTTATTAGAAGATAAAAAAGTTTGTAAACTTGGGCAGAATTTAAAATACGATATGAATGTGCTGGGTAACTATGACATTCATATGCAAGGTATCCGGCACGATACCATGCTGGCTTCGTATGTACTGGATAGCACATTAAGGCATAATATGGACGATATGGCTGTGCGTCATTTAAGTTACAGCACCATTCATTATGAAGACGTAGCAGGCAAAGGGGCCAAGCAACTCACCTTTAATCAAATTGATATTGATACGGCTGCACCCTATGCAGCAGAAGATGCTGATATTACCCTGCGTTTACATAACGCCTTGTGGCCACAAGTTGAAGCGACCGAAACCTTAAAAAAAGTCTATAACGAAATTGAAATACCCTTATTACCAGTGTTATCACGCATGGAACGTAACGGTGTGTTGCTTGATGTCATTATGCTGGCCAGGCAAAGTAAACAGCTAACCCAGCGCTTAAAAGAACTTGAACTTGAAATTTATGAAATTGCCGGCGAAGAATTTAATATTGGATCACCAAAACAGTTACAGGTGATCCTGTTTGAAAAACTTGAGTTACCGATCATTTCTAAAACACCGAAAGGCCAGCCTTCTACAGCAGAATCTGTTTTACAGGAACTGGCCCACGATTACCCATTACCAAAACTAATTTTAGAATATCGCAGCTTAAGTAAACTCAAATCAACTTATACCGACAAGTTACCACAACAGGTCGAGCCAAGTACTGGACGGGTGCATACTTCTTATCACCAGGCCGTGGCGGCAACAGGTCGATTATCTTCATCTGATCCAAACTTACAAAATATTCCGATAAGAACCGAGGAAGGGCGACGTATTCGCCAGGCCTTTGTCGCAACACCGGGATATAAAATGGTGGCCGCGGATTACTCTCAAATTGAGTTACGTATCATGGCGCACCTGTCGGGTGATCAAGGTTTGCTGGACGCTTTTGCCAAGGGGCTGGATGTGCATAGCGCAACAGCGGCTGAAGTGTTTGGCGTTACCACTGACGAGGTGACTAAAAACCAGCGTCGTTCAGCAAAAGCCATTAACTTTGGTTTGATCTATGGCATGTCCGCATTTGGCCTGGCCAAGCAGCTTGATATCAGTCGTCCTGAAGCGCAGGAATATGTTGATCTTTATTTTCAACGTTACCCGGGTGTCAAAGACTACATGGAACAAACCAAAGAAAAAGCGCGCGAACAGGGTTATGTTGAAACCGTGTTTGGCCGACGTTTGTATCTACACGAAATTAATGCCCGTAACGGCATGCGCCGCCAGTATGCTGAGCGCACCGCGATCAATGCACCGATGCAAGGTACCGCGGCGGATATTATAAAACGTGCCATGATTACGCTGGATAAAGAGATACAGGAAAATGAAATGGACATGCGTATGATTATGCAGGTTCATGATGAACTGATTTTTGAAATAAAAGAATCCGACGTTGAGCAAGCAATAAAGTTGATCAATATAAAAATGGAGTCAGCTGCAGAGTTGGACGTACCTCTAGTGGTTGATGTAGGGATTGGTCAAAACTGGGATGAGGCGCATTAATTTTTAAGAATTCCAAAACTTAAGTATTAATAATAAAAAAGGGAAATTTGCAATGGATGAAGTCAATGCAGTTAATGAAGCAAGTGTCACAAATGAGTGTTTTCAGTTTACCGGTAAAGCGGGTGAGTTTTTTGCAATCTGGATTGTTAATATTGCCTTAACAATCTTAACGCTGGGAATCTATTCTGCCTGGGCGAAAGTCAGAACCAACCAGTATTTTTACGGTAATACTTTTCTTGCCGATGCTTCATTTCGTTATACCGCCAACCCGGTACAAATTTTAAAGGGCCGCATTATTGCCTTTGTCGTTTTCATGGCGTATTCCATTTCAACCTCGATGGACCCGGTAATTGCCGGTGGCGCGCTAATATTATTAATGATTTTAACGCCTGCTTTTTTAGTGATGTCGATGGCTTTTCGTTTAAGAAATTCGATGTATCGAAATGTCAGGTTTAACTTTGATAAGAACTTTAAACGTGCTTATTTTATATTTGCGTTACCGGTTGTTGTAATCGGCTTATATATTTTTATTACTAGCCAGATTCAAAATTTTGTCGCAGAAGATCCTGAGTCAATGGCTACATTTGGTATCGCGTTGGGGATTTTATTACTTGCCATGGTATTAATGTTTCCATGGTGGGATTACATGGTGACAAATTTCAAAGTCGTACATGCCAGGTTTGGAACCAGTGATTTTAAATTTACCGCGACAACTAAAAATTATTACAGAATGTATTTTATTGCTTTTGTTTTATCTATTCTTATTTTTGGTTTCGCTGGAATAATTGTTGCTGGTGTAATTGAATTACTTAAATCAGGTGAGGAAACAGGAGATTTCCCGGTAATTATGCCATTTTTAATAATTTTTATTATGTTGCCTGCATACCTTTGGTTATTTGCGTATATGCAAGCCAAGCGCACTAACCTGATGTATAACAACCTTGATATAAGTGGTAACAAGGTGCAATCAGAATTAAAAACCGGTTACTTATTATATTTATACATTACAAATACCTTAGCGATGATGATATCGCTGGGTTTATTAATGCCCTGGGCAAAAGTCCGTACCGCGCGTTACCGTGCTTCAGTGACATCACTTAATGTTGCCGGCGATCTCGGTCAATATACCTCTGCACAGCAACAACAACAATCTGCACTAGGTGAAGAAATTGGTGAAATGTTTGATATGGATCTTGGATTCTAAAAAGTTGGTTAAATAAAAATGATAAAAGGAAGTTATTTTAATGGTGTGACATCGGAAAAAAAAGATGTCCTGCTTTATTTCACGGATGATGGACTAATCGGTTTTAATGGTCTTGATATAGATGAAGTGGATTATAATTCCGTCACAGTTTCATCACGCATTGGCAATACGCCGCGCTATATAAACTTTACCAATGGTGCGCAGTTTGAAACCTGTGATAATGATGCTGTTGATCAGATGGTGAAGACACTGGCTAATGAGCCAGGACATGGCCTGGCGCATAAGCTTGAAAGTGCTAAAGCTTTTATTCTCTTTACTGTCGTTGCGGTGATTTTATTTGGCTGGATGTTTATCCAATACGGTATCCCGGCCATGAGCAAACAGGTTGCCGAGTGGTTACCTGATGAAGCCTCACAGTACATGGGACAGGGTGTACTAGAAGCCATGGATAAAAGCTGGTTTTCAGCAAGCGAGTTAAAACAACAACGGCAGGATGAATTGCGAAAGCTGTTTAACGGCCTGTTAAAAAATATTAAAGGTAGCCAGGACTATAAAATTGAATTTCGCTTAGGCGGGAAGATCAGGGCAAATGCTTTTGCTTTACCTGATGGCACCATTGTTTTTACCGATGAACTGATTAACCTGGCTGAGGATGACCTTGAGATTGCCTCCGTGATGTTGCACGAAATTGGCCACCTGAAAAGAAAGCACAGTCTTCGTGCCACCATTCAACAATTTAGCCTGGCCATGTTTGTGATGGTAATAACCGGTGATGTGTCCACCAGCAGCTCGATCATTACCGCCATCCCCATTATGTTGGTTGAATCGGGTTTTTCACAAAAAATGGAAACCGAAGCAGACAGCTATTCATTAGAATACATGCAGCAATATGGTATCAATCCCGCTTACTTTGCCGTAATGATGGAAAAATTAGAAGCGAGTTACATGCCGCAATATATCTCATGCATGGAGGCGCTTCGAAAGGATGAGGATAACCGCGCTAAAAAGATTAAGTGTATTACTGATGCGGTTAAGTTAAATAAAGAGGAAAATGCAAAAGCGGGTAAGAATACCCTGGATTACTTTTCAACCCACCCAAGTTCAGAAGAACGGGTAGAACGTTTTCGCAATAAAATTTAAGCAAACCTGGATTTTATCGGTGTAGCGGAAAGAAGTTGCAGCTTTTAAACGATAAACTATAATTAACTGCATAATTTATATGGATTTATTGGAGTTTTTTAATCTTTTAGATTAAGTTATTACTAAATTAGAAATATGGCTTAAAAAGTAATAAGCTATTTATCAAAATATGCTTTAAAAACCGCTTTTTTATGAAATTTATCAGCATTTGTTGGGATGATTAACATGCAATTAAAAAATTTATTATTACTACTTAGTTCTGCATTACTTGTTTTTGCTTGCTCAAGCACCAAGCCCCCGGAAGAAGATACCAGCGTAGCCAGTCTCGATTTAATGCAAAAAGGGTTCTTATTATCCCTGCCTGAAGAAGAAGGCTGGTCAGTAGTTAAAAAAGGTGATTACAAGGTCCTTTTAACCCGTAGTGGCGCAACAGGCAGTTACACGATTCAGTCATTGGTGGTGTCACTACCAACGTTTGAAGAAGATGAACAATTCCTGGCATTTATCAAAGACCGTATGGCTGAAAGCAGTAAAAACAATAAGGTCATGGAAAGTGATACAAGCATATTTACAGGGAATAATGAAAGTTGTATTCAACATGTAAGTAAAGAAGAGCGGACACAAAAAGGTCAAGCTGTCACGCTGGAGGTTGTGAGTTTCACCTGTCGTCATCCAAATAACCCGAATGCCGGTGTCTACATGGCATTGTCAAAGAACTATGAGCCAGGCAGCTCAGATGAAAATATGCAGGAAAAAGCTCTCGAGCTATTTAACCGCCTCTATTTTACTGAGCTTTAAATAGAGGGCTCTAAATTACGGAGCTATACCAGCGTTAAATCAAGTGAATAAATGATCGGGCCTAACGGGCCCGATTTTTTTTACAGTTTTATAACTTTTCCTGAACTTTTTACGTGTTTAATCGTCATACACCATGTGCTTTGGCACAATTCTCACAACTCTCCCTAATATGTGAGGATATGAAGTTCGGTATACCCCTCCGGACTGATGTATTACCCCGGTGACGTTAACTCAATGTGTGCCGGGGGTTTTTTTTACAAAATAGGGTCTTAAGGTTCACAAATGTTCACAAATCCGGGCTTTAAAGTTAGCTTAGTGATGCCTATATTTAATTTAACTTAATATTACTTTTAATCCCTTGGTGATATTAAGTGCCTGGTCCCCAATACCAGGCAACTACTTTACCCCGGAATGTTAAGTATGAATTTATTTTGTACTCTTCCCCATCCCAACCCCTAATTCCGGGGTTTTTTTTTGCCCCTGAGAAAATCACCAGGGCCTAAATTTCGGCACTTAATGAACCGCTGCGCGTTTCGTCAGTGTTACCTAACCTGCTCTGCACGTTCTGGCATCGTTGTAAATTCACTCAAATCGGTGACTTACTGATTGTTAGCTCGGCAACTGCTCCTGCATTGTTCTACCTTCGCCCATCCATGGGCTTGTCCCGTTTTTCGCACAAATTTATGCCTTGATCTTCAGCTTCTCAGGGTGTTTCAGATTCAATTTTGCACCTGAATATTAAGAACGCATTGCATTTTTAGATGTGGTGGGATGCAGAATGTAACCACTATTTTGGCTGAAAAATTATTTTTGGGGGGGAAAATCGAGCCACTGGTCGAGTACAGCCTGGGCTTCTTCTAAGCCGGTTCCCTTGAGCGAGGAGAATAGCTGGACGCTGACATTAGCAAGATCCGCGAGGTCACGCTTAACCTTTAACAGGGCGTTTTGTGCTGCGCCACGCTTGAGCTTATCAGCCTTGGTAAGCAGGATATGAACCGGCATATTGGCATGCATGCTCCATTCGAGCATTTGCTGGTCAAACTCGGTTAACGGGTGCCTGACGTCCATAAGCAAGATAAGTCCTTGTAATGATTGACGTTCTTGCAGATATTTTTCCAGCTGAATGCCCCATTCACGCTTTACTTTTTCCGGGACCTTGGCAAAACCATAGCCGGGTAAGTCGACTAAGCGGCGTTCATCGTCCAGTCGAAAAAAGACCAGGTGCTGGGTACGACCGGGTGTTTTGCTGATTCGCGCCAGTGATTTCTGGCATGTGAGCCGGTTTAAGGCGCTTGATTTTCCGGCATTTGATCGCCCAGCAAAGGCCACTTCGAGGCCGGTATCTGCAGGTGCTTGATCCGGTCGGGGGACGCTTTTGTCAAATTGCGCAATATTGTAGCGGGCTGGGTTTTTTTTAGACTGGGTCAATTTCATGTTACCGGTTATGAGATTAATTCGCTCTGGGGTATAATAATCAGAATTTACGCGCCGTTTAGCGGGATTATGGTTATAATGCCCCCCAGATTTTTTAATGGTTCTTGATTCTGGTATGAACTTTTATTTGAACCAGGTGCCATTTTAGCATGTCATAAGTAATACATGTGTATAGAAATTTTAGGTAGAAATTGAATTTAAAAAACTTAAGGAGTTTTTAAGATGAAAAAACTAGTTTCACTATCAATCGCAACAGTTGCTTTAATGGGTATGATGTCGACAGCACAAGCTGATATTAAAACTTACCGTACTGCATGTGCAGCTTGTCATATGACTGGTGCGGCTAATGCGCCAAAGTTAGGTGATAAAGCGGCATGGGCGCCACGTATCAAAACAGGTATGGATGCGTTAGTAAATAGTGCAATTAAAGGTAAAGGTGCAATGCCTCCTAAGGGTGGTCGTATGAACCTGACTGACGACCAAATTAAATCTACAGTTGCTTACATGGTAGACGCATCTAAATAATCTTAAAGGTAGTTATTTTCCCATGATCTATAAAACTTTAATCGCCGTTGTCGCTTCAATCGCGTTAACGGGTGTTAGCGTTGCGGCTGGAAATGCCAGTGACGGTAAAGCTAAATCAGTTAGCTGTGGTGCATGTCACGGTACAGATGGAAACAGTCCAAACCCAGCCTGGCCAAAACTTGCAGGCCAGGGTGCTGCATATATCGCTAAACAATTAGCTGACTTTAAAGCTAATAAACGTAACGATCCTTTAATGAGCTCCCAGGCAGCTGCGTTGAGTTCACAAGATATGGAAGACCTTGCAGCATACTTCTCAAGCCAGACAGGTTCACAAGGTGCGGCAGATGAGAAACTCGTTGCTGCAGGTGCAAAACTGTATCGTGGTGGCAACAAGAAAAAAGGTGTTGCTGCGTGTATTGCTTGTCATGGACCAACCGGTGCGGGTAACCCATCAGCTAAGTTCCCTAGCCTGAGTGGACAACATGCTGCGTACCTTGAAAAAGCAATGAAAGATTTTCGTTCTGGTGCACGTACAAACGATATGAATAAAATGATGCAACTTGTTGCAGAAAAAATGAGTGACGCTGAAATTGCAGCGGTTGCTTCATATATTTCTGGTTTGCACTAATTCAATATTTATTTAACCCGCTGGTTAAGGGTTGTTAAATATGAAATAGCAGTTTAAAAGGGCGGTTATAAACCGCCCTTTTTTATGTAAAGTTTATTAAATAGTCTTTAAAGAATTAAACAGTGAATACAGCAAATAAAAAACATACACGCCTGGGTATTATTTTTGAGTTTTTAAGCTCAATGAATTTTGCTATTACGCTACTGGTTGCCATTTCCTTTGCTTCGGTTATTGGTACCGTGCTGCAGCAAAACCAGCCTTATAATGATTACATTATTAAGTTTGGCCCATTCTGGCACGAGGTATTTAAAACCCTCGGTTTGTATAACGTCTATGGCGCAATGTGGTTTCTTGCATTGCTTGTTTTGCTTGTATTAAGTACCGGTGTTTGTATTTACAGAAATACACCCACCATGTTGCGCGACATGCAGCAGTTTCGATTAAATGTTAAAGAAAAATCATTACGTTTAATGACTAATACGCAGTCCTGGACTTCGGATAAAGATAGCAATGATATTGATAAACAGGTTCAGCATTATTTAAATTTTAAAGGCTTCCGTACCCGGGTAAAACAACATGATGATCATCGTGTCATAGCGGGAATGAAAGGCAGCTGGAACCGCTTAGGCTATATCTTTACCCATGCCGGGATCATTGTTCTTTGTATTGGTAGTTTTCTTGATGGCAGTTTTGGTTTAACCATTAAAGAATGGACCGGCCGTATTATCCCTGAAACGCGTGATATCCGTGCAGATAAAGTACCGGCAACGGCAAGGTTAAGCCCGCAGGATTCACTTTCATTTCGCGGATCAATTTCATTGCAGGAAGGTTCTTCAAGTAACCTGGTTTTCTTAAATATTCGTGATGGTTACCTGGTACAGGAACTGCCTTTTGCAATTGAGTTAAAAGATTTTCGTGTCGAGCATTACACTTCGGGCATGCCAAAATCATTTGAAAGTGACCTGGTAATTCATGATGATCAACTTGATGAACCGTTAAAGCAAACGATTTCAGTAAACCATCCCCTTATCTATCGTGGTTACGCCATGTACCAGGCAAGTTTTGGCGATGGTGGTTCAAATCTTTCTATACGTGCATGGCCATTTCGCACGCAAGAAATCCAGGCAATGGATATCAAAGTTGAAGTTAAAAAAAGTCGTGTTTTAAATACCCTGTCTGGAAAGTACCGGCTTGAAATCGATGACTTCAATATGTTCAATATTTTCCCTAATACAGATGAAGAAAAAGCTGCGACAGGAAAAAAATTCAAAAATTTTGGACCAAGTTTTAAATTTAAATTACGTGATGCCAGTGGTGTCGCAAACGAGTATCACAACTACATGCTTCCAGTGATGCAGCAAGGTCGCCTATTCTTTTTATCGGGTATGCGAGGCAGTGTCGCTGATCAATTCCGTTATCTTCATATCCCGGCAGATAACAATGGCAGTTTAAATCGTTTTATGGCGTTCCAGTCACTATTGCACACTTCGGAAAAAGTGAAACAAATTGCAAAGAACAGTGTCAAAGCTGCGATGTCTGTTGCGAATCAAACAGATAAAAAAATGCAGGATGATGTCGTTAATTCGATGATGAATTTGATCACCCTGTTTAACCAGGGTGGCTATATCGCGATTGAAGCAGATATTAAAAAGAAAGTCCCTGAAGACAAGCAGGTTAATGTTGCAGAAGCTTATGTTAAGATTTTGCAGAATCTGTTACAAAATACCTATCTTGAAGTATTAAAGCAGGAAGGTATTGATATCAATAAAGCGGTTAATAATTTTGATAATCAGTTTTATGAAGATGCAGTTTCTGCTTTTGCGGGGATCGCCGCTTACGGCTCACCGGTTTATTTTCAGCTGGCTGACTTTAAGCACCGTGAATCATCCGGTATCCAGATAACCCGTCACCCGGGACAAAATATTTTTTACCTGGGTTGCTTAATGTTAATCGTAGGTATCTTTATGATGTTCTATATTTCATATCAACGTATCTGGTTAATTGTAAAACCTGAAGACGGTAAGTTATCGCTTACCCTGGCAGGTTCAGGCAACCGTAATCAACGTGATTTTGCTAATGAGTTTGACCAGTTAGCAAAGCAAATAGTTAAGAGCAGCTCTTAAACGTTTAATCTAAGAATGAAGCAAGGTAAGTACTATGTCTGTTCCCAATGAATATATGCACGATGAAATGCAGTCATCTTTTTTCAAGCAGCTCAACCTGTTTGACTGGATCTTTGCAGTACTTTTAGTCGCAGGTAGTATTTTTGCTTACCAAAAATACTCTCACCTGATGGATGGTTATGAAGTTGGAATTTTATTTTTTACGGCAGCTTCATTAATTGCGTTAGGCTGGTTATGGAAACCAATGCGTGCGCTAATGTTTTATATTGCCGTGTTAAGTTTATTTGCAATTAACCTCTACGGAGCAGACCTGGCAGCAGCTGAGAATAACTTTTTCTTAAAGTATTTATTCTCGGGACAGTCCGCCACCATGTGGATGAGTGCCTTATTTGTAATGGCAACGATGGCGTATTTTATTGAATTATTTACGGGTAATGCCTTTACCGGAAAAGTCGCTGTTGCAATGACCTGGTCTGCCACTGCGATGGGTTTCATCGGTTTGCTGGTGCGTTGGCGCGAAACCTATTTACACGGTGCTGATATTGGTTATATACCCGTTAGTAATTTATACGAAGTTTTTATCCTGTTCGCGATCATCACCGCGCTTATTTATCTCTATTATGAGAAAAAATATGAAACCCGTTCAATGGGTGCGTTCGTGTTACTGGTGATTACCGCGGCGATTGCCTTCTTATTGTGGTATCACTTCGAAAGAGATGCTGCTGAAATTAAACCACTGGTTCCCGCGTTACAAAGTTACTGGATGAAGATCCATGTACCAGCGAACTTTGTTGGCTATGGTGCCTTTGCCCTGGCCGCGATGATCGGTGTTGCGTATTTAATTAAGGACAGCGTGGTAAAACGTAATCCTAATGGCCTGGTAGCATCACGCTTACCTTCACTCGATATGATGGATGATGTCATGCACAAGTCTATCGCACTGGGTTTTGCTTTCTTTACTATCGCCACTGTACTCGGTGCCATGTGGGCCGCTGAAGCCTGGGGTGGTTACTGGTCGTGGGATCCAAAAGAAACCTGGGCATTGATCGTATGGTTAAACTACGCTGCCTGGTTACATATGCGACTTATGAAAGGCTTACGTGGCCCTATCCTGGCATGGTGGGCGGTGATTGGTTTATTTGTCACCTTGTTTGCTTTTGTGGGAGTGAATATGTTCCTGTCGGGTTTGCACTCGTATGGTGAGTTGTAATTTTTAATATTTAATTTCTTTTTGAGAGTCGCGTCGGGGGTTGCCCGACAGCAAGTTACTTTCTTTTGTTTGTCCAAAAGAAAGTAACAAAAGAAAAAGACACTCGGAGACTTGTTGGGATTTTCAATCCCAATTCCCTCGAATTAAAAGAAAAACAGGCGTTTCGCGAACTCGGGCGATGCTCCGCATTTTTCGCCCTCAAACATGCGCTCACTATGGTTCTGTTTTTCTTTCAATTCTCAGCTGCGTCTAACGAGAACAGATTATCCCTATACTTTGGTGTTATGATTAATGTCAGCTAACGACCCAAAGCAGACATTAGATTTAAAAGTGCCAGGTAAAATCTACCTAATTTAGGAAAAAGACAGATTTTGTCTAAATGACGGTTATGTGGCAAATAATCTCTTGAGCAATCTACGATTCAACTTACGATAATAAAAAACAAACTCTAAAAAGGACTACCTGATGAAAGTACTTATTGTTTTAACCTCACATGATCAATTGGGAGATACTGGTAAACAAACTGGCTTTTGGTTGGAGGAATTTGCCAGTCCTTATTACCACTTAAAAGATGCGGGCGTGCAAGTTACGCTGGCCTCACCGCGAGGAGGTCAACCGCCGCTAGATCCAAAAAGTCACGAACCTGATTTTCAAACCGATGACACACGCCGATTCGACGATGACCAAGCTGCTCAGAAAGAATTGGCGAACACTGCTAAATTATCTGAAATGAAAGTAGAAGAATTTGATGCAGTATTTTATCCCGGTGGTCATGGGCCTCTGTGGGATCTTCATAATAACAGTGATTCAATTACATTGATTGAAGGTTTTATAGCTGCTGGAAAACCTGTGGCGACTGTATGTCATGCACCTGCGGTACTATTAAAAGCTAAGGATCAAAATGGTGATCCGTTGGTTAAAGGCAAAAAGGTCACAGGTTTTAGTAACTCCGAAGAAGCCGCAGTCGAACTGACAAACGTCGTACCTTACTTGCTCGAGGATCAGCTTCTCGCATTGGGCGGAGTGTATCAGAAGGTTGAAGACTGGAACTCGTTGGCCGTTGTTGATGGCTTGATTATAACAGGACAAAATCCTGGTTCTTCAGCAGCTGTTGCTGAAGAATTGGTAAAAGCACTTAAGTAGTTTTAAAGAACATAACGAGGAGCTTAAAGGGATAAATAAAAGGCTATCATCTTTTATTTCCCTCTTAGCTTAATCGTTGAACGTCTGCTTTCAGTAATATGTATAGGTATATATTGAATATATTCGAGTGACCTCTACTGGCCGGCAGCAGACATTTGCTATCCCCAAATTAAACCCTCTACTGCTCAATATTTTCACAAAATTTGTCATGCATTAACTACTAATGGTGCTAATATTTAAATATCCCCCGCATCATAATAAAAAGACAAAAACAAAGGCGAGCAATGAAAAAGCTTACCTTATTAACTCTTCTATTATCTGGTTGTATTATCGTTACCAAGGAGTAGTTGATGCGCGCTTTATTGTATATAGCACTTATGTTTTCCCTTAGCGCATGCCAAGTCCTACCTCATGTTATAGGGTTGGCGCATTATTACGGTCTGGAATCAGATACCTTTGATTATCCTTGTGATGGCTACATTGAGAGTGGCGAAAGAGTTAAAACAATGGGGGTTGCTTTAACACTTCCAGACGCAAAATGCTGGAGAGTAACCAAAGTAAAGTCAATTTCCTTGACAAATTATGCTAGCCGCGTCAAACAAACAGGTGAAAAAATTGATATATTCGTTAGTAGGTACAAAACCCCATCTGACTCAATTACTAAAGAAAAGTTTTATGAGGTGGTAAAAGATAAATACTCTAATATTTCAATCCCGGTGAATCATAAAATGATAATGAGTAACTATGAAATATATAAAGGTAAGCCGGAAATCTGTGTAGCACATCAGGATTATAAGGAAGAATATGGTGCTTCGCCTGAAGTTGGTGCCAAAAATGTTCTTATCAAGATTTATGATTCACATAGGCTTTCATGCATTCACCCTTACATACCATCTGTTTGGATGAGCGTGTCGATAGTAAGAAGGTCAACATCTTTAGTTGTTTCTTCTGATGAGTTTAATTCTATGATAATCCCTTTCTTTGAATCGGTCACATTTAGCGAACTTTAGGCATGCATTTTAGTCTCCTTTTTGATTATCTATAGTGACTTCGAAGACTAAGATTATAAATTTATGTGCTGCCGATTCGAACAATCCTCTTCACAATTTTATTTTGGATACTTGTATCTTTAGTTACTGACGGTAGTTGATAATCGAATAGTTTCTTATGGCTGAAAGTAGACGTTTACAATAATTTCTTGCAAACCTATCTAAGTGTTTAATTCCCGTTAGACGATGCCGAGTTACGAAAAGAAAAACAGGATTTAAGCGAGCGTTTGTCTGAGGGCGGCTCGAAGCGGAGCTTAGCCCGAGTTCGCGAGTGCCTGTTTTTCTTGAGAAGCGAGGATATTGGAATTGGAAATTCCAACGAGTCTTAGGGTACCTTTCTTTTTGGTTACTTTTGCTCGGACAAGCAAGAAAAAGT
>Ga0224501_10002274_pt1 | contig 15037 bp, 11 predicted proteins | sample SF_Oct11_sed_USG_4_FD_169105 | JGI IMG/M metagenome (GOLD analysis project Ga0224501, IMG submission 169105) | Sediment microbial communities from San Francisco Bay, California, United States - SF_Oct11_sed_USGS_8_1 | ecosystem: Environmental > Aquatic > Marine > Sediment | place: USA...
CCCCCCCCCCGACGATTGAAATGGTCATGGGTCTTTAAAAAACATAAAGGACAGCTCAGTGGCACTGGGCTCACAATCGCATGGGCCGGGGTTCAAATCCTGGTCATGATGGACTCCCGTTGTCAGTGTGAGTTCCCCACTGTATGTATTCTAGCTCAAAAACGCTTGAGGGAAACTAGGTGCCATCAAGCTATTTCAAGCCCTCCAAAATGATATGAGAAATATAGCAACATCTGCCTTCAGATCCCTGATTATCACCAAAGTTATGGGCGTAAATATATAAAAGAAGAAAAAAATCACTCTGTCAAGCCGCTCGCCCCAGATGTTGTATAATCTGCCTTGGCCTCTGACTAATATCTCCTTCCCTATGTCTCTCTCTGTCCCTGCTAGTCATCTTCATACTATCACATTAACTCAGCAGTATATTATAGTGTCTGTTTACAGTATTACTAGATGGCTGGCCTGAATTACCTTACCAGGGCGGGCGGGTGTGCACACAGTCTGGGATAAGCAAATAGGCAAAACATTATATCTTCATTTCACATAGTTTACCCACTGTTTTAGGCTTCTTCGGAGCAGGGTTCTAAGACTGGCCTGTGGTCATGGCTTTACAGAATGCTTAGAAGAGGCGCAACGTAAATTTACACAGTGGCTGGCCGATCCGCAGAATGCTAGGTTTGTCATGCCCCGATAATATGTATAGTGTAGGATTTTTCTCTTTTATCCCTGCTATATGTGAATGTAGCAAACAATAATCAGTACTCACGCGCGGACCAGTTGCTCTATTTACTCAGCCTTCGGTAGTCTGATACCATGAACGTGATGACTTCAATGAAATAGCAATATCGGCCCAAAGTGTTCGCCCGTGTGGGTAAATTTTAGCGGAAGTGATTCTTTCTGTGTCACAGCGTGGTGGATCCTTCAACCAGAGCTGATATGTTCCGTTATGGGATGAGAAATGCCACAACTGAGCAGTGGGATCGTGTATGGGAGCTGTATATGAGGGAAACTCTAGCTACCACTAAAACTGATATCAGACGCGGACTAGCGAGTACAAGAAATCCTGATCTCATCAATAAGTAAGCGTCAACCCATCCCTAATAGTGTGACAATAACAGGTGTGTGCTTGGTGCCAGGGATTGAAGTAGAAAATTTGACGCGGGGAACTGTTATAGGGTAAATAGTCAGTACTTGCTACGGCACACTGACCCAGGGCACACAGCTTGCCAACCAGCTCTAAGATTTACTAGCTAGTTAGAGTCATGTGACCACAAGTTCCTTGGGGAAACGTGTTAGAAAGTGTAAAAATGGGGTATTAAAAGCTCACTGGAGAGGCGTTCGTGGGGAATGCTGATCACCCAATGTCCCCTTGTCCAAATATATTTTGGGACTCCTTCCCCTGCATCTTGACAGATTTTAGGCTTTACTTATTGTACTGGGAATCAACCGGGGTTATTTCAGACACGTATTTGATTCTTGTTAATGCTGGAACCATTTCTAAACCTCATACTCCTCATTTTTCAGATCTTTGCAAAGTACCACCCATACTTAGGATAAACATAAACTGCATCCCACACTTAGTTATGCGGTCACACCTTTCTATTCAATATTCAATATCAATGACCGTAGCCACATAATTTTATGTGTAAAACTACCATAGGTCTGTATGAATGAAACCGACATCAACAAGTTGGTTTAAGTCATAAGCGTAGATGCTTTAGATATTCTAAAAGGTACAATCGCAATATGAGTCCGTCAAAACGTCACCCCACCATCTTGGCAGTGAGAGTGAGCATGTAATGGCTTTCAGCAACCAGACAGATATTCTCAATGAGCTAATAGCTTATTTATCAATCAAAGTCTTCAGAATAACAATATCCTAATCATAGCTTATTGCTCTGCCTATATCCCAGCTTAAGAATAAACCACACAAAGGCGAAAGCTGGAAGAAACCTCTTTCTCACAGTAGATTCTGTTTTATAGCAGTCTATAGCGCAGTTTCATTGCTCAAAGAACCCTGGGGGTAAATGTACCTGAAGCCCTGTTACAAAGATGATCTATTCATAGACTTGATTCATCATTTAGTTTGTTTGCATTAGCTAGCACTATACATTTGTAAAGTTAGTCACTTTTGTGGAATTTTTATTGAAAAGGGTAGGAATCCGGAAAGCGAATTATGGCAGATGACTTATGAAACAGTATTTTCCTCTCAAGGTCCAGAGTTTTTAGTGACAGCTTGAATACTGCTCAGTGGCATCCACTGGCTAGCAGTCGATAGAACACAGGTTAAGTGTAGTGGTTTGGTATAAAGAATGCAACATACTTACACCTAGGCGTGTCCCGTGTGTGAGGGTCCCCGTGGGGTGTTGTTTTTACCTGATTACTTGATTCAGGTATGCTGCTCAGAGACAATGATTTAGCACAATATTTAAATTGTAGTTCGCTTTACGACTTCAGGCAGGTATATGAGATGATATTTTTTTAGCTCATCACGGATATTATACATATACATGTAGGTTGTTGGGTTACACTCTAAACAAGTCCAAGGTGGCGGACCAAGATTTCTTCACATTTATAACAGTTATTCTTGGTGCAAACAGTGGAGCTGTGGATCAGGTCTGGGAATGGGCTAACTCCCATTACAAAGCCATTGAGCAAAGGTCAGTGTCGCATTCGAGCCGCTATAAAAACATTTTTCCTGAATTCACATTTTCGTCTTGTTGACAGGAGTATTTCATGCTTACTATAAGTCTTTATAAACCCCACTAAAGGTGTGAGGTGGATTGCGCATGCTTACTGTTGACCATGTGGACCATGCAGCTTGAAGCATTTTAACAGTAAATATTTATCATGGGAAGCCTTTACAAATGTGCAGAAATTCATTTTTTTCACCATGAAATGTTTTTAGATTTACGGTGGAGCATAGACTGTTTGGTAGGATGGTTCCAGGGATTGCTAGTCATTTCAAAACTGAGGAAAGGCTGGTCGAGGTAAAACAAACAGGCGATATATATACCCTGCGCACTTAATGATGGTAGCATGGCAATTGAGACAGATCATGAATGCATATATCGAGTCTATCGTCTGGTTAAACTCATTATCAGTGCAGGCCAGCCCTCCTGTGATAACAGTAATGTAATTACTTATATTTTTCTTCATTTATCATCCCTCATTGCTATAACCTATCACCCGTTATATTCACCTCCAACACCGAATCATTTACCTGTACATAATAATCTCTCATGGGATAATAACACTAACAGCTCGTTTCCAGGATGGGCCATGGTATCCACTCCCCATAGTGAAAGTTACTCTATGGGTATGCCTCTTTCATTACAAAAATTATATTACATTGATATTACATCATCAAGCTTATGGCTTGTTTCCAGGATGGGCCATGGTTTGTCCCATCGAGTTGGTACTCTATGAGACAAACGAGTACCAACTCTATGGGTAGGCCAAATGCGCTACCCTTGAAACCAGCGCTTCTCCTTGGCGGATCAGTTGTTGTGTGAAGTACAGAATGCCAACTGCCAAGAATTAAAATGCATCTTTTGGCATAATACATTTACTCTATACAGCTGGAGCTGACTTGTCAGGACGGAATTTAAGCAGCAATGTTTAGCGAGTGATAAAGTCTGTCCGGATATGCCACTGTAATTCACTCAATAGGAGAAACGATGGCTTAGTGGGTAGCGCATTTAGCTTTGGACCAGGTGACCCGGGTTCAATACCAAATTTGTGAACAAATTTGTGCCTCCTCTTCATTGGATTCAGAACTTGACATTAAATGAAGGAGGCCCACCCACAGACTATCGATGGGGCAAACCATGGGGCATCTTGAAAACAAGCCATTGGCTTAGTCATGCCATCCATGTAAGACAAGATGATGTAGTTAGATTTAAATGTGTTTTTTTTTAGGTTGGACAGTTCTATGAAAATCACCCCGAAGCTGGTGCAGGAGTCCGCGCAAGACAACAATCGATGGAAGCCATCAAATACAGCATCGGCTGGAGAACCAAATACTCCGCAGTAGTTCTCAACTATCTCAGTTCAGCGTAATATGATTTCGACTAACTGAATATAATAGTTAGCTGGTAACATATAGATACGACTCCTTATATGGCTGCTATTCACATGGCCATATGGCTTCAACTTCTCAAAGACTTTAGCATGTAACAAAAATACAAAATAATATGATTCTGCCTTCACCTTTAATAGTGCTAGAGTTTAAATGTACGGAGTGAGGTTTATACAAACACAGCTCACTGCTACATGCTATTTGCCTACAGCAATGCTGGATAATAGATCCTATTTACCCACACTTTCACCTACAAAACCATAAAATGTTCAGCTAGAAATGGTATTTTCTTAAAGTATTTGCTGGGCACATATCTGTCTTAATGTATGATTTCTAATTGACTGTTTGTTAGTAGGATGACCAGGTTGTGTGGTCTGTGATATCAGAACACCCTTTGAAGTGTTAAGTGTGTCACAATATTGTGGGATTAAGCTTTTCTATACAATACATAGATTATATTGGGTACTCAACCCATGGACTAAGTGGTAATTCCTGCTAAGTGATTATACCTATCGTGTTCAAGTGCCGAGCCTGGCTAACATACAATCCTTTTCAATGATCACTATCTATCAGATCACGTTAATCCATCAAACGTACCTTCCTCTAGTTGATCATAGGGTATGGAGATAGATTAATATAAATCCTTAATAATCGTCATCGCCCGTACTGCCTTTTGTATTGTTTACTGTGACTGGGTGGCCAGACTCCTTTGATCAATCGGCTCTTTTGTCTAGCGGCGGCTTAAAGGGGAGGCGCAATTCTACGCATATCTCAGTTTGCTTCTAGCCGTCTTTGAATAAGCATCTCTCGGATATTACTGCTGGTAACACGCATACCTATTAATACGGACTATACTATTTCAGCAATTTATTATAACTCATTCACCATGTTACTATGGATAGTATCAACTGCTCTGCTAGCTGTCAGAACCTCTGCATCTTGGTAAGTTATAATCATGAAAAAATGTGCTCCTTGTAGTCTATTTCAAATAGTTCTCTAAAGTTGAGAACTGTCATATAACTAGATGTTATACTCCGATATGAATAGCTGAATATGGTGTAAACGACTTTTCAGATGTTCAAAATTTTTGAACTGATTTGGTTTACATATAAAATAACCTTGATTTAAGAAGTCTGTAGCTATATTCCTTGGAATTAAATAGTAATGGCTACTGATATGCAATTCTGTAATCAGTACTTGATGTTAATCGCATTATGTGTCTGCTCACCTTTCTGTTACTGTACTTTGGTGTTTCAATTACATTGTTGGAAACATACTCCTAATCAATGCAATTTACATTTATCAAACATAAGCTAGGATAATTCTTCATAATTTTGCTTTTTGTGGCATATTGAGGCCTAGTCTATATAGTGGTCCACGACGATCTGTATGGATTGTTCAATTCCATAAATCATAATCTTAGATCAAAACAGTTGGTATGAAAATTAAACAACTCAACATAGAAAAAAGAGACTTTTTTAAGTATGAGCGCCCATCTACCAGTACACCATCTTTTGCCTTTGTTCTGTCAGTGTCTATCCATGATTGGACTTAGGCCTTCCTCTTCGATGTCCACATAGTTAGTTCTGTGGAGCCATTGAGGGAAGATTGAGCCATTTACTGCCACACTGGTTCAGGACGCGTTGGCAGAATGTGATCAGTCTGGGAAAAATACCTTGAAATACTTCGTCATGGTCGGGAATTAACCCGGGCCACGAAGAGGGTAGCTAGTGAGATACATTCATTGTCCCACTGAGCTATCATCACTGACCATTTGGCTACAGTTTTATGTAATTTTCTGTGTTGCATGTAAATATTATTTAGGTGACAGGTAAGTTAAAAATCTCATTTTATCTGTTGTAGGTCTGTAAATAAGAACAAAGTGATGATGTCAGGATCAGAGGTAAGCAAATCACAGGACTAGTTAGGGCTGCTTCTCCTATCATCAATTATCGCGTGTGGCCTGCAGTTATTGAGACCTTTCCTAGTGACAATACACATTTATTTAGGGTAGCGTAAAACCAATTTAATTTCATTGTTGAATGTGGTTTGGGAATAGTGAAAAGAAACTGATATCACCAGCCTCTGGCATTGTCAAATCTATTGGGTATTGTTTAAAAAACTTGCTCAGAATATATAATTGATCTGATTTGCGAGTCTTGGCTTGCTCGTGTCATTCATAACTGAGTGGATAATTATTTAGAAATATAGTCAACTGAAGAATCTCCATTTTGTCAAGTCAAGCCCACTCTGTTGATGATTAATCCACTCTGTCATTTTCGCTGGAGGATACGCTGCTCTGGTGCCATTGAACCTTAGTAAACTCAGTTCCCTGATCCTATAATTACCACAGACATTCATCGTTTCACTCATTTGGAATCAATGAATGATATTCTGGTTTGATCAAGCCTATTTCTTGGTATGGTGTTTGAATGTTTTCATAGTGTTCAGATTCATAGCAGTCCCATTGCGGGTTAAGTGTTTGGGATAATCAGAGAATGCTTGGCTAGAGATTGGATAAAAACTTGAGTTTAAGTCATGTTGAGTGACCACTGGGGGAATGAGCTCCTCACAAAATTCCTAGCTCCTACTGCTCTATCAAGCCTCAGTTTTAGGAGATTTGATAAATGAGACGATCAAGTGCACGAGTGAACCGATAAAACAAAATAGTAACTCCATATTAATATTGCACTCTTGTAGATATTCAACAACATGTTTTCTGAAAGCGCGGCTGTTGGCACATCGCTTGGCGTCGAGGAATGCCATCATCAGTTTAAATGGGATCGCTGGAACTGCCCAAAGTCATCAGTTTCCATCTTCAATGAGAACTCCTTCCCAACCGGTAGGTCCTATGAATTCAGCTTTGTGTTCAGAATCTCCCGCAGAAATTAAAATGTGGTTGCTACATGGTTGTTGTTTTGCAATAATAAAATGAGGTAAATAGATGCAACTAAAATTTACGCACTTTTAGAACACTGCGTCTCACTTGTATTCATTTCTATATATATAGTTTTATCCCAGATTTTGACAAGAGCTGTCTACTGAACTCTCTTTTTGGTAGCTGCTTTTGTTTGACTAAATAGACTCTCGGATTTGCATGGTCATCACTAGTTAATCTTGTATATGTAAAATCGAATCATTATCACCCTGTGCGTAACCACTTGTCAGCAGTGTTCCAAATTCATTGTAGCCATCAAAGAAGCCTCCTTTCTCAGCAGCATAATGTCAGCAGGGGTAATGTACACCCTAATACTAAACTGCAGTATGGGTGAATTCAAAGGATGCACCTGTGATGACACCAAACTAGGATCATCAGGTAGGAAAACTTTACCTCACTCTCTAGTGGTATCCAAGATTCCCATGGGCATATAAATCGCTGACTAATTTCATTTGCATAATAACGGTTAATTTGTCTACATCTTAGTTGTTAGCTATGTATACATAGGTGTAGACCCGTTATGTTGATTTTGGTATTTAGCTATTTGATTTTTCCGCTCGCTATGCAACTGATGTAGGTTCACATGTTCCCGTGATCTAGGTGACCTGACTCGCCCCCATTAATCATGGTACATTATTGATCGCTTTTAGGAGGACCCAATTGGAAGTGGGGCGGGTGCAGTGATAATATAGCATTTGGCGAGAGAGTTTCTAAACAATACATTGACCAGCTGGAGACAGGCAAAGATGCAAGAGCGATAGTCACTTTACACAACAATGAGGCAGGCAGACGGGTAAGTGGTCGAGCATTACATCAGGGGATCACCGCTCTCTAATTAACCAGCTCAACTACTCCTTTCTTAAAGATTTCATGATTAAACCTCTAATTTAGAAGGTGATGAGCGGATATAACAAATTATGGGGCTGGCTTTGAACCAAGAAAGCAGAATTATCATTTGTTTTGTAAATTACACCAGATTGCCCCAATGACTTAAATTACCTAGACCTATGGGTGTTGACCTCAGCTTGATGTCCGCATATTTTTTTTACACAGCTACCTGCCCAGTATCAATGCAACAAGTTGTATATTTAGTCGCTTTGCATTGCAGGCTGTAAAGAAAACCCTGAACTTGTCCTGTAAGTGTCATGGCGTCTCTGGGAGCTGCAGCGTACAGACGTGTTGGAAAGAACTGTCTGACTTTCGTGATATCGGCGATTACCTCAAGAGAAAGTATTTTAAATCAGTGATGGTCGACGCTCAAAATGGTCAGCTAAGGAAGGGCAACTCCGCACAACGCCGTGATGAGAGAGATATTCTAGAAATCTCAAAGTATGATCTTGTGTATCTTGAAACGTCACCTGACTTCTGTAAGAATAATACGGCATATGGTACCACTGGTACAGTAGGTAGAGAGTGCTCTCGTCCTTCTCAAAAAACTAAGGATAATCGCTGGGAACGGAAAAGCTGTAAAAGGCTGTGTAACTCTTGTGGTATGAAAGTAAAGAGTGTGTTTATCGAGCAAGTTTCTACCTGTAACTGTAAATTTCACTGGTGTTGTGAGGTAAAATGCGAAGAGTGTCGGCAGGTGGTTGAGAAGCATACTTGTGTACCAAGGTAGTCTTCTTTCTATAAATTGTACCAGATTTTATTTTCGTTATGCTGCCAAATACTATAAGATGTACAATGTGCATTGTAAACCTGTTTGTTATTGCAATTATTTTATTTATCTTTTCTTGTATTCTAGCTAGTCAGTGATAATCGGTACTGTGTACTTTACACAATCTGTACTAGTTTTTTTGCCTCTGAAATCTCAAATATATAACGCAAAATCTAAGCCATGAAAATCTTTAAATATTGGGTCCAGATCATTAACTTAATCATGATTAACAGGTGTAGTGGCCCCTGCCTGTTCTAATTCTGTGTCTAAAACTTTTATAACATTCTGTTGGTTGGTTAATTTAAGCAGTTGGTCAGTCTACTCTAGTCATAATCCTAATCTGATATCTGAAGTGTAAAATTTGAGGGAGACTGTTATAGAATAGAAAGTTAGCGTGGGCCGCAAAACATCAAATTTGACTTGACAGACAGCTGGATGGTTTATTAACTAAATCACAACTGAATCACATTGCTGTAAAGTGCTTGGCCATAGGACTGTAGTTATGTTTCGCCGATGGAGTTAGGCGGGAAGTATTGCTAGTGGGATATTTAAAACTCAGTGAGGCGACATTGTGGTGGGGGAGATGCTGATCACCCAACCCCCAGCTTCACAAACGGCAAGCATATTTTGAGACTCCGGCCACCACCCCGGGTTGAGTGGTCACTCCGCCCCCCTCTTCCCAATGCCGCATGTCGAAGAGACGTATCACCTAACGCAATTCCAGTAGTTGTCTTCTCAATAGTTTTGGAGTCTCAAAAGTTCTTCCTTGAAATGATTGGACGGGAAACGTCGCATGCACTCTGAGGCCTGACTGAATAAATGCGAGTTAGGCGGTATAGCGAAAAGCAAAATGTGAACCCATCTGTCACTCTGTGTCACTACTCACTCACTCACTACTTGGGCCGGGAACCATAAGAACTCCGTTTTCCTCGCACCCTCGACGAATCATTTTGATCACCCACACTTGCAGAAAATGAATGTAGCGACTCCTAACGAGAAGGCACAAAAATACGATCGACAGCTCAGGTAATGCTCGACTGAACGTGGAAACTCAACTTAATGTGAGTCACTCCACTGAAGACTGATGACTGAGTGAATCTCAATGAATTATCATATGAATTTGAAACCTACGCCCAGGGTACCCGGTTAGTTAGTACTAGTCAGTGACTCACGTCACGACTCGGTCAGACTGAAAGACACTCAGTGACTCACTCCTGACTCACTGGGCTAATCACTCAAGCACCAGTCGTGCGATGCATGTTCTATCATCTATCATTCTATGGGGTTGGGCTGTAACTCACACTCACTGACTCAGGACTGTCTCACTCTGAGTGTCTCACTCTGGTCTGGGTGATTAGCTTAACTAATCCAGTGGGTGTAACTGAACAAATAAGTCAATAAATGAGTTATTGAGCTTGAATAAGTGAATAACACCGTCACTGACTGACTCACTGAGGCACTGAGTTTAGACCTCACTGGGTCCCAGCTTCATTTTCAATCATTCGCAGCCTGCAACTGCAAACCTAGACAGGACATTTCCATTCTGTTTGTTTTAGGTTGTGGGGTGACCATGGCCAGAGTCTCTTGGAGAATGCCAAAATATGCCTACTTGGTGCTAACGCGTTGGGGTGTGAAGTTCTTAAAAACCTGATCTTGCCCGGTATTGGTTCATACACGATTATTGATGATAAGGAGATTGCACAGGAGGACCTTGGTAACAAGTAAGTCTGTACCACGGAGTTATCTGGTCTGCTTATGTTTTTTTCCTCGCGAAAACTTTCTTGAGAGTTGTCTACAGATGTGAGGATATTATGGCATCATGATATTATCACGAGGATTGTTGCATCATCATAGCTGTTGCTACGTGGTTTACTGAAGGCTTCACAGGATGAAAGTGTTAGAAAAAGTAAAGCATTCATGATCAACAGAGAAGGTGTCTTGTTCTTGTCTATAGTTTCATATGAATGTGGAATACACACCCTGCTTTTTGTTTTGTAGCTTTTTCTTGGAGGTCAATGATCTGGGCAAAGTGAGTATATGCGTGTTAGAAATAGTGATAATAGACTGGTAGATCATGTTACCTTTAAAGAACTTTTTACTCAAGTCACTATACCGATGAACTCATAAAGTGTTTTATCCTGTTGCAGAAAAGAAGTCGGATCTGCTGTATGAATTTACAGGAGCTCAACGACGATGTACATGGGGAGGATTTAGAAGAGGTAACATCAACGGATTATAATCTGGCAGAAAGTATTTCCTCGTGTCCATATTTGGTGAGTAGGGCGATCAAGATTTGCTTTTGTTTTCTGTTGTAGAAGTTTCAGAATTTGGTAAAGAAAAGCCCTGATATATTTCTCAAGTATACGGTGGTTATAGCTGCAACGTTGCAACTGAGGTGAGTAAAGGACTCGTAAGAACTAAGTTTTAACCATCGGGCTAAAGGCAAACATAAAGGTGTATTCTAACATAGGTACTATCCAAGGTCTTTTTTCAGCCATTGTCTGTCCATGGTTGAACTTCGGCCTTCCTCCTCGATATTCACATGTTCTCTGGTGCCATTGAGGGGAGATTAAGTCATCTTTTGCCACGCTAGTTCAGAACGGGTTTGCAGAGTGTGATCAGTCACGGACAAATCTCTTGAAATACTGCGCCATGGCCAGGAGTTAACCCGGGCCATGGAGAGGACAGACAGTGAGATAGATATATTCATTCTCCCAAGCTCAACTATCATGACTGACTATCCAAGGTCACTTCAGTAATAAGTGACACTATTCTCAGCACTAGAGCAGACTCTTTCTTAAGCCAAAAGTTTAACATGAATGGAATTGTGACTTTGTCTTTGTTTCTAACAATCATCAGCAACCATCAACCCCCCCCCCCGTATTAGGAGACATAAAATGAAGTGTTTCTGACTTGAGTCGCCCCAGTTACCGCCTGTGGTCATGTAAATCTAATTGAATCCCTCTTTATCGAGCAGACTAGTGAGCGGGGGTTGGTTTCTGGCAGGTAATGTGTAATGACATGATTTAGATTGCCTGAACCCCAACTGCCAGCACTTGGTCTTGTAGTGCAATGCTTGAAATTGAGTCAGTGGGCACCATGGTCAAGTGAAATCCGCCATGTTCATCTTGTGCAACCTCTTAGCTTCACTAAAAGCTGTACCGCCATGACCATTCAAAAACTGCCAAAGTAAAAAGGTTGTACCAGACCAGAATTTCAAATCATTGTGACCAGGCCAGCAGGTTTTTTGAGGATTTGCTATACATATGAAGTTTGTCCGTTTTGTTGCAGATCCTTGCTACAGCTCAGTGATTTGTTATGGGAACACAATATACCGCTGGTTATCTGTCACGCGTATGGAATGCTTGGTTACGCCAGAGTGATTGCAAGAAATCACACAGGTGCATTATCCAACTAATTATGAAAACTTTGAGTTGAGTTCCTCTGTTTGGTGTGTTCTGATCACCACGTACTTACAGTTGAAGGGGTTATGTCACTTGTTTTCATATTCTGAAGCCTACCATGAACGAATGGGCCCAATACCTAGCTCAAATGGAAGCTTAGATATAGCCCTATCCAATGCGCATACTTAGAGCCCTCAGCGATGCACTTTTCAGACCATCAACGCACCAGAATTGGCCTCGAGATAGGAAATTAACACAGAGCTGTTGGTGCTTGCATCGATTTTTCTGCTTATGCGCAGAAGTTTTATAAAATCCTCTTGCAGGTGTATACTGGAGCTGTAGTTGCACAAGTCTGAATAGAGAAAATGTTCAACAAAACATAGAAACAGGGTTTCAGAGTGCAGTTTGTCACCTCTGTCAGCGAGCGTTAGTGCCATTATTGCGCAATGATAGAGGCCCAAACGCAACGGCCTCTATTTATGGCTAGGGAAAACCGGCAAAGCACTTCTTATTACTTCAACTTTCTCCAATATTACATTCAATTTTCAGTTCTACCCAATGTTATGAGAGAGTAAAAATCATTAGGTTATTAAGTTTTAGTAATTAGATCCCATTTTCTTTCTATTTGGGCCATTAGGGCCGTAGTTATTCGAGTGACCGATCTTCGTAGACCACTCGCTATCGCTGGAATGAATGTGGAGTTGCCTCCCTTTAAGAATGGGGCATTTGACCGTGACATAACCCCTTTAAGGTTTGCGTAAAAACCTTTGTTTAAAAAATTGTCTACCAAACAAGATATTGTGATTTCATAAATTCACAGTTTATAACAACATAATCGAATATGATACCAAACTGCGCATGTGCAGAACTTAGTGGACCGCTAACGCAGGATTGGTGAGCACCATGAGCCATGCTCTTTGCAGTGGTGGAGTCGCATCCGGAGCATGTACGGCCAGATTTGAGGTTAACTCAACCATTTCCTGAGCTCAAAGAATTCTGTGACTCATTCGACCTTGACTCCATGTCAAAAAAGGTAGGTGCCACGATTTGGGTTCTGTAAGGCGTCATTCAACGATGCCATGTTCCCATTACAGTACAATAACTCCGATTATAAGTGGATATGACATTTGATATGTCAATAATAGAGAGGTTGGAATGCGAACGGTATGCCAAAATGGTTTGCTCTAACTGTCGACCCGACGTAACCGTTACGCGTAGAAAGCTTAAAATACCAAGTTCCAGTGTAACGATCAATGAAACCCTTTGAGAAATAATGAAAATGATCAAAGCGAGATCGTTTTCGCACAGTCACTATAGTTACTACAGCTTAGAGCCCGGAGAATTCTGTGATAGATCCACTTTCGCAGCGCTAGCTAGCACTCAGAGCGCTGGTTACGAAACTCGATTTACAGACTCATTTTTATAATGGGTTTTGGGCCACATGGAACACCACTATCATAATGAATAAAGCCAAATGTGTTGCCTAAGACTTGGAATAAGATGTCCGGGTAGGTTTCACTGAGGTCCACTGCGATTAGAACAAGATAACAGTAATGGGAGCTGTAATCGTTTAGAGAGTCCTACCGGTTGTGCTAACAATTAGGAGTCGTCTGGTAAATCCTTTTGGTTACATGACACGCGCATTTCCATTACGTTTATCCCGCGGAAAGGTAGCCGTTGGCATTAACTCTCTATTAGCTTGTGTCCCATGACAACCTTTACTTCCATGTGAATGGAAACTCATTACCAAAATCTTGGGAAAAGTCATAAAGTATTACATATATCACCTAGCGGCTATCCAATTCAGCCGACTGGACCTCACTTGTGTGGGTACGTGTTCCTTGGTTTGGCTTATCGCTCTTTGTTTGCCGTTTGACCATTGATGTTATCATATGTTACAGGATCACAGTCATACACCTTGGCTGGTTATAATGTACAAGTTCCTGGAACAATACAGAAATATGGTGAGTACATGGTTCGCCAACAACCTATTTGTTGAACGATCCGAAAAACTGAAGTTTCAATCTAGTTTCGGCCAAAATCATGTGTATCAATATTTTTTCCGGCTTGGAGGATATAAATAGTACAATAATATTAGATAATTTTATTTCCACAGCACAATGGCGAATACCCTAAACAATACAAACAGAAAAGAGAACTCAAAGAGTTGATACAAAAAGGTAAGTATTCCCTTGGTCAGAGTTGTCAAAGATATTTTTAATCCCCTGATACTAATCCTCATTCCTTCCATCACGCCCCTGACGCTACACTCCTTATGCCACGCCTCTGATGCCACGCCCCTGATGCCACGCCCCTGATGCCATATTCCTGCCACTGTATCCCTGAGTTTTGGTCCCCTGTTAACAGGGATGTTTTAGCTGTAGCTCTGCAGCAAAGTTACATCTGATGTTGCCTCCATCGATGACTTTTCAGGGCTTTGAACCCACACCTCTCGGTCTTCAGGCTAAGTGGCCCTCCCCTGTTTAGGTCACTCGGAATGAGTTTTAATATTGTCATGCTGTGTCTTGTAGGTATTCGTGTCGCGGAATCTGGTGTGCCAGAAGATGAGGAGAACTTTGATGAGGCATTGAAGGCGGTAAATACTGCACTTGGTGAAGCGGAAGTCACTAAATCACTCGAGGAATTACTCAATCACCCGCTGACTACTAACCTAAACTCTACGGTGAGTCACCTAATCTAACATGTATGATTTTTACACAGCTGGGCACTTCTGCTGTTCACACGCCATTGTTAATCTGAGATGAGCCAACTAACTTGTAGTTTTTCTGTTTTGTAGAGTTCTAATTTCTGGTTTCTGGTTCGGGCACTCAAAGACTTTATAAGTAATCACAGTAAGTAAAGTCTGGGCCCAATAGAATAAAACTGTCTTGTCAATCATAACCAAACTCACCATCTCTTTGCACCAAAACGCCAACTTTGACTACCAGCCCAAAGAT
>Ga0224501_10002275_pt1 | contig 15036 bp, 15 predicted proteins | sample SF_Oct11_sed_USG_4_FD_169105 | JGI IMG/M metagenome (GOLD analysis project Ga0224501, IMG submission 169105) | Sediment microbial communities from San Francisco Bay, California, United States - SF_Oct11_sed_USGS_8_1 | ecosystem: Environmental > Aquatic > Marine > Sediment | place: USA...
GATTTTGGGTTTTCGGTTAGTCAATTTAAACCCGAACATACCGATTATCTTGATAAACAGTTTAAAGGGCATATTTTGAAATTTGAGCGGTAGAGGATTTTGATCTTTAACCTTTCTCCCAAACCAAAATTCGGTTATTGGCAGGCATTTCATAATCATTAAGCAGGTGCATTCCATTCACATTAGCCAGTTTTTCAATCGCTTCAAAATCTCTGATGCCTCTTTCCGGATCAGCATTCTTTAACCACTGCTCAAATCGCTCATTGCTTTCACTGGTAAATTTCCCATTGTAATTAAATGGGCCATAGATAATAAAAAGTCCACCCGTTTTAAGGGTTTTACCGACTCCGGGAATCATTAATTCGACAGCAGACCAGGGCATAATGTGTGCAGTGTTAGCAGTAAAGACAGCATCATAAGTTTGCTCAGACCAATCAAAAGTAAAAGCATTTAATTCTATAGGTGGAAGAATGTTATTAAGAGAAGCTTCTTTCAGCCATAAATGAATCCCTTCGTGATTCTCCAACATGTCAGCAGTTTGCCAGGTTATATGTGGCATTTTCTCTGCAAAGAAAACCGCATGCTGACCTGTTCCACTACCTATTTCCAGTAGATGTTTTTTATCTTCAAGCAGTGGTTGAATCACCTCAAGAATAGGTTGCTGGTTTCTTTCGCAGGCTTCGGCAAAGGGTTTGATCATAGTGTGTTACTTGTCGGGAAATTAAAAAGCTATTAATACCTTATTTTTGGTGGGTTGGGCAAGTGAGATTAGTTTATGGTTGGCTAATTTTCACGATTTGCTGATTTCTCAAGTTCAATAATTTTGGTAATGACGCCTTTTGCTACTGTGCGTTCACCTTCACGAATCAAAAATTCCATACCGACATATACTTTTCCTAAATGTTCCTTTGGACTCATAAATCCGAGATAAGCACGTACAGTATCTCCCGGATTTACTTGATCGACATCTGGATAAATATGAGCTGAATCCCAATCGCGACCCTCATAATAAAATTGAGGTCTGTATTGAGTTGTAACAGGCGTTGATCTTCCACCCTCTTCAGAAGTTAAAAAGTATATTTCAGCTTCAATGTCCTTTGGGATAGGCATAGATACTAGAAGGATTACTTACTTTTATCTCTAAGTTGCTTTATATAAATCAATTCCTGTTTTGCCGCTTCGTCATTTTTATTAATTTTCAGGCATTCATTATACTTTTTTTCAGCTTCATCCAGACGACCGAGTTCAATCAGAGAATAACCGACACCTCGCATCGCTCGGGTCAACTCTTGTTCTTTGACGTCGTCAGGAGAATAGGTTTTTGCAGCTGATTCAGACCTGATAAAAACATCAAGCGCTTCCTGCCAGCTTTTTTTAGCGTGGAGAATATGCCCCAGTTCTGACAAATAAAGGGAGTTATTAGGTGACAATGCGACAGCTCGTTCCAATAGAGATTGCGCTAGTTCTGTTTTATCTAATTCAAGAACCGAGTATCCTTTTAAATACAAGGCATCAGCACAGGTGCTAGCAATGACTACAGCATTTTTACTTTCTGCTGTTGCAATCAGCATGTAATACAATGATTCAGTGGGTGTGCGAGCAGCAAATACTGCTTGTTCGCCATTGCCGTATTGCTCTTTACAGAGAGTAATAGCTTTATCAAATTCCTCAACAGCATTTATGAGATTCTGTTTTGAAAGGAAGTTGTAACCTGAATTTACATAATATTGGGCATCTCTTTTATGGTCTGGTGATAGTCTGTTGTGTTGGCCAGCACAGCCTGTAAGAAAAATGATAAGTGCGATGTATATGTTTTTCATATATTCTCCTTTTATTTATTGTTCTCAATTTACACGACCTTTAAGTCTCTGGCAACCAGATATTATTTGATGGACATGTAGCTGGATTCCCACTTTCGTGAGAATGACGAGTTGAGTTAGTTATTATCTTTTGGAGAGAATCTCACTGGCTTTCTTATGGTGAGCGACCAGAGGGAGTATGATTAGGGAAAGTTAAAAGCATAAAAAAAGGCGAGAACGCATAGCGATCCCGCCTTGAAATAACACAATGACTAACTATTCAAAATACATTTTTGCACGTTTTTTATTATTACCAACTTCATTCATGGTTTTGCTATCGTACAAACGACCATTGACCATGACCATGTTAACCTTGTCGGATTGGTAAATGTCTTTCAAAGGATCCTCATCAAGAACTACCAAATCAGCCAGTTTACCAGCTTCAAGTGAACCAATATGATCTGCCATACCTAAATATTTGGCGCCATCCAAGGTACTGGCTCTGATCACTTCAAGAGGCGTCATACCGCCTTGAGCAAACATCCACATTTCCCAATGTGCGCCCAAACCTTCACGTTGACCATGCGCACCTAACTGAATACCAACACCCAAATCCTGAAGTTCAGCGGCAATGCTGGCATTTTTCACATGATTGTAATCTTCCTCTGGTGCCATTGTTCTTCTGATAGAACGTGGGTAAAGCACATGCTTGGGAACAAGATTAGACAAAATAGGATGTTTCCATACTTCAGTATGCTGATACCAATAATGCTCACCCCAAATACCACCATAACCCACAATTAGCGTTGGCGTGTAATCAGTTTCACTTTGCGACCAAAGCTGCTTAACATCATCATAGATGGCTGCAGGCGGAATGGAGTGCTCAATACCGGTGTGACCATCAACAATCATGGTGAGGTTATGTTGCAACAATGATCCGCCTTCCGGCATTACCATCATGCCAGTATTTCTGGCCGCTTCCAAAACCTGCTGACGCTGTTCACGTCTTGGTTGATTGTAGCTTTTTACAGAAAATGCACCTTGAGATTTCAAACGTTTTAGATGTTTGGTGGCATCATCCAGACTGTCAATTTCGGCCGTAATAAAATGCTCTGCACCATATAAAATGGTACCCGTTGAGAATATTCTGGGAGCAACTACTTGGCCAGCGCGAGCCAGTTCCGCAGCAGAGAAGATCTCCTGAGTGTTATTAGACGGATCATGAATGGTAGTGACTCCAAACGCCAGAGTAGCAAGATTGTACCAGTTTTGCTGGGGTGTCAGCTGGCTGCTACCTTGACTGCCGTGCCAGTGAGCATCAACGATACCTGGAATGATGGTCTTGCCAGTAACATCTATGGTTTTTGTTCCCTTTCCGGTTTTGATGCTGCCTTTTTTACCGACCGCTTTAATGCGATTTTGCTCAATTAGAATATCGCCATTGGCAATGACTTCATCGCCTTTCATGGTAATAATTTGTGCACCGGAAAGCAGAATACTGCCAGAAGGTTTGTCACTTTTAACATTAAAACCAAGGTTGGTGATTTGAGGTTTTACTTCCTTGGTTTCTGCCCACTTTTCAGCATCTGGTAATTTGTATCGGTGTAATTGATTACCTAAAGCCCAATTGATTTGAGAGCTGTTTTTGTTCCATGAAACATATTGTCCACCTTCGTTACTAACTTTGATCACCGGCAGATTTTTTGCCTTGGGAGACAACTCAATTGCCTTTGATGCATTGGTAAAAGGTGTAATATAAAGATGATATCGGTTTTTAAATGCCAACAAGGTATTATCTGGTGACAGACTAAAATCCGTCGCAAATTCAGAGCTGGCATGAGTCACAGGATCCTGACCATTGAGATCAACACTGACCAATTCAACCTTTTTATTCTGGTTACGAGTCAGATAAATACGTTTGTTATCCTTGGCAAAAAATGGCGCACGACCATTAGCGGTTACTTTGGTTGAACGACCACCCTGCGTATTCACCAGATAAATGCCCGGATTTAAATCATACTCGGGAGATGTTAACCAACCACCAGTAATTTTTTGATAAACCACCTGCTTGCCATTGCTGGAAAATTGTGGAGAAACATATTTTCCTCTTTGTTGCGTTAAACTGATCCCTCTACCACCATTGGCGCTTACTTTTTTCACCTGCCCTTGCGATTTATCATTCCAGGTGGTGTAAACAATCCATTTGCCATCAGAGGAATATGCAGGATAAAACTCAAATTCATCAGCAGAAGATGTTAAGCGTTTCGGTTTGCCGTTTGGCAGATCTCTTACATACAATTTGCCCAAGGCCTGAAATACCACTTCATCATTATTGGGGTTTACCTGAACCCAACGTAACATCTGGGTTTCAAAATTGTCAGGGCCGGGATTGTTTTTGAATGTTACTGCCTTGCGCATTTCCATTTTGGATTTTACATGAAATGGAATTTCAGAAACCTTTTGTGATTTATGATCAATACGATGTAATTTTCCGCCAGCCCAAAAGACAAGTGATTTACTATCAGGTGTCCACGCCAAACTTGGATAAACACCATGAACGGCCCAGGTTTCTTGCATGTCACGATCAAGCTTTTGATAAATCGGGTATTCTTTGCCAGTGTTTAAATCTTTCAAAAAGATGCTGGATTGATTTCGAATACGTCTGACAAAAGCCAAATAATTACCATCTGGAGAAGGCGTTGGTCTGACACTACCGCCAAAGCTGGAAACTTCTTTGTTGATTTCACCAGTGAATCGGTCAATAGAAAAAATTTCATAAATGATGTTGTTAGAATCTTTACTGTATTCAAATATTGGTCCAGGCGTGGAATCGCGAGAAAAGAAGACTTTTTTGCCATCTGTAGAAAATGCTGGCTCGCCCAGATCTTTTTGATCGTTAGGACGCTTGTTTAACTGTAATCCAGTACCACCAGCCAAATGATAGAGCCAGATTTCACCTGCACCCAATGAGCGACGAGAGGTAAAATGTTTGTGAGCAGCAATGTAACTACCATCTGGGCTCCAGGTTGGGCTGTTCAATAATCGGAAAGATTCTTTGGTAATTTGCCGTGCATTTTTGCCGTCAGAATCCATTACCCAAATGTTATCGCCACCGCCAGCGTCTGAAGTAAAAGCAATTTGCTTTCCATCCGGGCTAAACTGAGGTTGCATTTCCCATGCAATTGAATTGGTCAGGGGTTTGGCTTCACCACCTTTAATTGGAATTTGATACAAGTCGCCGAGCAAATCAAAGACTATAGTTTTGCCATTAGGACTAACAGTGACATTCATCCAGGTGCCTTCGCGAACATCTATTGTCGCCTCATAACTTTCACCTGGTGGATTGTTCACATCCCATTTTTTGTCTTCTTTTTTCTCCTCGCCTGCCATCAGATTGACAGAAACAACCATGAGGATAAATTGACAGATAATACGAAACCCGTGACTCATACTTTTCATAATCAAACTCCAGTTTAATTGACCGAGATATCTAAGGGTTGCCATTTCATCATGATGGGAAAGTGATGGCAAGTAAAATCGGGTTGGTTGGAGGTGTAACAAAAAAATGGGTTTGTATATTTCTTCAATGTTCGTCATTCTGGTAAAGGCCAGAATCCATTTTCAACCATAATAGAACTTTATTTGGAGTTCTATTTTTTTACTTTTAAAGATGAGGGCACAAAAGAATCAAAATCATCTTCCCATTGAATTACTATTTCTTGCTCAGGGAATTTATTTAAGTTAATTTTTACATATTTTGTTTGAGCAGATATTCCAGATTTATTGTTTATAAAACTCGGAATTTGAAGGAAAGGTGGTTTCTTTTTTTCTGTTTTTATCAAAGATATCTCACTCCATGGGATTAGTATTGGCTTTAAAGTCAGATTAAACGGGAAAATATGTTTTATGTATAAGCCAACAGTATCTGCACAAATTAGTAAAAAATTGAAGTTGGTTTCATAACCAATATATCCACTGCCAAATTTGAAACTTAATTTTTTTAATGGATGGTAATTTTTGGAAAAATATTTCAACATTTCTTTCCAATCATTATCATTTGGATGATCATCTTTTTCTTTCAAAATATTTATAAAAATTATCAAGAAAACAAAAAGAATAAAATACAATTTTGGAGATGCTATTTCTTGTAATAATTCTTCATAGTTAACTGAATGGTCAAAAATCAGATCCATCATCTGTTCAGGTAGAAAGATAAATACCATGATAGTGAAAAAAATCAGAAACCTAATTATGCTGAAAAATTTACTACTCATTATTTAATTATCCTGCAAAGAAATGTTTGCGGTAAAGCAAAACAATAACTCGGCATTTTGTACTTCAGGATCTTCCAGCCATTCTCTATAAGATTCTATGATGGTAGATCTTATTAAAGTTAGTGCCGAAACTTTCGACAATGAGGATAAACAAACTGTACCCTGATGATTTGAAGATTGCCCCAATCTGCCATCTGGATATTTAATCCATCCTTCCCATCCTAAAACTTTTACATCAGTTTTTTCATAGATAGAAAGTAGCACCATAGCATCGGCATATGTTAATACCGTTTCATTAGGAGATGCTGATCGTTTTTTTATTTTTTCTAAATCATACATTGATATGTTTTTCTGTGCTTTTATCAGAGCAGTATTCAGTATCACTCATCAAACGGATCGTTAAAAACTTTGCTTGTGGTATTACAAAGTGTATCAATATAGTCTACCTGATTATAAATGCTCATATAAACAGAACCACTTGATTCGTATGGGTCTAAAAATAAATATTCATAATCATTATCTTCAAGGGTAAATCTGACTTTGCAATAATCTTCACCGGTGTTTTCAGCATAATAATATCCTTCACCATTTCTGACACCAACTGTAACCCGAATATCACCAACGTATGTAACATCACTTTGATCAGGATAAGTTACGGTATATCCATTTTGCTCGCTCATTGCATCATTAAAAGCCCTAAGCATTCCAGCACTACAACCTTGTAGCAACAAAATAACAAGACAAAGATTAATAAAACCAAACTTTTTCATTTTTCCCCCAATAATGGTTTTTAGTATTTTTTTAAAACTAAAACAATATTGATTGGTTTACAATTGGGTATAGCATAATGTAATAACAGGCAGGAAAGATTAGAGTTTAAGGTTCTCTGATATGTGGAAATGACAAGTGTCATCAGGCAAGTTATAAATGCCGAATCCGAAAATATTCACCGCCTATGGGGTGGTATATTAAATATGCTTTAGGCATAATCCTACCTATAATTTCAGTTTGCAACAAAGGTTATTCAAATGGCAAAAACAAAGGTTTCTATTATAGGTGGCGCGGGTTATGGCGCAGCCGAAATTCTACGTCATGTTCTGGTAAGAGATGATGTTGAATTTTTAAGAATATCCAGTAAAGATTACATTGGTCAATCAGTCAGTCAGGTTCACAGAAATCTGCCAGGATATGATCACATTAAACTGGAAGACATCAGTCCAAGAGATTGCGCCAAAGATGCCGATATTGTTTTTCTTGCAATGCCGCATATTATTACTGCAAAAGTTGCCATGGAACTCTTTGATCTGGATGTGAGAATCATCGATCTTTCCGGTGACTTCAGACTGGAAAATATTACCGATTACACCCGTGACTATGCACCTGAGCATCCTTGCCCTGATCGTTTGGGTACTTTTGTTTATGGTATGCCCGAGTTAAACAGCGAAGCGATTGCAAAGGCTAAACATGTTGCAAGTCCCGGTTGTTTTGCCACAGGCATTGCAATGGGGTTGTTGCCACTGGCCAATGCCGGCTTGCTACAAGGTACAATTATTAGAACGGTAGCCATGACAGGATCATCGGGTTCTGGTGTTAAGCCGCAAGAAGGGACGCACCATGCGATTAGAGTGAATAATCTAAAAGCATATAAGGTATTACATCATCAACATCGAGCTGAAATAGTGCAAACATTAAAATCAGCGGGTGCGGATAGTATTGCTCTTGATTTTGTTCCCGTTTCTGCACCTTTGGTTCGTGGTATTTTGGCGGTTTCACAAATTGATTTACCTGAAGGCCATGATAAGGATTCGATACAAAAACTGTATGAAAACTATTATGCTGATCATTTGCTAACCAATGTGCGTCCTGCGGGATTACCTGCTGAAGTAGTCGCAGTTTCTGGTACAGCCAGAGTAGAAATCAGTATTGAAACCCGAATTGATGAAGACACTGGTGTAAAAACTCTGTGTTTGACCAGTGCAATAGATAACCTGATCAAAGGTGGTGCAGGACAAGCGATTCAAAGTTTTAATTTGATGACGGGTAAGCCAGCGCACTTTGGTTTGGATAATCCAGGTTTATGGCCTTGATTTTTAATCTTCAATAAACAGGTTAGTCAATGTCTAAAATAGCCGTAGTGAAAGTAGGTGGCGATGTTCTTCTCGATGTTAATGAACGAGAAGGTCTGGCTGCCAACATCAAGGATTTGATCGACAACCAATGGCAAGTCGTTGTGTTGCACGGTGGCGGGCCTCAGGTTAATACCTTACAGGAAAAGCATGGCTTAACTCCAAATAAAGTTGCTGGCAGACGAATTACTTCAAAAGCGGATTTACTGGTCGTTGAGCAAGCTATTGCTGGTGAAGTGAATGTTAACTTAACCGCTGAACTGCAAAAGAAAGGTGTTAATGCCTTTGGTTGTCATGGTGCATCGGGAAAATTAATTCAGGCCAATAAAAGACCGCCAGTTGTAGTAACCGGTGGTGGCGATGAGCCAATTGATTTTGGTGAAGTGGGCGATGTGGTTGCTATTAATCATGACCTGTTAAAAGGCCTGTTGGAATTAGATGTAACCCCGGTTATTGCCACTTTGGGTATTTCAAACAAGGGTGATATTTATAACATTAATGCCGATACCACCGTAGTGCAAATTGCCGCTGCTTTAAAAGCAGATTTATTGTTGCTAACTACGGCTGTCGGCGCTGTGTTCAAGGATATTAACGATCCCGATTCACGTATCAAACAAATCAATCCAGCCCAGGCAAAAGAACTTATTGCCGAAGGTATCATTCAGGGCGGCATGATCCCGAAAATAGAAGAAGCCATGAAGCTACTGGAGCAAGGCGTTAATTCAATCGCTATTGTTTCTGGCAGTCACACTGGCGCATTTATTTCGGTTGCCAATCAGCAAGGTGACTTTGGTACTTTGCTCAAATCATAGATGCTTTAAAGTCAAAAATATCAGGCTGGCTGTTTTCTTCTGGCATTACCTTTACTTATCATGGTTTTGATCGGTTTAACCATATACAAGGCAAGCCCACACCAGATAAAAATAAAGCTGATTAATTGATCCTTTCCTAAAGGTTCATTGTAGTATGCTGTTGCCAAAACAAAAGACATTGAAGGCGCAATAAATTGTAAAAAACCAACACTGTTGAGCGGAATAATTTTTGCCGATGACGCAAACCAGATCAAAGGTACTGCGGTAATAATCCCACCACTTAATAGCAAAATATCAATGCTGAGAGATTGGGTTGTAAAAGCGTTTTGTTGGCTGACAAAAAGCCAAATAATATAAGCCAGAGCAAAAGGCATGGCTATGGTGGTTTCGACCAGAAGACCGTTAAGCGAATCAACATGAAGTTGCTTGCGGATAAAACCATAAATAGCAAAAGTCGTTGCCAGACTCAATGAAATCCAGGGAAATTCGCCATGATTAACGATTTGGTTAGTTACTCCGAGAGTCGCAAACACAACTGCACCCCATTGTAATACTGTGAGACGCTCGTGGAGAAAAATTACGCCAAGCAGAATGGAAAATATAGGGTTAATAAAATAGCCCAGACTGGTATCCAGAATATGATCGTGAGTTACCGCCCAGGTAAAAATATACCAGTTAACCGAAACCAGCGACGTGGTTAGCACCAACCCTAAAAACAATTTTTTTTGTTTGATAATTGCTGTGAAGTTTAGCGGCTTTTTTAATGCCCAGATAAACAGTAAGGTAAAGGGCGTACACCATAGAATACGGTGAGCCAAAATTTCATCGGCAGAAACACTGGTAAGCGCTTTAAAATAGATGGGAGCCAACCCCCAAAAAACGAAGGCGCCAATGCCGAAGAGCCAACCACGGACCTGTTCATTTGAATGCATACTATTAAACCGAAAGTTGATGGCTGGAACGCCGAAAATTCAATTGGCTAATGTAACCCAAAAAGATGTCAGGGTGTTAATGAAAAAAGCAGGTTATAGCGATTTAATCTTCTACAGTTTCCAATTAGTTAACGGCCCAGTTTAATGGCGGTAAATTTTTAACTGTACCCAAACGAGATAGTAAACTTGAACGGATCCAGCTTTGAAGATTGGATGTTAATTTTGGATCGCCAAAAACTTTTATTCTGCCCTGAGCAACAACCTGATCAAAGGGCGTTTTACAAATCCAGACTTCTGTCATTGCAGCAAGTGAGCATTTGATTACGATATCAACCTCATATCCGGGATCATTTAAACAAAGATCAATTTTATTATTTTCTGAAATTAGCCACCATTGGGTTGCTCCCTTGGGAACGTTGGAATATTCAAAATGAACAACAATTTTTCTGGCAGGAAATACAGAAGGATCAATGCTGCGTCGCATATCCCACATCAAAAGACCGGCATCCAAATCTTCATCATTTAAATCAGATTGTGCCCAGCGATGACCCCAGGCACCCATTAATTCAACTATGGGCCGAAGTTCAGTGCCTGCTTTTGTTAATGTATATTTATAGCTGTTGGCTTCTTTAGTCTGGATGATGATGCCAACTTTTAATAATTGTTTTAAACGCGTGGAAAGCAGTGTTGGTGAGATTAAAGGTAAACCTTTTTGTAATTCAGAAAATCTGGTACAGCCAGCGATTAATTCCCTAACTATCAACAGAGTCCAACGTTCGCATAAGAGTTGTGTTGCTTGGGCAAGTGGGCAAAATTGTCCGTAGGCTTTCATATTATTTAAATGTCCTTATTGATTTATTTTCACACTACTTTACTACAGATTTTGTAGTTTACCAACCCCGAACACACTGTTAAATTTTGTCACGCTTAAAGCTGAGGCAGGTCGCCTCAGTACTAATTGACAAAAGGAGAAAGAAAATGACTCAATCATTATACGAAAGACTCGGTGGTACAGAAGGCATTACAGCAATTGCAGACACATTAGTAGAAAACCATTTGGCCAACCCTGTGGTATCCGCAAGATATGCTCAATCAGACAAAGTTGCCGTAAAAAATGGTGCTGCAACTTTCTTTATTGCAGGCACAGGAGGGCCAAACGTTTATAAAGGTAAAGATATGATTGCAACCCATAAAGGCATGAATATTTCTGGTGATGAATTTATGGCTGTGTTAGATGATGCAATGGAAGCATTGGATGCTCATAATGTTGGTCAAACTGAAAAAGATGAAGTGTTGTGCATACTTTACAGCATGCGCAAGGAAATTATGAAGTTGTAGTTTGTGTTCAAAAAGAAACAACATAAATCAATTACCCGTACTTCGCAGGCATTTTGTTGTTGTCTACTTCAAACCCGGCCTAAAAGATAACCATTGGTAAACTACAGATTTTGTAGTTTACCAAGAGGATCCAGGGTGTTAAATTAATGCTGCAAGTTGACTGTTGTGATATTTATTATATGAAATTAGGAGGATTACAATGACGCAATCATTATATGAAAGGTTAGGCGGAACGGAAGGCATCACCGCGATAGCAGATACTTTGGTGGAAAATCATCTGGCCAATCCACTGGTAGCTCCCCGATTTGCGCAAGCAGATAAAGCCACTTTAAAAAATGGTGCAGCAACCTTTTTTATCACTGGTACTGGCGGACCAAATGTTTACAAAGGTAAAGATATGGTTGCAACGCACAAGGGAATGAACATTTCCGGTAGTGAATTTTTGGCCGTTTTAGATGATGCAATGGGCGCCCTGGAAGCCAACAATATTGGCCAAAGAGAAAAAGAAGAAGTGCTGTATGTTTTGTACAGTATGAGAGGTGAAGTGTTAAAGCAGTAAATCTTCGCTTTATAAGGTTAACAAAACCACACAAAGTTTTTTGTGTGGTTTTTCATTTATTAATTACTTGATTACTTCATAACAGGGAATATATTCAGTTCCTGGCAGTTTCATTCTTTGCTGGGCAACAAAAGATTTAAGTAATTCATCAATCGGCTCAATAATTTCAGCATCCCCTTTTATTTTAAACTTGCCATATTGCTTGATGGCACTAATGCCTTCTTCTTTTACATTGCCAGCCACAATAGCCGAGAAAACACGTCTTAAGTTAGCCGCCAACAAATGAACGGGCTGATTTTTATCAAGCTGTAATTTGCTGACATTTTCGTGAGTAGGTGAAAATGGTTTTTGGAATTCGTGGTCAATTTTTAAAGACCAGTTAAAATAATAGGCATCTTCTTTAGCTTTTCGGTAGTCTCTAACCTCTGCAATACCAGCTTTCATTTCTCTGGCAGTCGAAACCGGATCATCAACAAAGATCTTGTATCGCTGTTTTGCTTTTTCTCCCAAAGTAATACCAATAAATTCATCAATCTGTTGAAAATAAGCCTCTGCGCTTTTTGGCCCCGTGAATACTAGCGGGAAAGGAATGTCCTGATTTTCAGGGTGAAGCAAAATACCTAACAGATAGAGAATTTCTTCAGCAGTACCCACGCCGCCCGGAAAGACAATAATACCGTGGCCGATGCGAACAAAACCTTCCAGTCTTTTTTCAATATCAGGCATGATGACCAAATCATTAACTATCGGGTTAGGAGCCTCTGCCGCAATAATGCCGGGCTCTGACATGCCCACATATCGACTGACTTTAAAGCGCTGCTTGGCATGCGCAATAGTAGCGCCTTTCATCGGGCCTTTCATCGCACCAGGGCCGCAACCGGTACAAATATCTATTCCTCTTAATCCCAGCTCATAGCCGGTTTTTTTGGTATATTCATATTCGTCACGGGATATTGAGTGACCTCCCCAACAAACGACTAATCGTGGATCTGTACCATACTTTGTAATGTCGGCATTGCGTAAAATATGAAAAACCGCATCAGTAATACCTTCGGAACTATCCAAATCAAAGTTGGGGCTATTGATGATTTCGTCGTTAACATAAACAATGTCTCGTAAAACGGAAAATAAATGTTCTTTTATTCCACGGATCATTTTGCCATCAACAAAAGCTGTTGAAGGTGCATTATTGATTTCGAGCTTAATGCCACGTTCTTCCTGTAATACACGAACTGAAAAGTCTTCATACTGACTCAGCAACGCTTCACTATCATCGGTATCATTACCGGAGTTTAAAACGGCCAGACAGCAGTTTCGCATCAAGCGATAAAGGCCACCCTGACTGGTATCCAGTAATCGGCTAATTTCAGATTTTGAAAGAAAAGTCAGATGTCTGTCAGGATAAATGACTGTACTGATTTTTTCGATATTAGATTTTAAATTCACTTTTCCCTTACTCATTATTATTGATTGTTTATTCAGCAATACTAGCACATTCCCTTGTTTTAACAACTGCCAGAACTAGAACACAATTTATAGATTGAAATGATTACAACACGTATGGCAAAAATCCTACAGCTATTATCATTAAACGCTGCTTTGATAATTCTTCAAATTGTTTTTAAATACGTTTTTTATCAGGGAGTGATGAAGTGGCATTATCAATAATATATACAAGAGCAGGGGTTGGGATTGAGGCGCCTTTGGTGACGGTGGAGACACATCTTTCAAATGGATTACCCAGTCTAAACATTGTTGGTTTACCAGAAACCGCTGTAAAGGAAAGCAAAGACAGAGTCAGAAGTGCATTAATCAATTCAAATTTTGAATTTCCTGCCAGACGCATCACCATAAATCTGGCACCAGCTGATCTGCCAAAAGATGGTGGTCGTTATGACTTGCCGATTGCATTAGGGATCTTGCTGGCCTCACAACAGCTTGATATCAGAAATATTGAAGATTATGAGTTTATGGGTGAGTTGGCTTTATCCGGAGAATTGCGGCCAATAAATGGTGTTTTACCCGCAGCGCTGGCAGCAAAAAGAGAAAAGAGAAAACTAATCGTGCCACAGAAAAATCTGGCTGAAGCACAGTTAATTGGTTATGACCATGTGATAGCTGGACGGCACTTGTTGGATATTTGTGCCTATTTGCAGGGACAAAAACAATTTGAATTTAAACCGGTTGTCCACAATAAAAAACAAATCATTCCTCAACCTGATTTACTGGAAGTCAAAGGTCAGTATGCTGCAAAACGAGCACTTGAGGTCGCAGCTGCAGGTCGACATAATTTACTGTTTATCGGCCCACCGGGGACCGGAAAAACCATGTTGGCAACAAGACTTGCTGGCATATTACCGGAAATGAGTGAAAAAGAAGCCATTGAATCAGCTGCCATCACATCAGTCAGTCATCAGGGTCTGGATGCCAGTTTATGGAAAAAAAGGCCGTTCAGAGCACCTCATCATACGGCATCGGCGGCAGCTTTGGTTGGTGGCGGCAGTAATCCAAAACCGGGTGAAATTTCTCTGGCGCATCATGGGGTTTTGTTTCTGGATGAGTTACCTGAATTTGATCGCAAGGTGCTTGAAGTTTTAAGAGAGCCGTTAGAATCTGGCATGGTGACTATTTCCAGAGCGGCAAGACAGGCAGAATACCCTGCCAAGTTTCAATTTCTGGCTGCAATGAATCCTTGTCCATGTGGACATTTTGGCAATGCAAGAGGGGTTTGTCGTTGTACATCAGATAAGATCAGGCGCTATCTTCTTAAACTATCAGGCCCTTTTATTGATCGAATTGATATGCACGTGGATGTGCCAGCCATGAGTCAGGAAGAACTAAAAGCGATCCCTGATGATCGTTGTGAGTCATCGGAAATAGTAAAAAAGCGAGTACTGACTGCGGTCAAAAGGCAAGTAGAGTTGCGTGGAAAGTACAACGCCATGCTCAATCCGAAAGAACTGGAACAGCAGATCAATTTCGCGCCAGAAGCAGAAAACTTTATTTTGAATATTCTGGAAAAACTGCGATTCTCTGCCAGAGCTTATCATCGGATCTTGCGAGTTTCCCGAACCATTGCCGATCTGGAAAATAGCGATCAGGTCACGCAAAAGCATTTGGGAGAGGCACTCAGTTATCGGCGGTTAGAGCGAATGTTGATGCAGGTGGCTTGATGTTTATTCGTCCTTAGTCTTAA
>Ga0224501_10002276_pt1 | contig 15036 bp, 11 predicted proteins | sample SF_Oct11_sed_USG_4_FD_169105 | JGI IMG/M metagenome (GOLD analysis project Ga0224501, IMG submission 169105) | Sediment microbial communities from San Francisco Bay, California, United States - SF_Oct11_sed_USGS_8_1 | ecosystem: Environmental > Aquatic > Marine > Sediment | place: USA...
GGCAAATCGGTCCCCAAGGTCCTGACCAGTGGGGATCACCAGGCGATAGCCCGTTGGAGATTGAAGCAGTCTCTAGGGCGAACCTGGCAGCGACGCCCAGATTTGCTGGAGACGCGCCAGCTGTCAGTGCAAGAGCTGGAATTGCTAAACGAATTTAAATTGGAACAGAATAGTTAAGACTTTTTGGAGTGAATGACATGAGCAAGCTTATCGATCAAATCGAAGCAGAACAAATGAAACAAGACGTACCCAATTTCGCCCCTGGCGATAACGTCATTGTTCAGGTCAAGGTAGTGGAAGGTACGCGTGAGCGTCTACAGGGTTTTGAAGGGATAGTTATCGCCAAGCGTAACCGTGGTTTGAATTCTTCCTTTACCGTACGAAAAGTGTCTCACGGTGAAGGTGTGGAAAGGGTGTTTCAAACGCACAGCCCGATGCTTCATTCCATCGAAGTAAAGCGTCGTGGAGACGTGTGCCGTGCCAAGCTCTACTATCTGAGAGATCGTCAAGGTAAGGCGGCTCGCATCAAGGAAAAATTGGGCGTACAGTAATTTGGAAGAGGCCAGAGTTTTCTTTGCTCTGGTCTCTTTTATCCCGTTTTCTGATAAAGCGGCAGATTGCCGGAAATCTTCCAACTTAGAATTCTCAGCGTTTCCAGGTGTACACTGATTTTTTGGTAGTCACCATTTTCCAGAAATCGTTCCATCTCCTCGCAGTATTGGGAGACTATCGGAAACCCCGCATTTCCCCCTGTGCCTTTGAGCTGATGGACCTTGGCTTTAAAGCGGACTAGATCTTCCTTGTGCCAGCAATCCATGATTTCAATGACTTCTTCTTCAAGATTGCTTACGAAGATGCATATAGCTTCACGGTAAAATTCATCTTCGTGAATCATCGTAGAAACCAGATTTTTTTCAGAAATTTTCGTCTCACTTTTCCTCGCAAGATATCGACTGATGACTTCCTTTAGCATTTCATGTGGTACCGGCTTCTCTAATAGTGCATCAAATCCCAGTTCCTGATAATTCTCCACTCGACTGGCTTCGGCTGTGAGCGCAACAATTGGTACCGTCTCCCCTCGTGTTCGGAGTAGTCGCGCCGCCTCTTTGCCATCCATGACGGGCATGGAAATGTCCATAAACACGAGATCATAGCTGTGTGTTCGTACGGCCTCTACTGCGAGCTGGCCATTTATGCATGTGTCGACTTCCAACCCAAGGCGTTTTAAAATCATAGTGATTAGCCTCTGGATATCGAGATTGTCCTCGACAAGTAAAACTTTGCCAACCAACATTTCTACTTGATTTTCGCTTTTTGTTGCAACTAAATTGGTTTTGTCTCTAGATTTACTCATATCGCTTCGTTCCAACATTCTGGCACTACCAATAGGTTCTGCAGGTATTGAAAGGTAATAGGCAAACCCGCTTTTTTCTAAGTCATGTCTAACTAATGTTCCATTTAGCGTATTGGTTAGTTTCTGAGTGACAAGAAAGCTTTGGCTTTGTTGCGCAGAATTCCTGCTTTTTAGCTGGATGAGATTTAGTGTTTTATAATAGGGGCTAGCACTATCAAGCTCAGCTTCTAATAGGTTTTTTTCGAAAATCAGGATATTGAGAGATTGCTCCTGTATGTTGTATGCGAGTGTAAATTGAATGGTTGCCTGCGAAGCGGTGTCGGCGATGTCGTTTATGATGTTCAGTAAAATCAATTTGACGCGGAAAGGGTCCAGTATCAATGAAGATGGGATCGGATACTCGTAGTTTATGTTTATAGTGATGCTGTGTTTTTTTAAGCGGGATGTAAACACGGATTCCAGGTCACTCATAAAAACATGAAGGGTAGTTTCGGTTGGGTCAGCCTGTAGCGTGTTGATGCTGTAGTCCGCAGTATTTAAATTGCGATTTAGTATTTTAAGTAGTGCTTTCCCGGTGGATGCAATTTCTTTTAACGCGCTTTTCTGTTCGATTTTGTTTTCATTCTCAAGTGAAGTTTGAGCATAGTCGGTAAGATATTGTAGTGGCGTATGTATTTCTCGTGACAGGTTGTTCATCAGAAGGGACATCACTTCATTGGTTCTTTCTGCTTCTTCTTTTGCCATAGCCAGTTCTCTGGTTCTCCCTTTTACCCGTGCCTCGAGTTGGCTTTGGGTGTCAATTAGTTGTTCAATATTATTTTCTATTGATTCTGCCATTTCATCAAAAGTTTTTCCGAGTATGGCTATCTCGTCGTTACCAGAAATGTTCGCTCTGACACGTAGATTGCCTGTTTTCAATTGCCGTGCAGTTTTTGTAAGTTGGTCTAGCCTGCGCGTCATTAGATAGCCGATGAACACACCAACAAAGGCTATAATTAGCATGCCTAACGCAGCAACCTTTAGGCCCAGTTCATAAGAGTTTATCATGGTGTCGTTATATGATTTGTGTGAGAACTTTATTGCGATGGCGCCAATTATTCCGGATCCGTTGCTGAGCGTAAGAGTCTTCCATTTCGCCTCTTTGGTATTATGTAGTTCTGGCATTGCTTCGCCAATGAGAGTAAGGTTATTGCTGACAACAACTACATTTTTGTGGTTTGCGAGAACTATTTCGTCAACCAAGGGGTCGGCAACCATTTCCTCAATGTAGGGTTGTAATTCATCATATTCAGCAGTTAATAATGGCGTTTTACTCAGCTCTGAAACAAGCTTGGTTAGCACTTGTTCATTAATTTCTGTTCTTTGAAAATTGTTATCTTCGATATAAGTAAACGTTACATATAGTGTAACAGTCATCATTATTACCTCAAGGGAGAAAATGATGGCTGCTATTCGAAACTTTAATGGAACACTAGACATGCGTGACTCTATTGTTGTTTCATTTTTCTGATTACATCGTAGGCAGTGTCATCAATTTCCTTAAATGGATTTAATCTGCCTCTAGTGAGTAATCTTTTTCCTTCTTCAGTTGTGCCCCAGGATAAAATTGCCCTTTTTATCGCTGCCTTGTCTTTTTCGGGAACACGGCTATGTATCGCAAACAAAGCATGAGGAATCTTTTTGGATTCGGCGATCACCTTCATTTTTCTTTTCATTTTGTGTTCAAAAAAACGCACCATAGGCGCCGCAGAAACACAGGCCTCGGCGTCTCCAATGACCACTTGTTGCATACAGGATAAATGACTACGGTGGTAATTAACTGAGAAATCACTTTTGAACTGATAACCGCTAGATTCAATATGTGACTGGAAAAGATGCCTAACTGCTGATGTTTCAGGAGGAAACGCTATGCGCATTCCTTTCAATTCATCCAGTTTCGAATAAGGCTTTTCTTCAAGTGTTACTAAAACGGCGCTAAGTGGTTCTGTGCGAGTTGCAACGGCTTGATAACCGTCATCACCGGATACGCTTATGTAGTCAAACGGTTGTAAAAAGGCTACATCAAATACTTTCTTGCCTAGGCTATCACTAAATTTGTCAAATGTAGTGTTTGATCTGAGTTTGAATTTTTTTCCGGTAGATTTCGCCAAGTCTGCAGCGATTGGAGAAAAAACTTTTTCAAGTTCTTTGGGTGGAAGGTGAGGAAATACGCCCAGTGTATAAACTCTTTCTTCTGAATCAGCAGGATTGGAGAAGGCTAATAACAGTAAGCTGAGAACAAATACGCTCTTGTTTATCTTTAGATATAAAGGGCTTGAAATATTAACGTTCATGCATTTTACCTAGTATTGGCGGGCCTTGAGGCATCCTAAATCTTAGGGGAAAAACCATGTTTTTTTATCGGTAGTTATACTAATGTGTTGACCTTTCAAAGATAAAAACCTTAGTGCCAGGGGTGGTTTTGTGACGTTGGTCACAAAAGAAATGTTCTTAGATTTATTCCACACGTCGACTCAGGAAGCCGAATTGAGGGGGGGTTACGAATGAATAACCTTTGTTTTTTCTACTGTGAAAGTAGTTTAAAAATGAATGGGGTAGGAAAATAGAAGAAAAGTTTCGGTCCAATAGAAAAAAGCGTCATAAGATCATTGATAAAGATTGAAACGCTTGTAAGTCCGGCTAAACTTAAGGAGTTGGGGCCTAATTAATCTGCTTTGGAGTGCTTGTTCGTTTTCGGATTGAATTTGAGCCGCTACTTTAACGAGTGCCCATTAGCTTGAGTGCTGAGGGTAGTTCTTCCTTTATTAAATTTAATTAGTTAGGCTTAAATGGTATTAATAGTAGATGACAATGAACAAAACCTAACGTTGCTCTCTATTCTTTTGAAAAAAATAGAATGTCGTTTCGATATTTCAAAAGATGGATTGGATGCGTTGGCAAAGGTGGAAAGCGGTCAATATAGTCTAGTCATGACAGATATTCGCATGCCTCTGATGGATGGGTGTGTGCTGTGTGAGAATATAAAGAAGAAGCACCCTAAACTCCCAGTTATTGCCATTACCGCCAAGGCCTTACCAGGCGACAAGGAGGAAATTCTTTCACATGGCTTTGATGGATATATTGAAAAGCCCATAGCCCTTGAACAGTTCTGGGAACAGGTGTTAAAGTTCGTGGCCCTGGAAGAATCGATTCCAGGTTAGTTGCAACCATCAGGAAAGGGATAGCACTTGTCTTCTGAGTTTATTAAGGAGTCTACTCTTGTTTGCCCCCATTGTGGTCATTCGGAAAAGCTCGTCATGCCTACTGACTTTTGTCAGTATTTCTACGACTGCACGCAATGTCATGCTGTGATTAAGGCTAAAAAGGGCGATTGCTGCGTATTCTGTTCTTACGGCGATGTACCATGCCCACCTATTCAATTAGACAAAGGGTGTTGCTCGACTTAATTGTCACAATACTGTCATATCCCCTTATTACACTGCTTCGCATATAAACAAAAACGTGAAGGACAAGCTATGTGCACACGAAATTTAACTTCATTAATTTTCGCTCTGGGCTTATTGATTTCTAGTTTTGGAATCAATGCCTTAGAAGACAGTCTTCCCGAATATAAAAAGGCTAGCGGGGTTTCTGGCAATCTCTCCAGCGTGGGTTCCGATACCTTGGCGAATCTGATGACGCTTTGGGCTGAAGAATTTAAACGCAACTATCCGAACGTGAATATCCAGATACAAGCGGCAGGTTCATCCACGGCTCCTCCCGCTTTAACGGAGGGGACTGCCAATTTGGGTCCCATGAGTCGAAAAATGAAGGATAAGGAATTACACTCCTTCGAAAAGCGCTTTGGTTATAAGCCCTACGCCATACCCGTCGCCATTGACGCCCTGGCGGTTTATGCGCATAAAGACAATCCAGTAAAAGGGTTGACGATACCGGAAGTGGACGCCATTTTTTCTTCTGCGCGCAAATGTGGTCTGGGCAAAGACATAAAGACTTGGGGTGATGCTGGTCTTTCCGGAAGCTGGGCTAACAAGAATATACAACTTTTCGGTAGAAATTCCGTATCGGGTACATATGGTTATTTCAAGAAAAAAGGCCTTTGCAAAGGTGACTTCAAGGCCACTGTGAATGAGCAACCGGGATCGGCCTCTGTGGTACAGTCTGTGTCCAGTTCTTTAAATGGCATAGGTTATTCGGGTATTGGTTATCGTACCTCAGGGGTGAATGCAATCCCCATAAGCAAGGGAGAGGGTAGTCCCTATGTGGAGGCTACTCCGGAGAATGCTGTCTCAGGGAAATATCCATTGAGCCGATTCCTCTATGTCTATGTCAACAAGGCACCCAATAAACCCTTGGCTCCACTGGATAGAGAGTTTATCCGCATGGTCCTCTCCAAGACGGGCCAAAAGGTGGTTGAAAAGGACGGCTATGTTGCACTGCCTACTAAGGTCGTAAATAAGTATTTGAAAGAATTAAAATAAATTTACAAGGCAACACCTCGCCAAATCGGGCGGGGTGTTGTCACATTTCTGTAACATTAGCGGCGTAAGCTCCCACAAATGAGTCAGGCCAACTCCACCGATACCGTCCAAAGACCCGTTGTTTCCACCTCCATGCGCAGGTTGAAAGACAGGCTGACCACTCATTTTATGGGGGTGGGTGGCGTAAGCGTCATAATCGCTATCCTGCTTATTTTCTTCTATCTGCTTTATGTAGTAATTCCGCTTTTTCTGCCTGCCTCGTTGGAACGTTCGGGTAGCTATGCGCAACCTGGGCCTTCGTTTGGTAAAACAGTACATATCACCATCGAAGAACAAAACGAGATTGCCGTCCGTTGGACTGAGCAGGGCGCTGGCGTGTTTTTTGACGCGCGAACAGGTGAGGTCTTGCAGAACAAAACCCTGCCTAAGCCTGAAGAAGTAAAAATCACCTCATTTGCTGCCGGAAATCTAAATAGCGCCACAATCGCGTACGGCTTTTCAAATGGACAGGCCCTGGTAGCCAAGCAGCGTTTTCGCCTGAACTACACTGAGGGTGGTCGTGAAGTCATACCTCAATTGGAGTATCCGCTTGGCGAAGAGCCGGTGCAGGTCTCTGAAGAGGGTGATGAGTTGCAAAAAATTGCGGTGGAAGTGGGTGAGGAGTCCACCACCATTGTAGCACTCGGTGAAAATAACAACCTCGTCATCGCCAGTTTTGGTTCTGAATCAGATGGCCTGATGGGTGAGCTTTCAGAAGAAAAAGAATTTGTCATCACGCGCGGACTTGTCTCAAATCTTTCCAGTATTCAAGCACTGCTGATCTCTCAAGATCAGGCCATACTCTATGCGGCGCATACCAATGGAGAAGTCTCTGTTTTTGATATCAGAGACAAGCAGTCTCCCACTTTTATAGAGCGGGTGCCTGTAGTAGGTAAGAACGCCCAAGTGACTGCGTTTCGTTTTCTTACCGGCGGTATATCTTTACTTATTGGTTCTTCTGATGGGCACATCCAACAATGGTTTCCAGTTCGCCGGGAAGATAGCGTCCATCTAACGCGTATTCGCGAACTAGAACCCTCCAGCGCAGCAATTACAGACCTTGTTACAGAGCAGCGTCGCAAGGGTTTTATCAGTATCGATGCTCAGGGCACGCTTGCTGTCCATCACAGCACGGCAAAGCGCACGATGGCTTCAGAGAAAATCTCGGACAGTGTCTTAAGTCATGCCATGCTCTCGCCTCGAGCAGACACAGTGCTGATTGAAGAGCTCAATGGCAGTTACCAACTGGTGAAACTTGAAAATGAGCATCCCGATTTCTCCTGGTCAGTCTTGTGGGAGAAGATCTGGTATGAAAGTTACGAAGAACCCGGTTATGTCTGGCAGTCTTCTTCGGCCTCAAACGATTTTGAACCTAAATTTTCTCTTATGCCACTGGCATTTGGTACGCTAAAAGCGGCCTTCTATGCATTATTGTTTGCAGTTCCACTGGCGTTGATGGGCGCGATCTATACCGCGTATTTTATGGCACCCAAGATGAGGGCCATGGTCAAACCAACTATAGAAGTCATGGAGGCCTTGCCCACAGTCATACTCGGGTTTCTGGCTGGCCTGTGGCTGGCGCCCGTCGTGGAAAGCCATTTGCCCGGGGTGTTTAGTTTGTTGATCATCTTGCCTCTGGGTGTACTGTTGTTTGCCTATCTATGGCAACAAATCCCCTCTAATCTTCGCGCGAGAATCCCCGATGGTTGGTTACCCGCAATTTTAATCCCCATCGTTATCGCCTTGGGTTGGGTGAGCATGAGCATGAGTCAGCCTATGGAGGCCGCTTTCTTTGGTGGCGATATGCGTTTGTGGTTAGGTAACGAATTGGGCCTGGAGTTTGATCAGCGCAACTCACTGGTGGTTGGCATTGCAATGGGTGTGGCGGTGATTCCGACCATCTTTTCCATAGCTGAAGATGCGGTTTTTAATGTTCCCAAGCATCTGACATTTGGTTCGCTGGCCTTAGGCGCGACACCCTGGCAGACTCTGATAAGAGTAGTGATCCTCACCGCAAGTCCAGGCATTTTTTCGGCCATTATGATCGGATTGGGACGGGCAGTGGGTGAGACCATGATTGTACTCATGGCGACGGGTAATACGCCGGTGATGGATATGAGTATTTTTCAGGGCATGCGTACCTTGTCAGCCAATATCGCGGTGGAAATGCCAGAGTCGGAAGTGGGGAGCACGCACTATCGCATCCTCTTCCTGGCGGCGCTGGTTTTGTTCCTGATTACCTTTGTGTTCAATACCATGGCGGAATTGGTCCGTCAGCGGTTAAGAAAGAAATATAGTTCTTTATAATGCGTAAATGGTTTAAAAGTGGTGACCCCTGGGTCTGGTTAAATGCGGCAGCCGTAAGTGTGAGCCTGATTGTTGTATTGGGTTTGATCATGCTGATTGCCGTGCGTGGATTTGGTCATTTTTGGGCGACTCCTGTTTTCCAGGCCGAGTATCAGTTGCCGGGCACTGAAGCCGTGTTGGTGATTGGTGAGGTGCACGAAAGTGAAGTCGTATCGGTTGATCGCCTGAAAAATACAGGCGTCAATGTGGAAGGACTAGATCCGAGGATTGAACGCCAGCTAGTCAAGGTGGGTAATCGAGATTTACTCGGCAGTGATTTTCGTTGGGTGCCTGTTCCATTTCTTAAAAATATTCAATATCCCGAAAATATTGTCGTCATCGAGCGTAGAGAATGGGGGAATTTCTTTGGTTTTCTTGTTGCCCTCAAACGCGGGCAGGATACTATCGCTCAGGGCGATGCAACGAAAGAGCATTTAGCCGTAGCACTGGAGCGTGCCCAGGAACTGCACAAGCAAATTCGGGTTATCGAGAAATCGGAAATCGGTTCCATCAACTATAGTATGGAGCGCCTGCGCCTGCAAAGACGTGGTTATGAACTTGAAAAAGAGCTGACTCCGGAAATCGAGCAGAAACTGGCGCAGGAGCGTAGCGCTCTGGAGTCTGAATATCAGGGTTTACAGAAGCGACTGAATGAACTGTATACTGAAATCAAGCGAGATGTCCTTGTTGCAAAGATATCCGATGGACGTGAGCTCAATATCCCGCTGGCACAGATTGTTCGTTTTTATGAACCCAATGCCATGGGCCTCTTTTCAAAACTGGCTCACTATATAGAAAAATTGGTCGAATTTGTATTTGACGAACCCCGGGAGTCCAATACCGAAGGCGGCATCTTTCCTGCCATTTTTGGGACGGTGATGATGGTTATCATCATGGCCATTATTGTGACGCCTTTCGGAGTGGTTGCTGCCGTGTATCTCTCCGAATACGCGAAGCAGGGATTTCTAACGCGAGTGATTCGCATTGCGGTAAACAATCTTGCCGGTGTGCCCTCGATTGTTTACGGTGTCTTTGGGCTGGGGTTTTTCGTCTATTTCCTGGGGGGCAGCCTGGATCAGCTCTTTTTTCCCGAAGCATTACCCTCGCCTACCTTTGGTACGCCAGGTATATTGTGGTCTTCCTTAACATTGGCAATTCTGACTGTGCCGGTTGTTATTGTCGCGACCGAGGAAGGTCTGTCTCGAGTGCCTAAAGCCATTCGGGAAGGGAGTCTGGCCTTGGGAGCGACCAAGGCAGAGACTTTGTGGAGAACGGTATTGCCGATGACCACTCCCGCGATGATGACGGGTTTAATTTTGGCGGTTGCCCGAGCGGCAGGTGAAGTGGCCCCTTTGATGTTGGTCGGCGTTGTGAAACTGGCACCCACTCTACCCATGGACGGCGACTTCCCCTTCCTGCATCTGGATAGAAAATTTATGCATCTGGGCTTTCACATCTATGATGTGGGCTTTCAGAGTCCTAACGTGGAGGCGGCTCGTCCCCTGGTCTATGCAACGGCATTGCTTTTGGTGGCAGTCATTATTGTTCTGAATCTTGCAGCGATTTATTTTCGAAATCGTTTGCGTGAAAAATATCGATCATAGTGGATAGGTACTTGTAATATGAGCACGAGGGAATCTATGACGCACGGTTTTGATCTGGAGGCATTGGGACGCGCGCGTTCACATTTATCTCTTAGAAATGAAAATATCTGCATCGAGGCCAGAGATCTCCAGCTTTTTTATGGTGACAAGCAGGCTTTGCATAATATCAATATGCGTATCCCCGAAAAAAGGGTCTCCGCATTTATTGGTCCTAGCGGCTGCGGCAAATCGACTCTTCTGCGTTGCTTTAACCGAATGAACGATTTGGTTGAAACCTGTCGAATAGAGGGTCAGATTGAGATCAATGGTACCAATATAAATAACAAAGCCCTGGATGTAGCGGAGCTAAGGCAAAAAGTAGGCATGGTATTCCAAAAGCCAAACCCTTTTCCCAAGTCTATCTATGAAAATGTAGCCTACGGCCTGCGCTTGCAAGGCGTTAAAAGCCGACGGATACTGGACGAAGTGGTGGAAAAGTCTCTGCGTGGCGCGGCGCTATGGGATGAAGTGAAGGACCGCTTACACGATAGTGCCCTGGGTCTTTCAGGCGGTCAGCAGCAGAGATTGGTGATTGCCCGGGCCATCGCCATTGAGCCGGAAGTCTTGCTACTCGACGAGCCCGCATCCGCTTTGGACCCGATCTCAACATTAAAGATTGAAGAACTAATTAACGATCTAAAAAGTAAATATACCATCGTTATCGTTACCCATAATATGCAACAGGCAGCACGGGTTTCTGATTACACAGCCTTTATGTATATGGGTGAACTTATAGAATTTGGTGATACAGACAGCCTGTTTACCAATCCTAAAAAGAAGCAGACAGAAGATTACATAACCGGTCGTTACGGCTAAAGGCATGAGGGCCACCAGATGGATAAGCTAAATATAGATCACCATATTTCCCGTCGTTTTAATGTCGAGCTGGAAGAAATTCGCAGTCGAGTCCTTGCGATGGGTGGAATGGTGGAAACACAGATACGAAATGCTATTACTGCACTCGTGGATGGTGACACAGAGCTGGCTGAGGAAGTCATTAAGAACGACGCCAATGTGAATCTCGCTGAAGTGGCCATTGATGAAGAGTGTAGCCATATTATTGCTAGACGACAGCCTGCTGCTTCGGATCTGCGATTGATTATGACAGTCATTAAAACTATTACTGATCTGGAACGCATTGGTGACCAGGCAGAACGGATAGCACGAATGGCGAAGCGCTTGGCGGAGCTGGAGCGTCCGAAAAATCAATACGTGGAAATCAGTAGTCTGGGAGAGCATGTCCTGAAAATGTTGCAGAACACGCTGGATGCCTTTGCTCGTATGGATGCGGAGGCCGCGATAGAGGTCGCCAAAGAAGATAAGAAAGTGGATATTGAATACGACGCGGTGATGCGTCAGTCACTCACCTACATGTTGGAAGACACGCGTAACATTACCCGTATGCTGGATGTGATGTGGTCGGCAAGGGCCATTGAGCGTATAGGTGATCACGCGAAGAATATCTGTGAATATGTAATATTTCTAGTGAAAGGCAAAGACGTACGTCACATCAGTATCGAGCAGGTGGAAGAGGAGCTACATTCCGATTCCAAGAAGCAGTAAGAAGGATAAAGGACATAAGCAGACAAACCGCCATTACGTGCAACAACCAGGAATGACGAATCACCATCACAATGGGTGTAAGGGAGATGCGCACAGCTACGCGCAATATTTCACTGGATTTGACAATGTCCGCAATAGGTGGCGAGACACGGTAGTAGAGATCCACAAACCAGGCCCCCGCTGCTGATTGCAACAAGACTGAATCTCGGAAGCCTCTCAGATCTTCGACAAAACGGTGACCCAGTGAGCCGTACGCGGCGGTGGCAATAAAACACTTGTCACGGTGAACCTGCGTGTAGGCTTCAGCTACATTATTTCTGTCTTCATCGAACATCTCTCTGATATCGCTGTAAAACGTCGGCCTTTCTTCGCGAGCGGTGACCTGTACCCGTGTACGCACGGTTCGGTCGACCAAGACGGGGCGCGGTTCGACTTCCATTACCACAGTACGTGTCTCGTTTGCCTCAAGTTTTGTGAGTGTGCATCGCGTTTCGATATAGCTGGTGTCACATTGCATGCCCTCTGCAATTACATTTTTATGTGTGACTCCGCCAGGTTCTTGTTTCAAACTGCGGTAATGGTCTTCAGGAAAATATACATAGTCTTTAACAGAGAATTTGACACAGGTAGCATACTCACTTGAATGGTTCGTGATTTGAATGGTGTAGCGGTTATTCTCTTCTGCGAGCAGGCCTTTTTTGTCGATGTTAATTTTAACGCCGATATCGCGAAACGGATCTACAGGATTTAGAAAATAGTAGGTTCCCAAATCGTCTTTGGCCAAGACCGTATTGCTAAAGGTGGGGCCACCCACCAATAGGGCCTCTGTCAGATTGGGTTTGCTGCTGCCCGTTAGCAAATCATTCAAGTCTTCCTGATAACATTGCTGATTGTAGAAAGCGGGGACTGCAAGTGTGAGATAGCTAGCAGTTTGAATCCCGGCGGAGTTCGGGGCTGAGCCTATCATTGTGGCACCGATGGCACCTGCAGATGAAATAGCGTTGAGCCTGCTGTTTCCTTCATACTGGGTAAGCAGCTTGGTAAACTCCCAACCCTCCATATATTGAAATAGAGGTGGTTTTTCCTTGTCGTACTTCGGCTCTCCCAGGTTTAACATGGCGTTTGCCTGTTCGCTTGAGTTGATAGTTTCATATCCCACTGGCACGCCTGAGTCGATGGAGATAATTTTTTGGTTGCTTGAGATAGGCAAGGCAAAGGGACCCACGTGGCCGCCCACGCTTAGATTAAACCAAAGATGAGGGGTGTAGATTTTTGTTTCTCCGACAACATCCGTCACAATGTGACCGAGGACACTTAAGCCTGTCCCATCGGCGAACTTGTCGAGTTTGAGTTTGATCCCTTCTGCGTGGTATCGCGCGGTGTCATCGATATCCAGTGCCAGACTCTTTTCTGCTGTAAGAGGGAGCCCTAGGTCGAATGCAAAATATTTCGATTCTACCTTTGCCCAATAGACGGGACGTTTGAAATCAGGTGCAGACGCCTTATAACTAATGCCCACGATTATTCCACTATTGGTCACATCCAGGGCCTCGGCCTGGTCATCGCAGTCAATGTAGTAAACAGCGTTGACAACACCTGCGGTGGGGTCCAGGTTAAAGTCTGCATTCTCGGTAGGACACACTGTTAGGTCGGGCCAAGGGGGAATAAATTTGCCTTGTTCATCTGTAAAAACCTGATAGCACTCCGTTCCGGGTTCTCTTCCTGCTGGGCAGGGAAGAATTCCGCGTTTATACGGATCGAGCTTTTTTGGGACATAATTCAGGCTGGCATTTTGTTCCCAGTAGACTGCCGCGTACTGCCCATCGACGCTTTGATTGCGCCCCACGATAATTTCACTTCCGAAATCCGAAACGGAATTATTATTGTCATTCATTGCGGCCATATCGCCGCTCAAATTGTACGCAGGGAGTAGGCCGAGCGTTTCCCATGAAACGATTGCGTTCGTTCCATCAAAGCGCCACACTTCTAAATTTCCGCTGGAAGCTTGTACCAGAAAACGGTGCTTTCCCAGGATATCGGTATTGAAATCGATAACGGTATCGCCTGCAGCGCCTACGATAAAGTGCTCATAACGGGATGCGAAAACATCTTCTATAAGAAGGGAAATGAAAAATGTAACCAACAGACAGAAAAATTTGCAGTTTCTCATCGACTCAAACCGGCCAGCGTCATCACAGTTAGACCCAAGATCAGATTGAAGCCAATGATTTTGCGTATGGTGGCCAGATTTTTCCCTGCAGCCGGGTAGTCTTTATTTGCGACATGGGTTTTTAGGTGTCGATAGGGAAAGAAAAAGACAATCGCAAACAGGGCACCCATTATGGGTCCCAGGGTAGTCATGGCCTTTACTGTTACAGGAGAAGAGGCCAAATCACCGTACAGTTCGCCCACCAGCCAGATGCCTGAACTGGGCAGGGCCAAAACCGACAGCCAAACCCAAGGGAAAAAGCGTCTAAAAACAGAGGACCACAGTTCCAGCCTTTCCGGCGGTTCAAGTTTTTCCACCGCAGCGGGGCGCAGGAACGTATAGGCGAAGAACATTCCTCCTACCCAGACCAGTGCAGCAAACAGATGCAAAACCATGATAATCATGGCATTAGTTTAACACGGTTAAGATATAGAGAAGCTTAAGACAAAAAATTATTTAGTCTGAATTTCTTGGCCCTGTGCGTAGACGCGAAGCCAGCCATCGATTTGGTTGATTAGGCGGTCCTGTTGTTTGGAAAAGTAATGATCGGCCCCCGTTATATTGAGTTGGCGGTAGCCCAGATTTTGGGTCTTTTTCCAGGCCAATTGACGTACCTTCACGGTTCGTTGTGGGCTCGTTTGTGTCGGGTTCGCACGCCCACTGCGCTGGGCGGCCTCCAGTCTGGAGTTGGCTCCTCTGAGCACGTCTGGATTATCCAGTTCACCATAGATATCCAAGACCGGTATCTGTAATTTGCTTAGACTACTGGCCACGTCCTGCCATGCCCCAGGCTGCTCTGGTCGGGTTGTAAAGCCGATTCCCACCAGTGCTCTGACCGAGTCTGCTGGCTGTTGCGAAAGATAATGAGCGGCCACGCTGGCGGAGTGCCCATGGGCCACAATCACGATATTCAACACGTTTTTATTCTGAAAATGATTGATGGCGGAAGTGATACGCTTCTCGCTGTCCACATAGAGCCATTGCAGGCTTTCATTGTCATCTTGGTTGTCATCAAAGCTGGGCATCATAAGTGATAGAGTGTTCCAGCCTGATTGAGTGAGCCTTTGGCGCAGGGGCGCAATGATCTGGGGCCAGTCCGGATGGGTTCCCACATCATGCAAAAGAATCACACCTCCTTGAAGATCGGATCTGGGGCTTTCTTTATAGAGGGAAAAAATCTGCCAACCATTTTCATCCAGCCATACCACCTCTTTGTCATTACTGGTCGTCACCAAGGCCTCGCCCAGCAATTTTTCAGTCCACAGATTGCCGGCATGCAATTGAGTGGATGAAATAAATATGATAAAAAACAGTAGAATAGAAAATGTTGGGCTGCCCTGGCTTGCTGCGGGGGCTGAAAAAGATTTTCGGTTCAGGTATATTGCCCGGTCCCCAGGTTTG
>Ga0224501_10002277_pt1 | contig 15034 bp, 15 predicted proteins | sample SF_Oct11_sed_USG_4_FD_169105 | JGI IMG/M metagenome (GOLD analysis project Ga0224501, IMG submission 169105) | Sediment microbial communities from San Francisco Bay, California, United States - SF_Oct11_sed_USGS_8_1 | ecosystem: Environmental > Aquatic > Marine > Sediment | place: USA...
TACCCCATATTATGTACGTCTGGCGGTGATGGCTCCTTAGATGAAGGTTCGCGCCGGGCGGGCTTTAAGAAAGCAATCGTTAAAAAAGATATGGCAGGACTGAACGAGCTTCTACTTGGTAGAATCAAGTCCAGGTTGTTTGATGTGGCCGCCAATATTCTTTTGGTTGAAGATTCGAAAGCACTTGCAGAGTTAACTACCGTGTTGTTTGAACGGAATAAGCAAAACATTGTGCATGTTACCTCGATTGCAGAGATGAAGAAGGAATTTAGTCGCCAGGAATTTGATTTGATTATATCTGACTATCATTTGGAAAATGGCGAGACAGGTTCCGACGTTATCAGCTATGTCAGAGGATATGAAAGCCTGATAAAAAGTGACACCCCGATTCTGATGGTCTCAGCAGAAGCAAATCAAGCGACGCGAAATACGCTCCTTGAACAAGGCGCAGACGATTTTATACTAAAGCCTTATAATGAAGGCGAAATACTGATACGGTCGGCCAATTTAATCAAAACAAAACGTTTGTTGGCCAAGTCTAAGGTGCAAAAACAACAGTTGATGAAACTGGCACTAACCGACCACCTTACTGGTCTTTACAATAGGCATAGCCTTTTTGATATTGGCCCTAAGTATGTAAGCAATGCGGTACGACACAAACTGTCCTTGGCCTTGATGGTATTTGACTTGGATCACTTTAAGAATATCAACGATACACACGGGCATTCGGTGGGGGATACCGTTTTACACTCGGTAGCAGGGACTCTGCAACTAAGCTGCCGAGCTGAAGATATCGTGGCCCGATTCGGTGGTGAAGAATTCGTGATGGTGTTGACCAATTGTGGTCTGGAAGATGCGGCAGCGAAGGCTGAGTTCTATCGCAAGGCCATTGAAGAGAGTAAGCCAGATGGAATCACGATTACCTCAAGTATCGGGGTTGCTCAGTTGGAAGCCGGTGACAATTTTCAAAGTCTATTCGATAAAGCAGATGAAGCAGCTTATCAGGCGAAAGACGGCGGTAGAAACATGGTGGTTACTGCTACCGTCAATAAGAAAAACAAGGCAAAAAAAGCGAGCTGAACGAATTAAACATCCATCTATTTTCCTTCTCAGATTTCAATCTGTTGAGTCCGTTTAGGAGTAGCAAAGTCTACACCCCTAAAACTGTTCTTAGCGGATGCAAAAACACGTCTAAGGCTTTATGATAGTCCCTAGGGTAAATCGCTAGGGAACGTTATGAAATATCGTAAACTGGGCAGAAGCGATCTGGATGTGAGCCTGATCGGACTGGGAACCATGACCTGGGGCCTGCAAAACACGCAGGAGGAAGGGTTTGAGCAAATGGACTACGCGCTTGAGAGTGGTATTAATTTTTTTGACACCGCCGAAATGTATGCTATTCCACCCAGCCCCAAGACCTACGGCACCACAGAGACCATCATAGGTAATTGGTTTGCTGCGCGGAAAAACCGTGAAAAAGTGATTCTGGCCACCAAGATTACCGGCCCGGGTCTGTCATGGATCAGGGAAAAAGACGCCATTATCGATAGGAAGAATGTGCTAGAGGCCGTGGAAGCCAGCCTCACCCGCCTGCAAACCGATTATATAGACCTTTACCAGTTGCACTGGCCCAATAGAGGTTCCTATCATTTCGGTAAAACCTGGAACTACGCGCCGACATTTGATACACAAAAAGAGCAGGATAATTTCTTGGAAGTATTGGAGACGATGCAGTCTCTGATCGCCGAAGGAAAAATCAGACATTTTGGTTTGTCCAATGAAACCGCATGGGGTATGTGTAAATGGCTGGAAATGTCTAGTCAACACCATTTGCCCAGAGCAGTTTCCATTCAAAATGAATACTCTCTGCTTTGTCGCCACTTCGAATCGGATCTGAGTGAAATCGCGATCAATGAAGACTGTGGATTACTGGCCTGGTCGCCTTTGTGTCGAGGGATGTTGAGCGGCAAGTATCTCAATGGTGCCCGTCCGGAAGGTGCCCGATTAACAATTGAAACCCGAGTAGAACACAGGCCTAGTCCTCAAACAGAAAGCGCTATCGAGCGTTATATTGTGCTGGCAAAAACGCATTCACTAGACCCCTGCCAAATGGCGATCGCATTTGTTGCCTCCAGACCCTTTGTGAGTTCGGTTTTGATTGGTGCGACGAACATGTCTCAACTGAAAACAGATATCGCTTCCGTTTCAGTAGACCTGGGAGATGAAGTGCTGAATGGAATAGAGGAGATACGAAGGACGTATCCTGCTCCTTTCTAGTCTATGTTTGATCCGGTTCACCTCGAAATATCCAATATCTATAAAAAAGACTCGGGCCGTGTACTTGCCACTTTGATGCGATTGCTGGGTGATCTGGATCTTGCGGAAGAAACCATGCAATTTTTTGTTTATTTCACTATGGGTGAGAATACTCCCATGAACCCACCCAGTCCTGAAGGAATGGCCAAAATGGGCAAATTCATGCAGAAATCGTTTGAGAGCGGAAAAATTGTCGCCACGGGTAAACTTCCTAAGGACGTGACTTACGTTACGCTGGAGAAGGGAAATTTTTCTATCTCGGATGGGCCTTTTATCGAAGGTAAGGAATTGATTCCTGGATTTACTGTGATCAGTGCAGACTCGAAGCAGGAGGCATTGGAATGGGTTCAGGAGTTAAGAGAGTGTATGGGTGATGGTACGATTAAAATGGCCCAATTGATGGGGACAAGTGCAGAGGATATGAAGCCACCCAAGTAATAAGATGGTAATGGCACTCAGCTTGTTTTTTCGAGACGAGTTGGGTGTCTTTCTCTATTTAAGAATTCGAACGATGCGAAATCCGAAAATAGGACTACGACTGGTGAGTTTTGCAGAAAGTCTATTGCTGGCGCGTCCTTTTTCCGCTTCTTCTTTCCATGAGCCACCGCGCAATACACGATTTGTAGACTGACACTGATTGGTCCATGCGCTGCCATCAGAGGGGGCATTTTCGTAATTATCGTGATAGCAGTCTTCCACCCATTCTCTAGCATTGCCACTCATATCGTATAGGCCGTAGGCATTGGGTGACTTACCAGCCACAGTTTGCTGATAGACCGTGGTCTTGGAAGTATACCATCCCAGTGAACCAGCGGTTCCGGTGCCACAGTAATCGGTATCTTTTCCTGCGCGACAGGCATATTCCCATTGTGCCTCGCTGGGCAGCATATAGCTGCCCTTGTCACTGGCGGGTTTGTTTTGATTTAGCCAGTAAGCAAACTTACGCACATCATTCCAGGAAACAAACACCACGGGTGCCGCATCTCCATGGGAGTTGGCATCCATAAATTCATCGGTCACCAAATCGATACGGCTGGATTCTTTTATATAGTCTTTAAAATGCGCCAGCGTGACTTCAGTAGACATGATTTGAAAGCTGGGAACACTGACCTTATGCTGTGGCAGTTCGTCAAACATAATTCCTGTGATATTCGAAGGGGAGCCCATCATAAAGCTACCACCGGGGACGGTTACAAACTCCATGCCCAGAAAATTTTTATATGTGCCACTCTTTGCGGCCTGTGCGTTCGAAGTGGCTATACTGCACAGCAGAAAGCAGAGCATGAGTGACGATTTCAGCGTTAAATCTTTAATCACGACATGCTCCTCTATGGCAGGGTCGCCGCAATGCGAAAGCCGTTGCCGTAATACCAGTTACCAGGTTCTCCGGCCAGGCGATAAGTGGCTTGCGAGAAGGCTTCACTAAAACGCCAGGAACCCCCTCTTAATACACGGGAAGCGATGGCCTCGCTTTTCAAGGGCACACCGCGACGTTCTTTCGATCTGGCATCATAGTTTAGTCGCTCTATCGTAAGCGCACCTTCAATTTCGGAAGTCGTTCTCTTTGCCATGGAAGACTCCACTTGACTAATCGCGCGTTGTAAAACCACATTGGCATCCATACTCAGGGTGGTCCAGGCGCTGCCATCGCTAGGTGCACCGACGTAATTGTCATGGTACACATCTTCCACCCATTGCCAGATACTGCCGGACATATCATACAGACCCCAGGCATTGGCCTTTTTGCTGGCCACTTCGTGCTGGTGATCGCTTTCATTACGATTTACCCAGCCGACATCGAACACGTTATCGCTGCCACAGAATTTTTGCTTTTTTCCGGCTCGACAGGCGTATTCCCACTCCGCCTCTGACGGCATGCGGTAGATGTGTTTATCGCTATTGGGCTTGTTTTCGTTTAACCAACGGATAAATTCCTGGGCTTCATGCCAGGCAACCTGGACGACCGGCGCGTTTTCACCATACGAATTGAGTCGGATAAATTCTTCATTATAAAGACCCCAATCGTCTTTACTTTTTGTTTCGCCTATTGCTTCCAGGTATTTTTTATATTGTCCCGAGGTGACGGGAGTACTCGCCAGTTTAAATTTGCGAATGCTCACCTTGTGACGCGGTATTTCATTTTCATTGGCGTTTACATTGATTTCGCCGCATTCCGGTTTGACAGTGGGCAGCCCCAAAAAGCTGCGTTTTCGATTCTCTTTACGCATGCCTTCAGTCATTTTGCATGAACCCATGTCAAAACTACCTGCTGGGATATCGACGAGTTTAATGCCCATGAAATTGGTGAACTCTGCTGCGCTTATATCGGTGCTCACGAGAAGAGGAAAAGCAACGCAGGAAAGGAATGCGGTAAGACAACTAAAACGGGTTTTTTTTATATTCATACTACTAGGAAAACCATCTTAAAAACGCTGCGGCAGTCAGCGCAATTCCGCCAAAACCGGCCAAGGAATGCCACACCTTGTGGCGCCCACGAGCTGTCCAACTACTCGCCTTTAATACATAGAGCAGCGACAGAATTATGCTGGAAGCGGCACAGATCATTTTAATAATCAGTGCGACAAGGGCTGTGGCATGTAAATCTGGGGTCTCGCCGTAAAAATACAGGCTGATTCCACCAAAGATCAGGCCGCTGCCGGCCTGCGCACACCAGGCAATCAACACCAGCCAGGCCAGTTTGTGTTTTATTTCCAAAGATTCCGCCGGTAATTTTAAGGCGGCAAAGGCCCCGGCGACGATGGCCACTGCTCCAAAATTATGGATGAATTGTGTTAGTGCGTAATAGAGATTTTCCCACTGCATGGTTTACTTGCGCGTCACCATAATGCAGGTCTCCTGGCCAATCGGGGCGTGCGCCTTATTGACCACCTTGAGACAAATGGAGTGTTCTCCCTCGGGAAGCGGGCTCAGGGTAAACGTCGCCTTCTTTCGGCGCAGTATTCCCGCTTCCTTATGGTCTACGTAGATGTGGGAGTGGTCGCCACCCCGGTCGGGTTTAATGTCATATTTTACGGCAATCGATTCACCTTTTTTAAAGGTGGCGCCATCTTCAGGGCTGAGTATTTTCAGATTGGGGTCGGAATGGGACGCTGTGGCTACCAAACTCAGTGACGCGGCAATCAATAGACGCGAAATCCAATTCCATTTTCCACCCATGATCCGTTCCCCTTACAGACAAGACCAAAATGTATAACATAGTCACCCCCTTCACGCAAGCGCCCAGCATGTTGTTTAGGCCGGAAATATAAAAAAATATCGCCATAAAATTAATAAGTTATGTGTTTAGGACTAAGACGGGTCGCCGCATTGTGTGAGCTTCTCATGAGGCACTATAACCGGTTAGTCTAAGCGGATATAATCGAAGAAATCGGGGTGCAATCCAGGCCTCAGTTGACCTCGTGAAGCAAGGGAAGCGCAATACCATGAGATTTGACACGGCCGTCATCGTTGGCGGAAGCATTAGTGGCCTGTTGACGGCGGCGGCGATAAAAGATCATTGCAATAAAATAGAGATCCTCGATAAGGATGCGATACCGCAAGAACTCAGTTCAACATCCCGAAAATATGTCCCACAGGCCCAACATGCCCACCTGATACTGGCGGGTGGTGAAACGGCCATGGAGTCTCTGGTTCCGGGATTACGCAAGCTAGCCCTGGAAGAAGGCGCTGTACTCCTGGATGCTACACGAGACTGGTACAGCTGTTTCCAGGAAGGGATGCTGCCCACTTATCGGTCCGATATCTCCACACTTTGTATTTCCAGGGCTTTACTCGAAACCCTATTACGAAAATTGATTCTGGAAAATTCAGATAATATTGTTTTTAAGGACTCGGTACGCGTCCAGCAAATTGAACTCGGCGAAGGACAACACCGAGTCATTTACACCAGCAAGGGCGAAACGATTTCCCGCGCTGCGGATTTGGCAGTAGACGCACGAGGGAGAGGTTCTGACGCAAAAAAATTGGTGGAAGAAAAAGGTATTCACGTTAAATCAGAAATCGTAAAGCCTTTTATAGGCTATACATCCGCCTGGTTTAATATGCCGCTAAATCTGCCGGGCAATAAGCGTGGCCTCATCGTGATGGCCAGAAGTCCCAATAATCCCACCGGTGCTGTGTTGGTGCCGGTGGAAGAGGGTCGATATGTTTTGACTTGTTTTGGTTTCAATCGAAACTATCCACCTGAGACATGGCATGAGATACTGGAATTTACCCGTTCAGTACGCGATACCGTGATCTATGAGGCGATTAAGGAAGCTAAGCCTCATACCATCAAGGTGTTTCATAAAGACGTGAACTATTTTCATCGTTTTGCAAAAAACAGGGACTGGATTGACGGTTTTCTTGTGGTGGGAGACGCCATCTCATCCTTTAACCCCATTTACGGACAAGGCATGGCCACAGCCGCGATTGCCAGTGTGCGTTTGAATGAGATATTGCACACTGCACAAGATACACGAACACTACAGCAGGTTCTGACCGATACCTATAAAGACCCCTGGATTGTTTCAGGTAACGAAGATCTGCGTTGGTCCGGTACGGAGGTGGAGAACAGGCCGTTTGGTTTGGCAGCGATACACACCATGGGTGATCGCATCGCCAGGGCCGCCACCATTGATAAAGAAGTCACCACGGCCTATGTGAAAGTCCTGCATATGCTGGAGAGGCCCACTACCTTTTTTCACCCCAAGATATTATTGAAGATTTTTTCCAGCCAAAAAGTTAAGCAGGAGAATAGTGCGCGAGTCTAGTCTCATAAACGAGAGAACGCCAGGGCTGCATTGGTACCGCCGAATCCAAAACTATTACTCAATACCGTATTTATGTTTGTGTTGAAAATGGTTTCCAAGGCGATGTTTGCATCCGAGATAGTAGAATCCAGCGATTCAATATTTGCAGATTTACATATAAATTCCTGATTAAGCATAAGTATGGAATAGATTGCTTCATGCGCGCCTGCAGCTCCCTGCGCGTGTCCGGTCAGGGATTTGGTTGAGCTGATCAACGGCTGTTTTGTTCCAAAGACCTCTCGAATGGCATTGACCTCCTGGACGTCGCCAACTGGCGTCGAGGTGGCATGTGCATTGATGTAGTCTACAGGGCCTTTGGTATTTTTTATCGCCATCCTCATGCAACGCATGGCACCTTCGCCGGATGGCGCTACCATATCAGCACCATCGGATGTTGCACCATAGCCCACCAGTTCTGCATAGATTTTTGCACCCCTGGCCTTGGCGTGCTCCAGTTCTTCCAAAATTAAAATTCCCGCACCACCGGAAATGACAAAGCCGTCTCTGTCGCTATCGAAGGGGCGCGACGCAGTTGCTGGGTTCTCGTTGTATTGGCTGGATAGCACGCCCATAGCGTCAAACAAGAGACTAAAGGTCCAGTCTAGTTCTTCACTGCCACCAGCGAAGACAATGTCTTGTTTGTCGAGTTGAATCAATTCACAGGCATTTCCTATACAATGTGCGGATGTAGAGCAGGCCGAGCTGATGGAATAACTCAGTCCTTTTATTTTAAAATGCGTTGCTAGATTGGCGGAGCAGGTGCTGGACATGGCCTTGGGTACTTGCGTGGGTCCCACTTTTTTTACCCCGCGCTCTAGGGCAATTTGTGCAGATCGCACAATAGCGCTCGTAGACGGACCTCCCGAACCCACGACCAGGCCTGTGCGCACATTTGATATATCTTTCTCTTCCAGACCGGCGTCTACGATGGCTTCGTCCATTGCAATATGGGAGTAGGCCGCGCCGTCTCCCATAAAACGACGCGTGCGATGGCTCAGCGCCTGTTCAACATTCAGCTTAATGGTGCCGGCAACATGACTGCGGAAATTTCGTTCTTTATAGTCTTTTTGCGCCGTAATTCCGCTGTTCCCTTGTTTAAGATTGTGCAGAACCTGCGCAGTATTGTTGCCTATACTGGAGACGATACCCATGCCGGTGACTACAACGCGTCTCATACGGTTTTTCCTTTATGAAAATTGAAAGTTAAATGCTAGCCTGTCTGTTTATATGATCAAGAACATATTAAGAGTCTGGGCTCGTCCTTGCTAAGCGTTTCTATTATTATTTTGATTGCAGTGATCTAATTTTGCGCATCTGGCGCGTATAACGAGGAGTGCCAATGGATACAAATACCATGATTGCTTTAGGTGTGGTTGCGATACTGATTCTATACCTGATTGTGATTTTCAATAAGCTGGTGGCGCTGAAGAATCGCCTGCAAAACGCCTTCGCTCAAATCGAGGTTCAGCTAAAGCGTCGATACGACCTGATTCCCAATCTGGTGGAAACGGCCAAGGCCTACCTCAGTCACGAGCGTCAAACTCTGGAAGACGTGATCCGTGCACGGAACGCGGCCTCGGAAGGACTAAACGCCGCACATGCCGATCCCAGCAATCCCGACGCGATTAAAAATCTGAGTTCGGCTGAAGGGAATCTCATGGGTGCCATGGGCAGACTGAATGTAGTTATGGAGGCCTACCCCGATTTAAAGGCCAATCAAAACATGATGCAATTGTCTGAAGAGTTGACTAGCACCGAGAATAAGGTGGCCTTTTCCCGGCAGGCCTTTAATGATTCGGTGATGGAATACAATACCTATAAGCAATCCTTTCCACAAAATTTTCTTGCTGGTGCGTTTGGGCACGGCAAGGATGCGCAAATGCTGGATATCCCGGACAAGGAAAAGATTCAGGAAGCACCCAAGGTTTCTTTCTAAAGCGGCTACATATACGCGATGAATTTCTTCGAAGCCAAGGCCAAGGCCAAACGGAACACAGCAGTGTTGGTGCTGTTGTTTGTTTTGGCGATTCTCATACTCATCGTTTTAACCAATATACTGGTTCTGGCAGTGCTGGTCTTTGATCACTCGAGGGCAGTAGCGGGGGCGGCGACGGTGTCTTATGAGCAGGCGTTCAATACCCCGAATTTCCTCATCACATCGGGTGTGGTGCTGCTTTTTGTGTTGGGGGGTAGTCTCTACAAGCTTTCTACACTTTCCTCGGGTGGTATGGTTGTCGCTGAATCCCTGGGTGGTCGCCTCATTCCCCAAAATAGCAAAGACCCTGAGCATAAAAAAATCCTGAATGTGGTGGAGGAAATGGCCATTGCCTCCGGCACGCCGGTTCCTGTGGTGTATCTATTGGATGACGTGACGATAAATGCCTTTGCCGCAGGCTGGAGCCCGAACAGCGCGGTGATCGGTGTGACCCAAGGCACCATTCACTATCTGAACCGAGAGGAATTGCAGGGCGTAGTCGCTCACGAGTTCAGTCATATCTTCAATGGTGATATGCGGTTGAACATCCGCCTCATCAGTTTGCTGCACGGAATTTTACTGCTTGGAATTATGGGTGAGTATCTGCTGCGGTCCATGCGCTATATGCGTCGCTCTCGTAGCCGAGATAGCGGGAAGGCGGCGGGGTTGCTTTTTGTTTTAGGACTGGGCCTGATGATCATTGGATACGGTGGTGTCTTTTTTGGTAACTGGATCAAGTCCATTGTGAGTCGTCAGCGTGAATATCTGGCCGACGCCTCGGCGGTACAGTACACAAGAAATACCATGGGTATTGCCGGGGCGCTAAAAAAGATAGGCGGCATGGGTAAAGGTTCCTTATTGGAGTCACCTGCCGCGTCGGAGTACAGTCATGCCTATTTTTCCGAAGGTGTGAGTAGTTTCCTCTTCAGTACGCATCCTCCCTTGAAAGAAAGAATTCAGAGGATCGAACCCAATTGGGATGGTGAGTTTATCCTGCCTGAAAAACTGATGGATATTTCCGAATCAATAAAGAAAAAGGATATTAAAAGACAAGTCGCGGAAACAATACTGACGGGTTCGGTGATGGTGGGAACGGTGCTGGAGGCCATCGAGAAGATTGGCAATGCCAGCACTGAAGATATGGAGCATGCGCAGGAATTGCTGCAACAGATTCCCGCAGCGCTTCTAGACGAGGCCCGTAATCCTTTTGGTGCGCGTGCTGTGGCGTATAGCTTGTTATTGCATCGCGATGAGGGACTGCGATCCATTCAGTGGACTCACTTGCAGGAAAATTCGGACGTCCAAGTTTTTTCAAGCGCGCGTAAGATCTATCCTATGGTCGCTGGTTTGGAAAGGGCATTAAGATTGCCGTTGTTTGAGGTCTGTTTCCCCGCTCTACGTAGCCTGTCTCCAAAGCAATATAGTGTTTTTCGAAAAAATATAAACAGTCTGATATTGGCGGATAAGAAAATCGACCTGGACGAATGGGTGCTCTATCGGCTTTTGAAGCAACAACTGGATGAAAGTTTTGGGCTGCGTAAGCCGGCGAAAGAATCCAGGGGCAAAACAGCCTCTATAAACCAGGAGTTGTCTTTGTTGTGCTCATTGGTTTGCCATCTTGAGCATACACAAGAAGGTGCCGCTGAGAAGTCATTTAATCTTTGTGTTGAAAAGTATGAGCTTAAGGGACTGAGCTTTATCACCCGGGATAAGGTATCCATACGTCAGTTGGATGAAGCCATGGGAAAACTGGAGGCCACAAAACCCAGAATCAAGGAGTTTTTGCTCAAGGCGCTGGTGTACTGCGCGGCTCACGATGATCAGGTATCACCCAGGGCTCAGGAATTTCTTCGTGTGGTAGCGAGTTGTTTGGGAGCACCATTGCCGCTCATGGGCGGTTCGGCGGAATAGCTATTTGCGCACGTATTCCAAGGCCTCAGACATGAGGCCTTCATAGTTTTGGCTATGGTCCTGAGGGATCAGTACCCATTCTTTAAACCGCTTGCGTGTCAAATTAAACTCACGCCCAATCCCTTGGGCAATGAGGTCATCCACGCGTTCGGGCGACACCTTCACGATGAGGCAGTTTTCCTTCTCAAACATCATGGAAAAAAACTCCCCATCCACTCTCAGGCAGGGTGAGTTCATCATGGTCGAACGCTCTACTCCCTTACGGCGCAACAGTTTTTTAGCCGCTTGTTCGTAGGCACTCATGACTTGTCTTCTATGTATTTCAACAGTTTAGGGTTGTTGTCCAGGTTGCGGGGGCCCATTAGCATGCCTTTAAGGCCTTGAGTCTTTAGCTTTTCCAAGGCCAGATCTGAATTTTCACTGAGCTCGAATCGCTCAATTTTATTGAGCCGCATAAAGGTGAGTTTTTTACCCTTTTCCGGTTTCCCTTTGAGATAGGGGTAGACGTGGTCTTTCACGAGTGCCTCATCCATCTCCACTTCGGTCACTTTCGCCCGGTAGGCGATTTGTTTATAGGGGGCGGCCAGGTACATATAGACCAAATCGCCTTTCTCCACCTTGGACTTCATGGGCCAGTAGGCCGTGGGTTTCTTCATAGCCGATAATACATCATAGAACTTGATGTTCGCAGGATATAGCCAGGTATTCATCATTCACTCCTCAGAATTTAGCTTTTCTAAACACTGGGAGGACTGTTATACGAGTCCTCCCAAAATACATTCCCTGGAGAAAACTAAATCCCAAACTCTTGTCGAAACTCGGTAGGGTCATAGTACATTTTGACCGCCTGAATTTTTCCATCTTTAACCGTGTAGAGTTCAGCTACATCCATGAGGACTTGTTTGCCGGTAGGGGAATTCACCGAGATCTTGGCTTCTACGGCGATTGCGTCACCACCACTTAGTGTACGTTCAATCTCATAATTGGAAATCATCTTAAAGAAATCTCCGGTCATTTTAACGAACTCATCCTTGCCATACAGTTGCACCAAGGGTCCAGTAAAGCTCACGCTGTCATTCAAAAGCTCTTGCCACCGGTTTCCTCCATTTTTTACGGCTACCATATAGTCCTGCCATACTTGCTCTGCTGTCTGTGTCATGTTTGTACCTCAACTTATTGATAATCAGACTTTTTTTGTCGTTCTCTTTTTAGACAAAACAGAGCGGATTTTTGAACGGGATTTTGGCAAATATTTTAACTAGACTGGATCTGAGCCCATTGAGGCAGGTTTTCCAGAAAATAGATATGGACCTGGGAACTGGGTTTATTAATGGGATCGATGGAGCGCACGATTTCCAGGCGCAGATCCATCAGGCGTTCCCGGGAAGCGCTATCGGACTCTTTAACCAGGTCCAGTTGACTTGCCAGGGCATGTGCGTCCTGCTTGGGATTGAGATACCCCTTAATAGCGGTGCATTGATCACAAACCCCTTGCTTATTGATAAGGGCGCAGCGGTTATCGAAAATGTGCATCATGTTTTTTCGCGCATCTGTGATGCCATGCTTTACCTTGCCTTCACTTAGCCCGGTGATGTCTTCAATTTCTTTCTGTTTGAAGCCATACACGTCCTTTAAAAAAAGACAAACTTGCTGTGTTAGTTCCAATGTTTTACTGATGCAAGTAAAGCAGTAGTCCAGGTGTTCCTGAATTTCCAGATTGGCATCCGGGTCGGCGAAAAAAACATGTTTCATTTTGTCGGAATAGTCTTGATCTGCCATGTGCAAATCACGCCCCTTGTCCTGATAGTCGATGCCCCATCTGGTTTGCTGTTTGAGGTGATTGCGGGCGAGATTCACGGCGATGGTGAAGACCCAGGTCTTGAAAGAGGATTCACCACGAAAGCTGTGCAGGTTTTGCGTGAACTTGAGATAGGTTTCCTGGAGCACGTCTTCGCAGTCTTGTCTATTGGTCAAAATGCGGAAGAGGAAGGACTTCAATTGGGGGCGGAAGTCAAGAAACTTATCAATATAGACTTTTTCGTTCATATTGCTTTTTCTGAATGAATCGCTAAGCTAAAAGTACCCCAGCCTGTCGTGATTTACAAGACGCAGGAGTGGATCGGGAGGCCTGTCTGTTTCCCAAAATGTCTGCTAAAGTATGCCTATCTCAAACCCCTCTCTAGTTGCAAGGAATAGCAAGATGTTCAAACAAAAAATTCTATACGTAATGGTGTTTTCTGGATCACTGGCGTTTTTTGGTCAGAGTTTCGCTTCAGGTTCTGGCCATTCTCATGATCATGGACATAGTCACGGCCATGATGGTGATAGTCATGGCGGCCATCACGAAGGCATGGATTCTGCCGGAGGTGGTATGCATTGGTCCAAGCTCATTAGTAAAGAGCAAAAAAAGGAAGTGGATCGCATGCACCACGAGTTGGATGATGCGTTAAAGCCTTTGAAGGAAGCAGAGGCGGAAAAACAAAAGGAATTGAATGAGCTTACTATCAAAGACGGGATGGATCAGGCCAAAATCAATCAGGCTATCGATGAGCTGATGGCGATTAAAAACAAGATTTTACGTCATCGCTACGCCCATCTTACCGAGATGAGACACATTCTGGACGATGCACAGCGCAAGTCTTACGATGCAGCTATATTGAAAAGGCATGAAATAAAGTAGTGCGACTTAATGGTGTCAAAATTGCAATCAAGGGGAATTCGGTTCATCGAGTATTAAAGTGACGAATTCCCGCTTTTTCTCCGGTTCCTTATCGCGACTACTGTTATTGCTTTTAGTCGTAACACTTGCGGCCTGTAGTAGTGATGAGCCACCCAGCCCTCTTCCTCGGCAAGGCTCAGCCTGTGATTCAGACCCGGTTCGCTTTCCTCGTTTCAAGACCAATAGTAGTCAGCTCACCATTTTTCAAACCAGTAGTTGCAGCTACATACCGATTACCCTGACTGGAGTGAATCTGGGTGTTGCGACACCGGGAAAATATGCCGGTGACTTGGATAGCGCTGCGACATATGCCGATTTTCTGCGCTGGTTTCAACTAATGGTCGATGCGGGGATCAATGTCGTACGAGTCTATACCTTGCACATGGATTTTTTCTATGATGCCCTGTATGACTTCAACACCCAGCGAGAAATCGATGGACTCTCACCCCTCTATCTGATGCAGGGGGTTTGGTTGGAAGAGAATGACACAGCAGAGGACTTTTACGACCACACTGTTTCCATGAGCACGAATACCTTCGAGGTAATTAATGCGGTCTATGGAAATACTACCTTGAGTGCCAGTGGTAGACCCGGAAAGGGATACGGGACATACACTTCAAATGTGTCTGACTGGACTATTGCCTGGCTAATGGGTAGAGAAATCTCTCCGCCTGAAGTGAGTGTCACGAATAGTCATATCCCGCTTGTTGATAACTATAGAGGCTTTATCCTGTCACTGCCTAATGGTAGTGCGACAGAGGCCTGGGTGACGGCGCGCATGGATGATATGCTCACCTACGAAGTGGTGAATTATAGTAAGACGCGGCCTATCAGTTTTTCTTCCTGGCCTACATTAGATCCCTTGACTCACCCAACAGAAAATCTCATACAAAATTCTAATTATGAGGATAGGGAAAAGCTGGATCTGGGCAATATTGATGACAGCAAGGCACCGGCTGGGGTGTTCATTAGCTACCACGCCTATCCCTATTACCCGGACTTTGTCAGCGAAGACCTGAACTATCGAAGTTATAGCGATGGCAGTGGGGCGAACAGTTATCTGGGCTACTTGACTGCCCTCAAGGCCCACTACGCCAATAAACCGGTGATTATCGCTGAGTTTGGTGCGCCCTCCAGTTGGGGGGATGTGCATGCCTCGCACAGTGGTATGCATCATGGTGGGCATGACGAAACCACACAAGGGACCTATGCGGGACGTATGTTGAACAATATCGTGTCTGCGGGTATGGGAGGTGGATTGCTGTTTTCGTGGATAGATGAGTGGTGGAAACCAACCTGGTT
>Ga0224501_10002278_pt1 | contig 15019 bp, 11 predicted proteins | sample SF_Oct11_sed_USG_4_FD_169105 | JGI IMG/M metagenome (GOLD analysis project Ga0224501, IMG submission 169105) | Sediment microbial communities from San Francisco Bay, California, United States - SF_Oct11_sed_USGS_8_1 | ecosystem: Environmental > Aquatic > Marine > Sediment | place: USA...
GTAAAACATCGGTCACCAACTGCTCATACACCTGATATACCATAGCCAGCAGAGTAGATCTGGAAGAGTGGGCTCATCACTATCTTCCCCTCCCTTCACATTTCTACCCGGAGGTTTCCTTTAATCACTGTGTACATGATGTTCACAACACTGCACCCGTTTCTTGTTGGTATAGCTCCGGATCCAAGCTGGTGTAAGTTTCTTAGACGGTCTATGGTTTCGCTTCGCTTTCCTTACCCCATGGGTTTAATATGTCACATCACACTTAGAGATTGGAGCTGGCTTTGGCTTCAATCTCGCGCCCGTATAATAACGTGTAGCTGTGCATGGCACGAGCGAACATCGCCTTTTAGATTAAGGAATGTTATCAGTTTAGACTGCACCCATCTTTTCTATCATCAACGGCATGTAAGGATACCGTAGCTTGATAAAGTCTTGGCTTACTTCTTGTTGAAAGGCCTCTGCCGCTTGCTTGCCGGGTCCAACACCATTATACACCTGCTTGTCCCGGGGAAAAAATATATGCCTCTTGTGACTGATTTTTCTGCCTGTTTGTAGTATTTTCAATGTTCAGCGATCTGATGCTGGGTACTACAACTGCACAGCTCTCAACAGATACGGACAGAGAGAAGTCTATGCTCGTCTCGCTGTAAACGCCCAGAGCTGTGAGTTGCCCCCTTTATGAATTTCTTTCATCGGCCGAGATGATACCCGGGTAGCCAACAAAACTTGTGGAAGCTTGAAGCGATTCCACTATAGTTTTGGGTTATTTATGACATGAACAACTAAAAACGAACTCTTCAACGTTGCCACTGGGGATAGATTGCCCGTCCATATATCACCATCAATTTACGAAAGATTATATCACAAGACTCATTAGGAAGACCTCAAGAGTGTTCTTCAGTATAAATCATGTCACACCTACTGTAAGCTTTCATTGGATCGGTGTATTGTAGCACCGCCTGCCGGTGTCGCAGTGAGAGGCAGTGGTGAAGGACGGGAGAGGAACCTCTATAAGACAGGCCAGGACGCCGCCCTCAGATGCATAGCTACCTCCGCTACTCCCGTCTCCTACAGATGGACCTTCAGTAATGGGGCTCTACCTGCCAATGCCGTGCCATCCAGCGCCGTTCTGAAGTAGGTACCCCCACATCAACCAGTGAACCGGCACTATTCTGGAAATCATGATCTAGCCTGATATAGCATGATATATCATTTAATCAAAATAAATACCATGCTATATATCTCGAATGGCCTCGCTAAACAGACATCCATATGTCATGATATATGAAATGTAATGCTTTATCATGATCCATCTTTTGATTTTGTGGGTAGAAATTTCTATTACTCTATTGCTCATGCCTGCACATCGACCTCACATATAGAGATGATGGATGAGATGACTGTTGGTGGCTAGAACTGTGTTATAACACTCTAAGTACCTGTAAGGATAATGTACACTTTTACAGGATTGAGAACCTGACTGCTGACAACCAGGGAACGTATTACTGCACAGCTACTAATGAAGCTGGTAGCTCTAGACCAGCAGCCAGCCAAGTATTTGTATCTGGTGAGTTATTCAGCCACCTTTCTGATTAAACTCACCGGTGGTGGGTGGTGGGTGAACTGCGGACCAACCAGAGATAATTAGCTATAGTCAAAACTGTTAGCTTCCTGTTATGCTTTTAATGTCCCATAGATAGATCCACAAGCGACACACCTCCAAAAGCAGATTAAATCGGCCAGCGCGCCGCCGGATTACTCTATAGGCATATAACACGTGTCTGTGGATAACTCTATGATGACCAGTTAGCTGTTAATTGCACTACATACTGTTGCCTGCCACTGGTGTTTTGTTTATTAAATTGGGAGCACTTTAAAATGAGCTGTTTGATTAAAAGCGTGCTAAATTTTTCGAAATTTCCCCATGCATAGATATTTTTTGTTGATTGAGGTCAGATTAATAGCTCCTTTGAGACGCAGTCCCGTGATGTATTTATTTCCTTAACTCACAGGCACACAGACTGGTGGTAAGTGTCATGCGTAATTTTTCATAGATGCTGGTCAGTGCTTTTTCTTTATGTCTGATGTTCATAATAATTGGCTTCGTAATGAGTGTTAGCCCCGATGATAGTTAATAGAGACCTCAGACAGTGATTAGATTGAATCTCTGCCGTCCGTTCCATGTGCTCTTTTACATGTTATCTAACACACTATGTTAAGTGACAATAAGGCACGCGGCACGTCGCTTCTGCTACCAAGCAAAATCACTCAGATTGCCTGCCTTTGCAGCTGTTTCCTCTTCCATTTCTTCAATTTTTCATTGAATCGATGTATTTTCTCGGTTGGCGGGGTTGTAAACTTACCTACTCGAAATCCTAAAGTTGGCAATACAAGTAAATGCCAAACCACTGGGGCTTTATTGCTCTCTTACAAGGTATCAATTATGATTATTTACTTGAATAGTATGCAAATCGATGTCTTGATTCCAAGATGGTCCAAGGTGTTTTCCCATTGGCACCATTCTCTAAGCGACCTGCTTCATACTTCTGTTAAAACATGATAGGTTCGCCACCAGCCCCTCAACCAGCTACCACCGATTATCTGAGAGGTGAAGGTCAGACAGTGAGACTGCAGTGCCCCCTACCAGTGGGTGCAGACAGAGTCAGCTGGGAACGAGAGGGAGGCGTCGACTTGCCTCGATCAGCTCGGGAATCCAATAATGGAGCTACACTCGAGTATGTCCATATATGCACATCTCCATGGTCCACTGGCACCCATCCATTTATGAAACAGTCCTAAATGTCTTTATTTAATTCTTGAATTTGCGCGTTCTTGCAAAGTCAAATAAATTTTCAATAAGACATTGGACTAATGTGACCAATGTCTTGAGGTATCTATCTCAAACGAATCATACACCGGCACATGGCCATTCATTCCATTTAGATATTGCTTGTTCTAGATCGCGTGACTTTGCCTGTCACTCTTCGTGGCATTTTTCACTACTGTCATACTAATTTGTCCCCATTTGGGTTGCAGAATCTTTGACATTCAGACCCAGGATGCAGGCACCTACTACTGCTATGCCTCAAACACTGTGGGTTCCAGCCCTCGTACTGCTCTCTACATCACCATAGGTAAGCGCCTTCTGTGGTTCTCTTCTCAAATGGTTTTCATACAAGGCTTGATTTACCCACCCCCTCCTCACCGCACCCAACAGGGGTTTGGCCTTGGTTACGTTAATGTCTAGTTTGGTTTGGATTATATTGTGTTAGTTGGCGTGGGCTAGTCAGAGTTAGGTTGGGTTAGTTAAGGGTTGGGGTTGGATTGGGTTTCATTTGAGCGAGTTGTTTGACCAAGCAATATTCATGCGGCCAGGGAAGTTTTAGCTGGCCGGCCATGCTCCTGTCTTCCTGCTTTAGTTATGATTTCCCCTTGCTGATTGCACGCCGCTGATTCTTTGCTTACACCCGCCGCCCAACATTACAGAGTCGAGTAGCACCCCCACTCGTATCACTGATGCCCAAGAGGGTGATCAGGTGGTTCTAAACTGTATCAAACCCATCGAGGCGAGTCGCATCGAGTGGTCACGAGAAAACAGTGCCCCGCTTCCCCCTCAATCCTATGATGATGGAGACCGACTCGTTATTCCAAGAATCCGTCGCGAAGATGCCGGTGTCTACTACTGCACTGCATACTACTCTAATGGAGCTACTCAGCCCACATCCGCTGTGGTGAATGTTGTTGGTGAGACGCGCTTTCGCTTTCTGCATACCCGAGATTTCCTTCTTAATGAGCACTGCTTCTCCTCAATAACCTAGTCTTATAATAAGCTACCATTGTCCCCTATAGATGTGCAACACTCGCGAGTTGGCCGACTCTCCTTAGTACCAATCACTGAGTAACATTGTCGCAGAAGGTGTGCCAGGAAGAGGTCTCAAGGATGTCCATACACTCGCTAGTTTTTGCACATTTTACTAACTAGTCAATTATTATACTCCACCTCGTGAATTCTACTGTGTTAGATCGTCGGATGAATGGAGGTGAAGCGCCCGTACCAAGGCCCGCTGCCGGTGAGAATACCTATCACCGTGTGCTGCCGGGCGATGCTGTCCTACTCACTTGCGAGTCTAGTGACCGCGAGGCTTCTCTGAAATGGTCCCGACAGAACAACGTTGAGTTACCAGGAAACGCCAAGCTCACCCGTAATGCGTTAGAGTAAGTGATGGGCTGCCGTAACCGGGCCGTTCCTACCAGTCGGCGGTACCTGCAGCCACTGGTTTATTCTGTCTTTCACACGTTTTTTTATTTATTTATAAGATGGTAGTCAGCCCGAGACTCCTTGGAGTGATAAAACTTACTCCTCGGTAGTCAGAGGAAGTAGCATCATACTGACATGCAGCGCATCACCCGGTGTCTCCCTTTATTGGTCGAGACAGCGGACTGCACTGCCTGCGTCAGCGAATATCGACCAATCGTCTGGTTACACCAGACTAACGTGAGTTCAGAGTTATGCCAAACCAAGCATGGCTCTCTGTAGTTCGCTGTCATCTTTCTGCACATGTAGAGAAGTGTGCATGTCGTTATCCTTGACTCTCATTGCCTATAATTAGTTCTACCAATCAAAGACCATGATACATATCCTAACATGAGTTATTTTGAGAATCCGCTTACCCATCTGGCTCTGTCCTGTATTCGATGCTTCAGTAGTGCACAAACCCCGCTTATAATTCTCTGTTCTCAGTTCCTTTTGCCTGTCAGTTTCTCTGTCATGTTTAGCTTGATGTTGTAAACCTAATAGAAAAACTAGTTTAATAAGTTATGTTACGAAGTTAATCAGCTGTGCTGCATGGGTAATGGTACCTCTCCTTAGGCGCAGTAGCTCATTATCTCCACCTTGTAGAATAACTAACGCGCAGCCAGAGGATGCCGGAGTCTACCTCTGCACAGCTCGTAATGAGTTTGGTCAGTCAGAGGCTCTCCAGCACACGGTAGTTATCGGGGACAGTGCCAGCGTCCAGCCACCCACTATTACCGGACCTACCAATACCAAACCGGGAGAGACGGTAAGCTGATTGGTGGGAGTTATTCGTTCAATGGAGTCTTACCTAGACAGTTCAGGGCTTGCACATTACTAGTTTGATTTGACTCAAAAGAGTTGACCATCGCCAAGTTGTTGCAGTGTTCTTTCGCTAATTTTAGAATCTCTATCACAATGGTTAGATTACTGTTTACAGAATCATCTAGCAAATTACGTTACCGGACAAATAGACATCTACACATCAAACCTATCTAACCTTATTCGAATAAAAAAATCTCATTTTGGTAATATTTTATTGCTTGAACTCACAACAGATTTTCCTTAATCACTGAATAGATATTGTTTAATAAATTGGGGCTGTATGTTTCAGTTTGATCTTGTGTGCGAGAGTCAGGAAAGAGGAGCTTCTATTGAATGGAGCCGTGCATCTGGTGATCTTCCTGAGAACAGTGCTTCCCGAGGCGGTTACCTGAGAGTGTACAATGCTAATGCAGCCGATGCTGGTGTTTACACCTGCACTGTGACTACTGATGCCGGCAGCGCCTTTACATCGCACCAAGTCATTCTGGACACGGTAAGTATCCAATGGTTACTTCTAATGACTGAACCTCAAGGGCGGTGTCATAACTCCACCCGATTAGGATATTAATTAATGTGAAATTGTCCTCTCTTACCAGTAAATAACCGATTCCATTAAAACATTGCCAAAGCCGAGCTTCAAAACTGGATACCACTATGGAAGCTCAGCAAACTCTCAGCACGCCAGGCTCAATCATTTGAAGCAAGCATAACATAACACCCTCTACTTTTCCATGGATATGGCCAGGATGGTCCATGCTGTATCCCATTGAGTATGGTGCTCTGCCGCTTTATTGGACGGACAAACTTTATTTAACATTTGACATCATAGTCTAAATTCAATGAGGGTGATATGTTATACCGAGAATTGAACATAACCAGCGAACATCTGTTTTGATCTAATCTCTGCTGGCTAATGCTGGTTTCAAATGGGTGAACTTTCAGCCCAAGCTTTAGGCACGGCTGTGCCTGGTCGAGCCAACATCAAAGGCGGTTTGGCACAGCCGAGCTTAGCTGATCTACACAGGTCCCTAACAGGCCAGCCATGCTTAGCTGATCTACACAGGTCCCTACCTGGCCAGCCGTGCTTAGCTGATCTACATCAGGTCTCTACCAGGCCAGCTGTGCTTAGCTGATCTACATCAGGTCCCTACCAGGCCAGTCGTGCTTAGCTGATCTACACAGGTCTCTACCAGGCCAGCCGTGCTTAGCTGATCTACACAGGTCCCTACCATGCCAGCCGTGCTTTCAGCCCAGGCTAACTCTAGATTCTATTACTTTCTTACGTCCTTCACCTTCACAGATTCATCTTCCTTTGTGACATTGTTCTATTGGGAACACATTTCAAGACAAAACTAGGCTCGGCTAAGAGCCCGCACCGAAATCCCGGGCTCGGGTAGCCAAAAGCACGGATCAAAAGCATTAGTTCCTATACGATTACATCGCTTTGTTGCAGGCTGCATTATCTTTGAATATTGTGGCTGATGGAGTTCTTGCGGGTACTACCCTGGGAGAATTTTCCTCCAACACTCAACTAAGCATCTCCTGCTCCCCATCATCTGAGGCACAGATTGAATGGCAAAGGGAGGGAGAAGACCTGCCCAGAGGCGCCTACCAGACTGGCAACTCACTTGTGTGAGTAGTCATAGCACTTTATACCATTGCATATCTGTATACCATGAGCTACGTTGTATTTTAATGATGACTGGCTCAATGGTTAAAAGACACGGCTGGTGTACGGGGAATTACGGGTCCGAATTACACATCTGTCCGTAATTCAGTCTTGACCACCAACAAAATTAACTGGCAAGCAAAATTCATGATCCTCGAGGGGAGTATATAACCAAAAAGAAAATACTGACTATTGGTAGGGAAACACCTCGGTGACTCCTTTTTGATCATTCAGGCTGCCAGGTATGCAGACCCTTGGACCCATTACTGGTGAATATTAAATCTTTGATTTAGTGTAGCCAGGCTGTATTACTGACCTTGATAAGACTGCTATAGGTTCCCCAGTCTCTCTGCCTCGGACGCTGGTAACTACATGTGTGTAGCCGATCAACCTCTACTCGGAACCTTCGTAGAGGGCACCTACTCCTTCTCCGTCATTGACAGTAAGTATTTGCATTGCTCCTCTATTTGTACCTTTCTTGATTTTGTTGGTCGATCTGTCTGATGGATGTTGGAAGCCTGGAGAGTCAGTAACCACAACGTCTTGAAATTGGTTGGCTTGTTTTTTGATTGACTGACTGACTGACCGACTGACTGTGGGGTTGAGTCACTGTGCAACTGAGTCGCTAATGGATGGCTCTATGATTTATTGTGCTGCTGTGTGGTTGCGCACCACTAGAGGAAAATACCTCATTTGTGTATGGAGTAATCAATATGCACCTACTGTTGCCTCCTAGACTGGGGCTTTAGGCGGTCCTCTATACCCCACCGAGGTGGATGGACAGCCATGTATATGAGACGGGAACACCACAGTATGTATAACACATGCCAACCACCCGCTTACCATACTGTCGCAGCAAACTCGTCGCTTTACTGCTTACCTGTACTAGTTAACTGGTCGCTGCCGTGTAGACATAGTCCTGGCATTGCAATATAATCGATGGTCTCCCACTATTTTTTTATTTATTCGAAAATTTACATTTAACTTTTCTTCCAAGTATATCGAGTTAGCTTGTTAAGAAACACATACAACACCCAACAAAGGGGAAAATAACCCAAATTGCAATATCATATAAGCTGTGTATGATGAGCTATGCCATATTTGTAGCGGCTGTGGTACCCGGTATTCAGGATGAGCCCATTAAGGGTGTGTCTGTCCAGATTGCTCCTCGCCAGTACCCAGTGATTGGCTCAACCGTCAGGCTCACTTGCACTGCTGATCGGGGAACTAATGTTGAGTACTCCTGGAGCCGACCAGATGGAGAGGCGATTAACCCAGAAGCCAGAATACAGGATGGCATCTTACAGTAAGTGCCATGACCATCTCCCTTTACTTAAATAGGATCACCAAGCCTATGACATGTTTCAGGATTGGTATGTGGTGTGCCCCGTAAAGATGGTTACTATTTGGGTAGTCCTCCTTTATAAGCTATCCGAATACACAACTACAGATCACCTGGATAACCACCAGAAGCCATAGGACGCTCTTTGTTCTGTAGGCCAGATGGAACAATCTGGGTTTTGAATGCTCAAAAGTTTATCGCTTTTCCAGTAAGCGGTTAGCACGTATCAAAGCTGTAGTAAATCGGTGTACAGATAGACACACTTTGTAGTTCTGTCATGTAATCGCGTGGGAATTGCAATCAAGTTTTGCACAAATCAAACGAGGTAACCTCTACGACCTGTTTTCAGAATCGACTCAATCGAAGAGGGTGACTATGGAGCTTACTATTGTACAGCGAGTAACAAGGCCAGCTCCCAGACAGCCAGCCTGGAAATTCAAGTAGCCCGTACGTATGGTGTGACTGCGTATCTGTGCTCTTTTCCGGTTCTATGCAGTCGTAGCCACCCTAATTTGCATCCACTGTGATACCTTTACTTGGAACGACTTACTAGAAGTTGGTGTTTATATCCACCTACTGCACGCTGTGCACAGCAGTGGTTGTTCTGTGTCCTTCTCAATCACCATTACGCATTTCCCTAGGCCTCAATTTCATAGGACCGCTTAATGATGCCCTTTTCTCTTTCGTGTCTTGCAGGTGGATTCCGTAGATTTTTACTCTAGTTTGTAAGACTGACACTTAATTACTAACAAATGCAGATGCCTTGCTTGCATCGCTTGGTTGTTACTGTAAAACCCCAACCACACGCTAGCCAATGAACAATCCTTAGAATGATATTAGTACCCTCCTGCTAGCATGTCTCTGCGCGGATACTAGTGGCAGATCTATGCCGCTAGTAACTGACATGGGGCTGCCCTGTCCGATCAGTAGTTAGGTGCCGTTAGTCCATGACTGAGGGGCGAATGTCTTAAGCTCTGCTTGACACGCTAAAAGAAATTATTATCACTGGCTCGCACGGCCGATTGCCAGTTTTCTGCATTTATTTGAATTTGAAAACAATTGTAAAGCTCATATCAGCCAATGAGAGCTCGGCACACATCCCTCCTGGAGTTTCATTGGTCATTCTAGCTGTTGGTAACTGGTAACACTGGTGATTAGCTCAAACGATATATCGCAAATTCCACCCTTACATTTTCCACTATACATGATTCAGACACTCTTTGCACTCTTAAAGCTAAGACTCACAGTAAACTGCTGATTTTTCGCCAACTACCTTTTGGCTCTGCCCAGTAAAATGAATGGTAAATAGACGGAGGGATGTGTGATTGTAGCAGTAGTTGGATTTGCTGATATGCCCTAACTATCATCGTGCTCTACTCAATATTTCACTGCGTGACATTCTTTCTTGGGTGTATATTTTTTACCGGACATACAATTGGAATGGATTATTAGTCTAGAAACTTTGTGATATTTTTAATAAACAAACCTTCTTGGTGATAACAAGATTCTGTCCCGCATCTTGCCTCGTCTGTCCGTGGTAGTATGTTAGGCAGGCATGTCGGTGTCAGCCATGTTAATTTGTGACATCATCAGAGCAGCGGTTTGCGGTAAGTCTTGGGTTCATCCAATCAGGACAGGAAGCCGGACAATGTCTAGTCATGTGTGTGTCAAACATTTATTAAAATATAGTGTAGTTCACTGGAAACTGCATGATAATCAATTTTCATTCACGTTTCTATTTCACTGATACCGGAAATAATGTAATTCTTGTCAACACAACAATAACGGCATAACTCTGATGCTGTGTTTATACGTGGTCATAAGTCAACCAAGCAACAATTCGTGGTTATCCTGGCAACTGAGATATTATATGGTAGGACAGTATTGTAGACCTACGGTCTATTATGGTCAGCCAAATACGGGACCTTACGGATAATCGATGTGTAGCAAATAACCCTCGGATCTTGGTTTGCTTCCTTGAGAAAAATCGAAATTTTACTATGAAAAAACATGAAAAAAAATCCTGTGTTGATTACTAGTCGAAGGCAGCCAATTGACGAATCGCCGCGTATAAACCTAGCTTAGCGAAAAAGTCAGCCCGATCAGTCGTTTCCCCGTGTGACTGAGTGTCTTTACCATTTCAGAAGAGACAACTCCCGCTGCCACTCCTTCTCCTGTCGCTGCCCCTGCAGCGCCTGTGTGGAGCGCTGTCGGCTCACAAAGCGTCGGTGACGCCCTGAAACTCATGTGTAGAACAACTGACACCGATGTCTCCCTATCCATTCTGAAGAGTGGGGATGAAAGAGGCGATCAGGTTTTGGCCTCCTCCCTGCAATCTGGCACTGAGGTTGAGATTAGGTATGAAGACTGATGGTCCTGCCACACTAGCCAGTTTCCTGACTGAATAACTACATGCCAATGCTTTTACCAGACTGACAATCCTGACTAGTCTGGCAGTTCTTACGATATGAATAATTAGACAGTACCAGCTTTCAGTTAATGTTTTAACCATTACATAGCTATGCAGACTGCAGCAGTATGTCCGTATGTCTCTCACAATCTTCACTGAATACATCTACGTTGCTCTAAGATGGGGCTCCTCACTCCTACCATAAAGATAGTGGCATTTGTTCACACAATTTTTTCTGATGTAGTTTTGAGTCACTCTCTGCTGCTGATGCGGGTGCTTATAAATGTGAAGCTAGGAACAGTGAAGATGTCACCACACTGACTGATTACTACCTAGCTATAGTTGGTGTTGTACCCGCCCCCGCCTACGCCGAGATCCGCCCACCTGGCCCCCTCATCATTAGGGAGGGAGATTCCGTTTCATTTGAGTGTGGCGCTATAGGTAAGCCATTTTTATCATGTTTACCTTTGCTTTTGTTTGCTTCATAGACTCCCATCATAACATCACTTTTAGAACACTAAGTCACTTATTCTAGATATTCTGTGATATTATTTTCTTAATAACCTCACATGACATTCTGTTAACAGCGAGTGATCGAGGTCCGGCAGCAGGTAACGAGATATTTTGATTTCTCCCATGCTTGTTATAATCCACAAAGCAGATTGGTATGGGTGGCCCCAATTAGATCGATTGAACTTTAATTCACTGTAACCTCTGCCAACACATTGAGATATGCATGAGTGTACTTTCTACAACTGCAACCAAGTCAACAGCACACCGGTAGATGAGTGGTGTTAGACTATCTTAATGTCTCGTGTTGTGTCCATCCAATATACCTCTCAGTTTCAACCGTGTTGTCCTATGACTCTTTACTATCACTGCTGCGACCTTCACCCTGATGTTTCCGCTGATTAATTTGGAGTTTTCCTCTCATGCTGTCACACCTCCCTCCACTCTCGCTTGACACCCGTTTGTAGGAGCGGTAAGCTACGAGTGGAAGAGGCTCGGTGGTGAGCTGCCAAGCGACGCAATGGTGAACGCTGCTTTGCTACACATTCGCCAAGTGAACACACAGGATGCGGGTGACTACATCTGCGTCGCTAGTAATGAAGGAGGCTCCATCGAGGCTAGAGCTAAACTCAGTGTCGAATGTGAGTCACGCTAGTATGAGACTTGTTTCCATTATAGTGTTCTTGATTAGTTAGAAGATAGAGCTATCCACCCCTCCTTGAGGGTATTATAGGCAAAACAACTCTTTTGATCAATTATGCTTTTACCGACCATCATCATCATGCCTATTAGAACTTTGACTAAAGGTTTTCAGTTCTCAATCATTTCGTTGTTTTCTTGCAGCTCGACCAGGTCAAATAGGAGGTAAATATGCTGTATGAGCTAGCAATAGTTGACTATTAGTTAATAACAGTAGCTCTACTCCAATTTTGTGTGCTTGCATGTGGTTCATCTGCACGCTATATAAGCTCTTTGCCCACCCTTGCCTACAGGTATTCCCAATATGTGCTTGTTTGCTTGGCAAAAAAAGCATTTTTCCGAACAAGCACCCAACTGCAGCTTTTAGGCACGCCTAAAGATCTTAATAGGTGCATTCGCATAATCAGTTTTTCTGCGGCTGAACCTGTTTCAGTCACAGTTTTAGCTTACCTGCTCATAAGTGCGACAGTGTATTTAAGTGATTGCGACTGAAATTTTTTTGTGACTAGTCGAAATCAAGCTAATAGACCGTGATTCTAATGCGCTTGCTTTCACAGAACAAACCAATTCATTGAGCCATTTAGGCAGAGTGGTAAACCCAACGATTCGTTTTCCAATATATCTTCTCTCTAAATTTTACTTTAACCTCAATCGTCACCGTAGTTTTACTTGGTCCGCCAGAATCCCACTTATCCAATCTCTTTTGTCGCAGTTCCGCCCACCATTGGTGACTGTCCATCCAGAGTGCGAACATCAGGTGACGCGTGTGTTGTAAGAGTCCTATCTTCGGCTCAGGATGTAACACTGGACTGCTCTGCAGGCTCAGATGGTGTCACCTACGCATGGACTAATGAGTGAGTTTATTAGACTGTCTAAACTAAATCACTACCATATCAGTTACCTAGCCTTTCATGGCTATATAGTATGTGAGGTCTCATTGTAAAAAAATGAGTCTCAAATGTTTAGCGAGATAATAGGCGTTTTCGAACAAACATCTGTACCCCTTGATGCTGACTCACTCGCTCGTGGGCCATAACTTGTGAATTACCTAGGATCTGACTCAGCAGCTTTACCATACCGCTAAAAAGGTTTATTGGAAGACAATGGTCAAGTCAAGCACACTATTCATTACAGCTCGGATGCATTGATTGGACAAGAGAATACTATCCAACTGCCAGTCAGTTCAGGGTCTTCCATCATCAAGTGTGAGGCAAAGAATGAATTCGGTGTCGATACTGAGATGTGGCAGGTTGTCAAAGATGGTATGTGTCATAGTTTGGCAATGGTGGTGATTGCTTTATTGATTTGATTTGGTCAGTCTACACAGGCAATTAGCCATTATTTCTAACGAACCTTTATCATGATTCGAAATCTTTTGTTGAAAATTTCCTTCAAACTGAGGTATACCACTGTATGCCCTGCAGTAATGCGCTGCATAATTAGGCGGTGGCACAAAATTTTGGCTTTTTGAATCTATGATTTGTCGTCATGTAATCAATTTTCTGTTTTAGCTTTCTTGCCTGGCTTTGTAAGCAATGCTTCTTATCTGGAGTTGCCTACAATGGACGAAGCATCGCAGAGTACTGCATTAGAGGTCTCATTCAAGCCTTCTGAAAACACAGGTTAGAGTCACTGAACTCATTCACTCAACATCAGCTGTCACCATGTGTGATAGGGAAAGGTGTGTGGGGAGTCATCACTACTGAGTGCACAAATCTCTGAATTCTGAATTCCTTTACTCTTTTTTTTCATATCGTAACCGGTGTCTGTGGTCGGTGTATAAATGTTTTTTGTTCCTGCGACTACCAACAACTTTCTTGGTAAGTTGCTGTATATGATTTTCTTAAATTTGAAGATTTCTCTTTGAAGGATACAAGCCTAAGCTTCTTTTTTATCTCCGATGTATGTATTTGTCAGGTTTGTTGGTGTACTCGGGTGCGGAAGCGGAGGGTATGGATTTCATTGCCCTGGGACTGGATGGTGGTTATCCCGTGTTCGCTCTAAATCTCGGTAGTGGTGCTGAACTGATTGTATCGGATAAAGAAGTTCCACTGAATGAGTTCAGCACAGTCCGACTTATACGAAACAAAAAGGATGGTATGTAGAACATGCTTGTATCTAAACCTGATTTCACCTATTAACCAGATATTTATGCTGATGAAATAAAAACATAGAGAAGATAACTCTAAGCCCACATCGTAGAGTTAATGGTTTAACTGCGGTTTGATGCTAGCTTCCCAATTATTATAGCAGATATAGCACTTTAATACTGTATTCCTGTTTGGACTCGACAATAATAAGCGTTTTCGGACAAACTACCGTAGCCCTAACGTGTTGGGTAAAAGAGGGGTCCCTCTTTATTTTATTTTGGATGGCCCGCGCGTTAGCCAAATAAACTGAAATCATGCAAACGCGAAAACGTGTCTGCGACTAACTAAAAAGCGAAAGCCCAATGCATTCGTCTGTCCGACTTAACGTGACAGCGAATCAATGTATTTTCCTCTCAATTAACTCCGAGTCGCCTCCTCCTTTACGTATTCAATCTGTTGTAGTGACTCTGTTAGTGAATGATGAGGCCAGTCAGTTCACTTCCACTGGAGAGTTTGTAGGTTTGGATCTGGATGGCCCTGTCTATGTGGCGGGAGCTCCAGAGGCAGTCATTGATGATGCCGTCAAATTCGGTAAACCATTCCAGGGTGAGTTATCATAAGAATAACATCCCGAGTTGCTATTTGGATGGAATTACATGTTGCTTCTATCAATAGTTCTTTAGATGCAAAGTCCCTGTGACGTGAGATAATTTTAATTGACAGGTCAATGCTATGTATTTGAATCTCTTTGTAGGCGTGATTAGCCGCTTGCTGATACAGGAACAGGAAGTGATGTTTAATCAAGAAGAGGCTAATGGCATCATGGCGGCTGATATGTGTACCAACAACCCTTGTGATAATGATGGTAATGAACATTTGTTGCTGCTGGTCAATATATTTTTTGTCTCATTAAGCTCATGATTTTTCTCTGTTTATCACACATCTGATCGCTGATGAATGTTGTGAATCGCATTCAAAACTTTACCATATTGAATTGAGGAGGGATTCTTTTTCACAGTTTTCGAAAAGTTACCGAGTTATAAAACCGTGGATAACTCGGCTAGGCAGCTAAGCTTATAAATAAGAGTCCCCCCCCACTGCAACCTAGCATTCATGTGTCATAGGACCATATTTTTGTGTATACCTCCATTTGTTTGTCAAGGAAACTCTTTTCTGC
>Ga0224501_10002279_pt1 | contig 15016 bp, 12 predicted proteins | sample SF_Oct11_sed_USG_4_FD_169105 | JGI IMG/M metagenome (GOLD analysis project Ga0224501, IMG submission 169105) | Sediment microbial communities from San Francisco Bay, California, United States - SF_Oct11_sed_USGS_8_1 | ecosystem: Environmental > Aquatic > Marine > Sediment | place: USA...
CTACTCCATCTGTGTTGGCTCCAGGGCATTGTGAGAGAACCATAATTCTCAGGCAGAGTCAGCTGATGACTTTTATGGACACCTGATTTCACTACATTGTATGGATGAATGCGATTATCTCCCAGCATAGGTACTAGGCAGAGGCCTCTAACCAAGTAAACAGAGCGCACTCACTTTCCATTACCAACCAGTCAAACCTGCATGAGAATATTGCACTTCAAGATGGGATAGCATGATGCATAAATAGCTTATTAGATCAAACCCGGGTCACACTTGGTTTCAGCTGTGGACACGATCTCCTTCTGGGCTCTGACTGCCTCAGAGAAAGTCTCTGAGGAAAGCCTAATAAGATGAGCAAGGGCCTGTGTAGATCAAGGATGCAGCTTGGTGTATGCACGGAATAGTGCACAGGTTGAACCAAAATGCCCCCAACCGCGTCTATATCTGATTATTTATTGGTGCAAGCAATACATGTATAGGTACATGTATCTGATTTCCATATATTCTGTAGCAAATCAGCTATATTTGTGTGAGGTCTGGTTGAACTGATTATGCCCACAGTTATCAAAGTTCTGATAACCATGCACCATATTTTCAGCATGGAAGCATTAACCATCAGGAGCTCATGCGCTTTCTGTGCAATAAACCAAACCCAGAATTCTTTAGGTCAAAGATGTAATTGATTAGTTGTTGAATTTCATGCATTCTTCGTTAATTTTGAATAGTGTTTCTATGAGATTAAAGCCAGATAATCCTTTACACCACTCACTCAAGAAGGTGAAGGCGATAGACACTGAAATCTGGAGTCCGGTGCAAAAGTCTGAGTACATTTCACTACCTCTTCTTTCATTTCCCAATCACCGTCAGGGGTATACGGAATTGGCCTTTGGAGTCTTCGACTCAGCTTTTCCATGGGTGCATCATTAGAAGAATTCCTGCTTGCACCCGCATGACCCATAGAGAAAGCAACTCTATAGATGGACCTCCTTTATTTAACACTGTGATCCAAAGTGGCTAGGGTGTTGTCAAAGGCAAAGTTGCATTCGAAGAGGCAATCAAACCAGGGCCCTCTGTTCCCAGGTCTAGTACACTGTCCACTAAGCCATATCGCTTTACTATAAAACACATTTACTGGCGTTTTCTTTAAATCTGACAATTTTGCTGCTTTTGGGGTAAACCGGTAATTTTGCTGCTTCTGGGGTAAACCGGAAACCGGTAATTTCTCTCGTTGGAATCATTGGATGCTGACCATTTCTCCACTGCAACTGGACTTACTAGCATTGAATAACATGTCCAGAAACTAGCAAAAATCCATGATTTCGCACTTTCAGCTCAAACCGGACATCCACCTACAGGCCATCATTCGGAAGGTCTCTGCCTAATCGACTACATTACACCAAGCCTATAAGGTTGCACTGCTACACTGCCATATTGCATTCCAGTGAGCAGGCAGCACAGCTTGGGCCAAGCATAATGTACGCTTGCTCACTCTGAAAACTTCACTGGATGTTACAGGTCTTGCTGTGACATTACGATTACATTATGATTTAATATGGAATAATGAAAACTGCAAAAAAGCATACGTGATAGAAAGCTGTTCCAATGAAGGATTGACTCATATGGGACCAGGCAGTTTTCATTGGTAATATGTTCATTAAAAGATTTCTAGACTGAGCAATTGGCCGGATGGAGCATCTTTTCTAAGAGCAAGCAACTCCCTTGCATAGGTTGCCAGTTTATATAATGTGACAAGCGTGAAAACATTGCTAAAACTGCAATTCATAGGTGTGTTACAATAAACAGTAATACACTCATGTATATTGGTGTATGATATATACCCTGAAATGTCTCCGTATGACAATTATGTGAGGAGCACGCATGCACACTGGGAGGTCAGTATGAGCCAAACTCTCAAGCCAATGAACTAATTCTCATAAAAAGGTAGAGGTTGTCCTCAAAGTCAATTGCTATGAGTGGAAGTAGCATTTAGAAAGCTATCTCGTACCGGCAATGGCTCCTAATGTCTTTACCAAAGCTGATAAAACTGTTCCCTGTATCATTCCAAAGTTTGTTATGCGCATAGAGATGCATCTATGATGAAGCCAGCCCATTATGCATCTGTAATATCCCGTGAATGGATTAGATTGGGCAGCTTAGATGATTTTGTGTCCACCAAATCACCCGGTGTATGAAGGGTCCAACTTTCTGATTTGGCGAATATGGCCAGTCGTCGGCGCGTCAACAGTCAAATGTTCTTATAACACTTGGTTTTGTTAGTTGTTCTCATTGTGTTGCGTTGACTAGAGTTTTGCTGTTTTTTTGTTGAGTCGAGCCTAAGCTAGTTTTTAATCAACGGCATGATTTTATTGTAAACTCAAGACCGCTCTTCCCACTGCTCAATGCAAGACTGCCATATAAATATAAATTGCTGGCTTGAGTAGCTCAGCCAAACCACAACACCTTACCGGGCTTGTCATACAGGATAGGATTATGAGGTCAACTTGGTCAATGACTCATCCTTATTCTTCCTTCGGAAATCCTACTAAAATATCGTGTTATATTCTCCTTTTCCTGTTGCTAGTATCCAACTTTGCTATGATTTCAGCTGAATAATAGGAGAATGTCAACAGAACTGGGAAAGAAATGGGGATCATTAGTTAGTAGAGCCCCTATCTCCCATTAGTTAGTAGAGCCCCTATCTCCCATTAGTTAGTAGAGCCCCTATCTCCCATTAGTTAGTAGAGCCCCTATCTCCCATTGTTTCAGCTTGTTGACCTTAAAGTCATTTAGTCTTTTACGGCCAATACAAGTGCCATTGGTGTTGCTAAGTCTATCTTCCTATCATCAATGAAGACTCTGTGAATGATTCTGGAGATGCCAAAGGGAACGGCCTTCAGCCTCGTCACATACTAATGCTATTTCATCATCAACGCATACATGAGAGCAGTGACCACGCTTACCGTAACTGATGTGTTTGCATATGTAAGTCTGTACTCATGTATACATGTAGATGTTTGCATACATCATGTGTTTTATAACGTGATGACCACAAAATGAGGTTATGATTATTTTATTTATAAAAGTCTCAACATAAAAATGGCAGTAAATCTGAAAAAATATATGGCACAATGTTATGGCTTTTGCAGGAAAACGTCTTCGTATATGGGAATGGAAGTGAATATTATACACCATTATCCCTATGGAGTTAGTAGCAACACCTCAGTCTTAGTAAACCCAACAGAATCATAGATCCAATATAACCACTATAAGGCTCAGTTTATACGCAATCGTTAGATGACCTATCACCTCGTCGACAATCTCTTTAGTCAATGAAAATTCTCCATTTTAAGCGCGAAAAATGACATTCGACGAGACATGGAGTATATCCGACGAGAGCTGTTGAGAATCCGATGTCTTTACTGTAGATGTCTTTACTGTAGATGTCTTTACTGTAGATGTCTTTACTGTAGAACAACTACTGGATCTTAGAGTAGTTAACAAATGGCTGGTTATGAAACAGCAGAGAAACTAAATCAGAGAAATCATGGGAAACATGAAAAAATATCGGATTAAAATCTGTTTCGATTAGCGATTGACACTAAATGGAGCCAGAGGGACTTGGTTGGTCTCATATTTGTGGTGGAATTTTGTCAACAAATGACCCATATAAACCAAGCATTACACCAATGTCCTCATTACAGGATGGTACCAAACAGGTGCATTCTGCTTACACCTCCATCTGGTTGGATCCTTAGCCTAACGTAGTTTATTTTGTCATGTGGTTCCATATTAGAAAAGCTATGCATCTTATGAGCAGATAATGCAGATCGTGCTATAATGAGAGTCCAGCTTGCCGCTTCCAGCTGTTCCATGCTAGCATGCTCCTCTTCTGTAAAATATAGTGGCAGATGTCAAATACCCAAGTAACGGACTGGATTCAAGAGGCACCATTGGACCATTTCAGATACAAGGCTTCCCGCATAAAAAACCTAACCTAACAAATGTATAGAGTCGCCCTCCTTCCTGTGCCAACATATACGTGTGCGGTTTATAAATGGAATTAAAATGAGTTGTGTGACATCCAACTCAACTCAACTCAACTCAACTCAATCCAACCCAATCCAACTCAGCCGGTGTATAAATCTATGCTGACCAGACCTTTCATCATAGTTGGCATCCTGGCTAGCGTCAGTTGAATTTGACCCCCTACCCGTGTATATTTTATTGTGTCAAGGTTTGACACATAAAAACACACATGCCACCCACCATCCCTCACTGCCCTCAAGCGGATTTCAGACTCTTCTTGATCACTCCAATCATTAAATTTCAAGAGCCTCATTTGAATACAATTTAATTTAAATGATGCGAGGGAGCGAGAGTGTTTCCTTTGATTAGAACGTTATTCATTTGTATTTACAATGTACTCTGAAAATTAAAAGTTTGTTTTGTCATCGGAGAGTAAAGTGATGATAATAATGCCATCCTATTCAAAGGACCTACTAACCTTGAGGTTAGTGGGAGCCAAAAGCTCACGATGATAGCCTGTATTGACTGGGATTTGAACACAGATTCTCACAGATTTCTCATTTATTCCTGAGTACTGCACAAATGCATATTTCATTATGAATTTTGGAGCTAATCGCTTTTTCGGACACTTACCTAAGAATGTTCCTTCTAGTAGAAAGGTTCCAGCGAAGTTTCCTTTGAAATGATTTGTATCAAACTCAGCCCTATGAATTTTGCCAGGATGTCCCAGTCTATATACGGCCCATTCTCCACCGAATGCCTGAAGCAGCTCCTCTGTCCAGATTGCGGGCCTGTCCAGGCGCCGAGCTGTCTCCCATCCTGGACATGAGATAATATTAGGACTATATGTGTGGGCTACATCAGAAAGCTGCGGATATATAGCACCAATTGAAATAATTAACTAGTAAGAAAGCTGATCGGAAAATTTTTTTGTATGAGCAGATATCATAGGAGTTGGATGTTACTCAGTGGATCCAACGCACTAGCATTGTTTAAGCCCATGGAGCGGTAACATGGTCATCAGATTGAACTCGATCACAGGTACAGTTTATGTGTGGGGAGATAACTCCAAGTTATTTTCTGCCTTGAATCAGTAGTCATCTAGCTATGACAGCTCCTTGAGACATTTTGTCACTCAGCTACTAATACCCTCAGGCCATTCTAACTAAGTCCCCCTTTTGACAGCCTTTGTTATACGCTACTTTCCCCGATGGGACCAATGTAACCTCAAGGTTGCCTGTCAGCGGTGGTCCTTGACACCCTCTCCACGGTAATTGCTGTAAACTTTCTAGCGTTCCAGCTGAGCGGTTGTATCCGCATTGTTCGTGCGAGATCAATTTGATTATTATATACATATCATGTGACTCACCCTCATCCATTCTCCGGGCCCGTCCTGGTGCAATAACGTTCTTAGCGTGACCGTAGTGACTGCAACTATACCCAATGCAAATTCCGCCATTAACCATGGCTGCCAAGTCGAGCTCTGTGCTGGGTGAAATCGTCGTGAAATCAGGATGAACCTCACCATGGATGCGTAAGCGAGCAACACCTCCATCTGTAAAATAAGAGGGAGGTTTCCATTTTGAGCGGTGAGCCACTTCCTGTTCAAGGACAATTAATGTTGTAGACAGAAGAACGGAACCACTGAAATCAATTCCAAATACTCACACATAAATGGATTATTGAACTGAAGTAAGGGGCTGGATTTGAGCTATCCTTCTGTTGCCCCATGCCCAGTGATCCAGGCGATCCAGCTGGTACGCAGCAAAAGAGGACAACTCATGACAAAGCTAGTATAGCTTGATATTCAGGTGACCTGGTTCTACGGCATGTGATGGGTAGGGGGCGAGAGGGCCAGGGCTATGTGAACTGGCTCTTCAGCATATGGCAGTGGGCCTCCTGCTTCACTGACCACTCACCACATGCCGAAGAACCAGAGAACCTGGCCAAGCAGATTAGCTAGCTTTGTGGTGTTTAATAGGGCATATTGGAACCATAGCTACTAGCTGTTTGATTCACCCCCATGTAATTCAGGGAGCGGGTTATCAGACAGTATGTCTCAGTAGTTCCTGGTAGTTTTTATTGCAACCAGATTTAACATTGCACCATAATTGGCAAATAAAACTGCTTACATCAAAACAGGCCCAATGCAACTAGGGTAATGTAATGGCTTTTGATTTCATCATTTCAATCTGTTATGATACGCATATTCAATATGTTACTTTGAACCCAATTACATGAACCGGGAAGGCAGTGAGTGCACAGTTTTTGGAGAGGAGCTTGGGGGGGGGAGATGTTTTCCACTTTGCTTGACGAGTTGAACTAGTTAGGACCTTACTCACTCAAATCACTCTTGTTTGTTAAACTCGCCTGTTGACTAGCTTTGATTGTTGTTGTACTCACCTGGATATATGTTGAGTCGTACATGAGTGTATCGCTTCTCACTAGAAACCTCAAAGAAGTTGCGATGGGTTTCTTTGTGTCCTGATCCAAGCTTCGACATAGGTACAAGTTCATCCCAATCCTGCGTGGACAAAGCAAAGAATGGCAATTCCCTCTCATAGGATTTCTTCACAGTTTAGGTTAAATCCTTGTCAATTCACCAGTTATAGTTTAACATAAAGCACCACGAGTGGCTCAGTATCGATACGCTCTTTCTCATCAAAAAGTTGTTTTTTTAAAAGCTAGGACCTATGTGAGGAGCTCACACTCACAGCAGGGCCACCATGACCTGAATTTGAACCCAGTGTTTTTCAAAATTAGAAGTCTCATTAACCGGAGCTATCTCCCTGTCCCAATGATGTCATTATGATGTCATGAACATTGCTAGTTTGCACCAGTGATTGGATGATTATCCAATGTGCGATAGCAGCTAAATGATGATAATTGATGATTACTCCGAAGATTTCTTTCGGAAGTGCCTGGAATGTGTGAGGCAGTGGAAAGTGTGCTAGGATAGAAAACAGATTTTGATCGCATGATTACAATAGATTTCAGTGCAAGAAACTTTATAACTTTTTCTGAGGGTGTGTCTCGGTGGACCAACAAGGTCACAGGCTTCTCAGCAAGCCAATCAATCGCATTTTTCGAGGGGTTGGCACCTCAGCTCAGGACTTGCCTGAACCCAATTTTTTTTGTTTCACTTAAGGTTTCTATAGCAGATCGCAAGGCTCGCAAGCTTCGCAGCAAGTTGGGGTTGCGAGCTCCTACGAACTTTTGCCATTGCGATACTGGGGTTTCCATTCAGGTTGCAATTGTCTCCACTGCGAACCTCCATTGTTGCGGAGGTAGGGAAAGTGGGCACTACTAGTACCTACTAGCATTTCTAGAGGATTCCATGATTATGCATGTCACACTTTGCTACCTCTCACATAAAAAAGTAAGACCAAAACTGTACCTCCAAAACAAACGAGCATTGCGAACCTGTGTTTTTTGTTTCCATACCTCGCAACAACCCCACGAATTTCGTGGGTGTTCGCAAAAGTTGAACATGTGCGACTTAACTGCGAATATCACAGACCCTCCCCGAACTTCGCAGAGTGAGTCCCAACCATGTTCCATATCAATATGCATCGCAAACGCAAGCCTGTTGCGAAGCTTGCGAGCCTTGCGATCTGCTATGGAAACTAACCTTTATATCAGATTCAGTTTGTATTCTTAAAAGGAGATAAATGGAGATTCACCAGTATCGACTATCTAGTAATCTTCTCTATGGAGTATATGAGGATGAAACCAATGAATCTTCTACAACTAGGCCCATTTCGCACTTGGGTTTGACAACTTTTTTTGCTTTTGTGGTATCCTGATTTAGACCTGGACTGCCTTCTGGACTCTGTCGTGGCGCCTGTTAATGCCGAATGTCTAATCTCCATGAATAATACGAGTATTGTAAAATTTCTGAATCAAATCAAGCATTGGGAAATGCTGCGTCATAAGACTCAGTAGGCCAGTTTCTGCGTTATGAAACTATAATCTAGAGTTGTTGGTCATTTGGACTCAAGCAAATGTGGAAGAACGATTTTTTGGAATGGGACCATATTTTTCACCCACCCTCAAATTATGCTTGACACAAGGTGAGTAAAATAAATGGAGCCAGTTATCGGAGTTGCCATTAATAAAACTTAAAAAGAGATATTGCAGCTTCATAATTAAAATGTAGCTCTGTCTGAATTCTTTTCCCAAGTACATTCATTCAATGGAACTTTACAACTTCTCAGCTTGGTCCTGGATTCAAATCCTGATCACCGTGCTTAACAACCCCGACTAGTCCCACCCCTAACAGGTCAGGTCAGTTAGATGATATAAGCAAAACAAACCTGGGAGGAAAGCTTGCTGACTTCCTCCATTTCTTCCGGTGTGGCAGCTAAGCCTATGCGATCACCTTTACGAGCTGGAGGATTGTACTCTAAACAGGCTGCCTGGAGGGAACACCTTGGTGGGAAGTTACCAGTAAAATGGTGTGTGCTCACTTCAACTCCTTTAATGATGCCGGGACACCCTGCAAATGACAAACAACGCATCAGTATAGAGATATCTAATCCTCCTATCCTACGAGTGAGAAATCGTTGGAAATGAATTTTTGTTTTGATGGCATACGTATGTCACTCTTTTATCTAAAAACAATCTTAAAATAAAATGGGGTCTCTGTTCCAGGTTTCTACCAAAAGCAGAAATCAAATAAGACTCAGCATTTAGCATGTATGATCGGCTTTTAAATGTTACTTATCAAGCCGGACGTATCTACGATTCCCTGTAGATGAACAAGTAAACTGCCTTCATTTACACAAGTACTGAATAATTAACACTTTTTCATACTTTCAGTATGCGAGAATTAATATTGGCTGACACTGTGAGTGAGAGCTCCAGGGTTCTGCCTCTGTGCAGACTAATATGTAATTACTCTCAGAAACATCATTCAATCTGGTTGGCATGAGAGTTGCGAATGAATCTTTAGTTGACGTGTTCAAAGTTCACTTGTACTAAACGCTTTATCGTTTGAGTGATGGTGCCACGGACACACTATAGAAATGATGTACTTGGGATCACACTGTTGTGGTCTTAGGTCCTATCTAGTTGGGACTAGATGATAGCGATACTAAGTGGTTTTTCTCTGCACTTCAAAGTGTCTGCTGTGGACAAAACTGACAATAGGTCGTGTCACTGGCTTCAGTCTATTTAATGGACGAGACGATACCATTAAACGCTATTTTATACTATATCCGTTTGACCGGGTTTGAAGTGCATGGTCAACAGAAATGGATGAACAGACTCCTCATCCAAATCATCTTTTCAGCAAAAGCAAGCCAAGAAGCACAGTTTTAAGAACATATATGAGTAAACGGTCGAGTGACTACTTAAAGTGCAGTTCACCTTGGGATAGTTCATAGAACTCCTAAGTGCCTAGCACTCCAATGGTTTAGATTCAACACTCTAAAATAACTAAAACATGGAGATTACCTCTGCTGCATCCGATTATCAAAAGGATTGACAGGAGCCAAAAATGAATGGATTATTCCTTTTATACCCTCCACTGCTAAGCACGGGATTTTAGACCGACGCACTCCAACAAATTCAAGAGCAGTTGGAAAATGGGAAGCATAAATTTGGCATGATTTTCGAGAGCACCAAAATGGCCCATCTTGCCTTGTCTTGCTTTTTAATTACATAGAGCTACATGTCTGTATAAGTAATAATACATGTATATTTGGCTATTTTTGAGAGGCAGTCTAACTGCTGCTTGTTTCACAGACATGTATAATACAGCTGTAGCTGGGCTAAAATTGTTATGGATAATTTATTCAGCTCTGACCAGACTGGTAAGCCACAGACTTTTACAGATTTCAGTTACAATTTCCCTGGACTACTGAAAACGCTATGGCTCGAAGAATTGTGAAAGAAGACGCTGCCTCCATGGCTTCTTGTGCTCAATTACACTGCACATTGATTACTTCAGAGCTGTGGTTTTTGGTCTCAACTCTACCGCTTACACACGCAATCATTACTTAGGTATAGTTGCGGAATAGTTAAGACGGGGAAAAATGTTATTGTTATCATAAAGCTGCCCATGACTTATGCACATAACTTACATATGAATTGCCAATAAATACACTTACTAAGTAAGCATGAAATGAAAAACTTGGCTTGATTCAATAATTAAAATATGAAAAGAGCTTCTTTTTGTGTTCATTGTAGCTGAATAATGGAACCCATCGAGATCTGAATGCAACAATATGCACTGGGAATTGAAAACCAGTCGCATTCCTGAACCAATTTCAGGATCGTACCATTCCGATAATATCTATACAGGTTTCACATAATCGACAGAAACCAATACGTTACCCAGTTAGTAACTGAGAGGAATGAGCTAGTGAAGTCTAGATTAATGTCTGATCACGCTCACATTCTTTCCCAGACATTGACACATGTGAGCTGAGTGGGTTACATGGCCTCGTGTAAGATAGAGCCTCTTTGAAAAAGGGATCTAATGAAAGGCATGCCAAAAATGGTACAAAATGGTCTGAAACACCGAAAGCACACAGTACATGCACTATACAGAGTACTTATGTTGTATCTGTAAAGAATATAAAAATGTCTGATTTTGGGTCCAAGTTAGTCTCACCTATACAGCGACCTCCCAGTCTCTTCTAATGAGGCTTGAATTCGTGTTGTAACTGCAAAATCAGTGATCAGCGGACCATCTATCGACAAAACGCTAAACTGTAGCTATAGTGGCATGAGATACCTCATCGCATAAAATGACTTCTCAAATAATATGCATCGCGATCACCAACTCTACACTTTGACTGGGTAAGTTTCTCTACCGGGTGCTATAAACACAAAACCAAAGTGATGGTTCATCTTGTAAAAAGTATGAGTGGTCGGTTGGGTTTTGGGATTATTCCATTGACACACAAAATTTTTCAATAGGTGACCTTATCCATGACAAAGCTGACCACAGATGATAAAATCTGAAAGGACACAGGGCACAGAGTGGGTACGGTCATGACGAGGTCATGTAGTTGGTGCGTGCTGGATAAAACCTCCACAGGTATAGCGATGATCACCATGTGCTGGTACAGATAAAGTTCACGCACGTTTGTACCAAATGGGGACATATCACTTTCTCATAGCATGATAAATTAGCGATCATGTTTGCATACAGAGCGTCTGGTCTGCGTATAGTTATCAAGAAAAGTGTGATAAACAAATAGATGGCAACTCCAAGTATCTGCAAATTTTATGGCAGTTGGACTTATTCGAACAGAAATAAACTACGTGCTAAGGTGCAGGAAAACTATGGTCGACACAAAAACATGCCACCTGGAGGATGAATTCTTTACTCGTGTGACAAATTCTTTAAATTCTTTGGAATATGTTGACTGTTATGAAGACCATCTGTTTCATCACTCACTCTTTGATGGGTCAGTACTATTAGGACCTGACACATTCAAGTCATACAAAAAGAATCACTTTATGGTTAAATCACCTCAAAAACTTCGGAGGTGTGATTTTTCTAACCTAATCCGCATGCAGGTGACATCTAGTCTTCAGCTGCAGGGTTACCAACTATCAATCAAGACAGGGTTATGCAAGGCGTGAGCCAGGTTAAAGTATGCGCCACTGCGGTCCTTCTCACATAATTGGTTGAATGCCAAAGAGAGAGGTTTGTTTAGCCCGAGCCCAGCTGCCTCTTGTTTACAACCTCAGCTGTCAGTTCAGCTGAGGAATTATGCGGATGACAAGCTGTGACCTGTCCATTTAAAGGACACAAATATGTTGTCCTTTAAATTGAAGTCCATATGCCATGCACTGTGTCTATCGCAATGACATTTCCGTTTTATTGAAACTGCTTTTTAAATTGAGAGGTTATAAACAAGATAACATGCACTGCATATATAAAGTGATGGAGTTTCAGTCAAGCAGTACGCTTACCAAGCTCTATGATACACCAGTCGTGTCCAGGGATTCGCTTCCTTCTGGTTTCCCAACCGTCCATGACCTTTCCATATGAGCTGAACGCCTCCGGATCAAATCCCGCATTCGATGACTGTAAAGAAGCCGAAAGGCAATATCATCTCCACAAGTATAGCGTATAGATAGAGTTCAGTGTTCATCCTTTAGTCAATCGCGTAACACAGTTTCGATCTAATGGGCCAATTATTGTTGGATAATTGAAGCCTGACTGTTTGTGACAGTTGGGGACATCAATGGGGCGCTTATTTGATGGAGTTGTACTTAATATGGCTGTATTAAGTAATTTTTTTAATATCAGACGTGGAACTTGGGACCCAAATATATACCTTTGGAAACAAAGCCTAATAAATATGCATGAATTAAATCATTAACTAGGGGTTGGAGCCAAACCTCTCCAGAGCCATAGGACTTGGATCATTTTATTTCAATTGCTTTGAGGTTTCACGGTGATATTTTGTGGTAAATGTTATGCCATGTCCAGTCTCACTGTCATGCAATGTCAGTTTCTGCCTCCGAGTCATGACTATTCCACATACAAGATAAAGGCTAGTACCAGGATGCTCTGCGGTGTGCCCCTTACAGAGAAAATTTGTCTATTTAAGCGCACATGATCTGAATCTGACGAGGATTGGAGATGACACAACGCTTGAACTGGGAATCAAACCAGGGCACCAGATCCTAGCATCAGTACTCTATCGACCAAGCGATGAATTCACCGTCTCTATACTAACCTTTATCAGATTCTCAGCGACTGCAAACCAATCGTCTGTAGCGAAGATGATCTTACCTCCGACCTACAAAACAGGTATACAGCTGTGCTTGGCGCATTGCTTTCAGTCATCGCATGGCTCATTGAATCTGAGTTCATGTATGTTATGTAAGAATATTATTTGGTTAATGCGCTTTGTTTCAAAATTCTCCAAAGTTCTTTTCAATCTGATAACATGCTAGCAATGCTGGCTTGTTTTTTACTACAAAATCTAACTCACATTACTGATGGTGCAGTGATAAAGCCCTCTGCAAAAATGACATAAAGTTATAAAGTACAATGTGAATTGCCATATTGTTCTTTACAGTCTTGTCAATGTATTGAGCACATCGACAGTCTACATACATAGGACAATGAGCAGAGACAACCAATAAGCTACGCCCGCTTAGGCGACTTAGGAATTGATCTAGAAACTTCCACGGTTGCTATATTCACACACGCATGGGTTAGCACCTGGGTTCGAATGCCGGTCTGGTGTAGGTGTGAGCTTGTGACATGCATACTGGCTCAAAACAAAAACACAACTCACTATGACTGTTGATACCGATCCGCTCGTGATGCTTCATGCTAAGCCATGATCGGTGAAGTCATCATAAGAAGAAGATGCAGTTAGGGATATATGGCCTGACTGAATTTAGAAAACACGGTGTTGCTGTATGAATCCTGATGTGAGCTCCCTTGAGATTTACCGCAATTAATGCAGATCTTTTCTTACCAAAAGCGTAACAGTAAAAATTCTTTTCAAGCACGTACAACAGGAGTCTGTCTCTGGTGAGATAGGATATGAAGAAACACCAGCATTACAAAACCCCTCTCTGGGTCTAAACACTAACCTACGATAGTAAATCTATGTATTTTGACTCAATTAGTGAGATTTGCTGACCGTGTATAATGCCAATGTTAACTTCAAACAGGGTTGAGATCAGGTTTACCCTACTATTCAATATTGATACGACAGCTACGCGATAGAGGCATTAAAGTCACATATCTGTCAGGGACTCGGTAGTGACATACGATTTGATTCAGGATAAAGAATTTTATCGATTCAGTTTCCGCGATGTTTCTGTACACAGTACTTACCAGTTCGCTAGCAAGATCAGCGTAGTAGGTGAATTTAGGCAGTGCGTTTCCATTGTGGGTCGCCATGATTCACAACTTGCTTTCTCAACTCCTCTCCTGATAATATAACACAAATGTAGTGTGGTGCTATGACGAATATGCACTTTTATATACTACATGCAGCTGCAAACCTCCAATCCCAGCGCATTCCATAAGTTCAGACTGACCAACCAACAAGCGAGCTAATCTGAGGTTAAAATGTGGGTCAGTAAAATGCTTACTTTTCTATGTGGAGCTCACTTACCAACTTACTTTCAAGCTAATTGACTAGCTTAGTAAGCACTAGCTGGAAAAAAACCATCCAAAGCAAATGATTATCGACCAGTGAATAAACACAGCTGATTATTGGTTATTCAATACCTCACGCATGAACAAGCTTTGGTGAATACAGGCCAGAATTTTGTGATAAAATAAACTCGAAGCTTCAATGTTAACTCAAGTACAGTCTGTTCAGACTTCTGCTATTCCAAGTGTCATGGTTGTTGACTGGTGGGAACAGGTTGGTAAATCTGCCCAGTCTTTTAAGTCACTGGTCTGTCGGACTTCACACAGCAAGGTTGATTGACGCTAGCTGTAGGATAAAAAATAATTCGCCGTCGCTCGCGGTGAGACGAAGACCACAAGTAATGAAGGTGACATCTTGGGCTTGGTTGGCATGGTGGAAGCTCACCGTGCCCAGGGCTAAGTCCACTCTACCATAATACATGCTGACTCAGTTTGAAGCGAAAGCTACAAGACTAAATGGGTGGTCCTGGAGGTTGGGGACCAGCCAACCTAAGCCATTCGTTTACACATCACCTGCCAAAACATGGCTTCTCTTCTCAAGATGGGAAAGGTTGATTTTTAACCGTGAAGTGATTTTGAGTCTTATCCACTAGTTGGTACCTCTATTATTTATACTGTGGTGATCCAAAGTAATGCTAGCAAATTGAAGTGAGGAGCTTGCCAAAAGCCTGTGCCAAAGAAAACGGTCACCAGCACAGGGAAGCAAACTCACAACCCTTGAATTGTAACTCCACCTGTTTCGGCAGAGCCATTCTGGCGTTATCAAGCAGAACTACAGAAAAACAAAACACCATCAATATATTTAATATATTAACACAGTACAAAAGTTACTCTAGAACAGAT